>Ga0316193_10002761_pt1 | contig 12467 bp, 10 predicted proteins | sample MerIslsedime2_MG_FD_207735 | JGI IMG/M metagenome (GOLD analysis project Ga0316193, IMG submission 207735) | Coastal sediment microbial communities from Maine, United States - Merrow Island sediment 2 | ecosystem: Environmental > Aquatic > Marine > Coastal > Sediment | place: USA: Maine... | reverse complement strand
GCGGCATGGGCGGCATGGCTGGCGCGGGCGGCACGGCGGGTTCCGGCGGTGAAGGCGGCATGGGCGGCATGGCTGGCGCCGGTGGTGAAGGCGGCATGGGCGGCATGGCCGGTGCTGGCGGTGAAGGCGGCATGGGCGGCATGGCTGGAAGCGGCGGCACCGGTGGGACCGGCGGCTCGGTCTGCATCCCGGACGGCGGCGCGCAGTTCGCCGGCGAGGCCCTGAACAGGCCCTGCGGTTGCGACGCGATGGAAGTCTGCGTCGACGGGGGCTGCGTGCCTTCGGGCATGGTGTTCTTGAGCAGCACGCGTTCCGACGCCGCGCTCGGCGGCCCGCGCGGTGCGGACGCCACCTGCGCTGATCTCGCTGCCGCGGCCGGCCTCGGTGGCTATTGGTTCTCTTGGACCTCCGATCCCTGTACGTCGCCCTTCAAGCGCTTCGAGAAGTCGACACTTCCCTATCGCATGATCGACGGCACCGAGATCGCATCGAGCTGGGACCGCATGACGTCGAACCCGCCCCCATCGGGCATGGGCTACCTCTTCACCCCGATTACCACCGATGAAAACGGCGATGTGCCGGCGACTCCAGCCGAATGCGTGAGCTCGGTGAACCCAGAACAAGGCTGCTTCGTCTGGACGAACACGAACGTCGAAGGCCGTGTCGACGCGGTCGCCAACAACAACGGCTGTCTCGGCCTCACCACCAACAACAGTGCCTTCGCGCCGTCGACAGCGGGCAAGATCACCAGCGTTGGGCAAGGCTGGACCGATGGCGTCTTCTGGAATTGCGGCATCGACAACCTGCGCCTCTACTGCTTTGAGCAATCGGAAGCCGATCCGGACGCCGGCTTCCTGCCCTAGCGGGCACTGACCACCGCCCTACTCTTCGTCGCTGGCCGGCGGCGGCTCCACCGGCTTTTTGGGCGGTGTGATCGGCTCTCCGTATTCGTGGATCAGCTTCTTGTGCAGCTTGTCGAGGAGCATGCGTTCGATGTAGCTCGGCATCGCCGGAATCTGGATGACGACACGAATCGGTCCGCCGCCCTGGTCCTCGATGCGAACGAGCTCGACGCTGCCTGGGTACATCCGGCCGTCGTCCTTGTAGTCGAACAAGAAGTAGCCGACGGACTCGTCCCGGTCCTTGATCGCATAACCCTGGTCGACGCGGATCAGGCGAACCGCCGCGCCCCACACCTGGTCGTAGCTGTGCCGAAAGTCATCCGTCTTGCGCGCCTGCCCCGATGCCGGCGCAAGAAGCACGAATGCCATCGCAAGAACTCCCCAGAGCTTCATCCGTCTACGCTACCCACAAGGGCTGGGCGATCGCAAAAAAGGTGGGGCTTGGGGGCGGGGGGAAGATGGGGGGCGTGGGAGCGCGATACGGCGCGTGGGTTTAACTACGACCGCCCCGCCCACCCCCACCCGTAATCCTCCCTCCGCGGCCTCGCCTTGGCGGCGCCTTGGCGGCGCATGCGCGCCGGGCTTCGCCTGACGGCTTGCGGGCGCGGCATGTCTTGAGGGCGGTAGCTTCTTGGCGTGAGGAGGAGAATCCGTCGGGATGCCCAGCACAGTGAGCGGGAGGGAGCGAAGCGAGCGGGCCCCGCTCGCGAGCACGGGCGTCGCGACGGGTTCTCCGATGATGCCCAGCACAGTGAGCGGGAGGGAGCGAAGCGAGCGGGCCCCGCTCGCGAGCACGGGCGTCGCGACGGGGGCTCCGATTGCCTCGAGTACGGGCGTCGTGACGGGGGCTCCGTAGGTCTTATGGCTTTTGCTTCGCCAGTTCCTCGGCGATCGGCATTAGCTTGTCCCTCGTGTTCAGCGATGGATCGTCGATCACGCGCTCGAGCAGGGCTCGAAGGAGCTTGCCGACGGCTGGGCCTGCGCCGCCGTCGAGGAGTGGGATTACGTCGTTTCCGCGAATGGCTAGGTCGCCGGTGCTGAGTGCGCTGCCCTCTTGCATCGCCTTGTCCACACGCTTGCGAAGCTCGGCGAGTGCGGCCAGCTCGGCCTCGACTTCGCGGCCCTTGCCGAGCGCGTCGGCTTCGCCGAGACGCAGAAGCGGATCGATCTGGTCGGAGCCTACGCGCTTGATGAAGCGTCGTACGGCGGCGTCGGTCCACTCGCTGCTGTAGCAAATCAGGTGATGCCGAATCAGGCCTGTGATCAGGTCGCGCTCCTGGTTCGAAAAGCGATAGTCGCGAAGCCAACGGTCCGCCATGTCGGCGCCGACCTTCTCGTGATGGTAGAAGGTCCAGTCGTTCGTCTTGTCTGAATGCGCGCGAGTGCGCGGCTTTGCCACGTCGTGCAGAAGCGCGGCGATACGCTCCACCGGGTCGCCCTCGGATTCATCGAGGACGTGCATCGTGTGGTCCCAGACGTCGTACGCGTGCCACTTGTTCTGCTCGCAGCCGACCTGCTCGAGCAGCTCCGGATACGTCACCTCGAGAATCCCCGTTCGCCGCATCACGTCGAAAGCGCGGGACGGCGCCCTCGCCTTCATCGTCTTGAGCCACTCCTCTCGGACCCGCTCCGGGCTGACCTTGCCAAAGGTGTCGAGCGCTCCTCGAAACGCCGCCTCGGTGTCGGTCTCGAGCTCGAAGTCGAGCGTCGCGACGAAACGCGCCCCGCGGAGGATTCGAAGGCCGTCCTCGCCAAAGCGTTCGCTCGGGTCCCCCACCGCGCGGAGCACTTTCTTCTGCATGTCCTGTAGCCCGCCGAACGGGTCCGCGAGCTGCTCGTCGACCGGATCGTAGGCGATCGCGTTGACGGTGAAATCTCGGCGAGCGAGGTCCTGGTCGATGTCCCCGACGAAGACCACGCTATCGGGCCTCCGGCCATCGCTGTATTGGCCTTCCCCGCGCAGCGTGGTGACCTCGAACGCTTCGCCCTTCCACAGGACGGTCACGGTGCCGTGGTCGATGCCGGTCGGAATGACCCTCCGGAAGACCTTCTGGACCTTTTCGGGTCTCGCGCTGGTCGCGACATCCCAATCGTTCACGCGCTCGCCGCGCAGCGTGTCCCGGACGCAGCCCCCCACGACCCAGGCTCGCTCGCCCGCTTTGCGCAGCTCCTTACAAATATCGCGCACCGGCGCGGCGATTTGCTGCCGGAGGATTCTGTGTGGCACCTCGCATCGATAACCCTAGGAAAGAACAGACGCAATTGCCGACAGACCCAATTGGCCGAACGGCCCAACGAGGGTACACTCGTCAGACTCCCCTAACTCAGCCCCACCCCCCTCTGCCCCTGACAATCCAATGAGAAGACTCTGGAAGCCCTTGCTTGGCCTGGTGGTCGTCGTCGCGGCGTTCACCATATCGTTCGCTTGGCCCGTCGAAAACGGCCTGCGAATCGACATCGACACCTCTCCTCGGGCCATGGCTGCCCGCCAGGATGCCCCATGGGATCTCACCAAGCTCCAGGTGATGAACCGGGTCATCCACGAGGTCAACAGCGACTACGTGGACCCGAGTCGCATCGACCACAAGCGCATGATGCTGGCGGGCCTGGACGCCATCCAGCAGGACATCGCGCCCGTGCTGGTCGATTACGAGGACGGCGCCGAGACGCTCAAGGTCCAGGTCAACAGCCGGGAGAGCGAGTTCGTCATCTCGGACGTGACGAGCCCGTGGGAGCTCGCCGGTCGCTTCAGAGAGGTCTTCGCATTCCTTCAGGAAGAGCTGGCGGACGAGGACGACATCGAGCTTCGTGACGTCGAGTACGTCGCGATCAACGGCATGCTCAAGACGCTCGACCCGCACACCGTGCTTCTCCCGCCTGATGTGTACAAAGAGATGCGCACGAGCACTCGCGGCCAGTTCGGCGGCCTCGGCATCGTGATTTCCCTGCGAGACGGTCATCTGACCGTCATCAAACCGATCGAAGACACCCCGGCGTCGAAGGCCGGCCTTCAAAAAGACGATCGCATCGTCAAAATCGAAGACGAATCTACGCTGAACATGCCTTTGAGCGGCGCGGTGGACCGCCTCCGCGGAGCGCCCGGCTCGAAGGTGACCATCTTCATCCGCCGCCAGAACAAGGCGGGTACTTGGGGTCCGCAGCGAAAGGTCCAGCTGACGCGCGCCATCATCCGCATCGCATCTGTAGAGCACCGGATGCTTCGCGACTCGGTCGGGTACATCCGGATCAACAACTTTCAGGGCAACACCGAAGACGACCTCCGCAGGGCCCTGACCTCGCTGCACAAAAAGAAGATGCGCGGCTTGGTCCTCGACTTGCGCAACAATCCAGGCGGTCTGCTCGACCAGGCCGTGGAAGTGGCCGACACCTTCATCGAGGGTGGGCCGATCGTCACGACCTCGTCGCAGGACCCTCGGCAGCGTGACGAGAAGTTCGCGACCCGCTCGCAAACGGAGCCCGGCTATCCGATGGTCGTTCTGATGAACGCGCAGAGTGCGTCCGCGAGCGAGATCGTCGCAGGCGCCCTGAAGAACCACGATCGCGCGCTCATCATTGGCGAGCAGAGCTTCGGCAAGGGCTCCGTTCAGGTGCTCTACCCGCTTCAGGACGATTCAGCTCTGAAGCTCACGGTCGCGCAATACCTGACCCCTGGTGACGTCTCGATTCAGGGTGTCGGCATCGTTCCGGACATCGCGATCAGCCCGATGACGGTCGACAAGGACAACATGCAGCTCGAGGTCGACGCCTTCTACATGCGCGAGGCCGACCTGGATGCGCATCTGACCCACGAGAGTGCAAGCGACACGCAACGCCCGTCCGTGGTCATGGGGTACTACCTCAATCCGGACCTTCGGCAGCGGCTGCTCGAGTCAGAGCCCAACGAGGAGGAGAACGAGGACAAGGAGAACTTCCTGATTCGTTTCTCGAAGAACCTCGTCTTGAACGCGAAGTCGCCGAAACGACAGCAGATGCTCCGTGAGTCCGCGCCGATCATCAAGCGCGTCCAACAGCAGGAAAACGAGAAGGTCTCGCGGGACCTTCAGAAACTCGGGCTCGACTGGCGGATCGGAGCGGACGAGGGGCCGAGCAAGGTGCGCGTGACCGCACGGACGAGCGCTGGCGACGGAGCGGCCAAGGCGGGCGACCCTCTCACGCTCGAGGTGAGCGTGACGAACACCGGGAAGCACAACCTCTACCAGCTTCGCGCCAACACCCGGAGCGACTACTACCTGTTCGACGGCCGAGAGGCCGTGTTCGGCAAGCTCGCGCCCGGTGAGACCCGTTCCTGGACGACGACGCTCGGCCAGTGCCTGACCGAGGACGAGAAGCGGGTTTGTCGCGTTCCGCGCGCCACGGTCGATCGTGCCGACGGCATCCGAATCGAGTTCGAGGAGGCGCACGGCCACGTGCCCGACCCGGTCGAGGTCCGTACGCTCATCCGCGCGATTCCGAGGCCGCGCTTTGCGTATGGCATCCAAGTCGCCGACAACCTCAAGGGCAATGGCGACGGCCTGGTTCAGCCCGGGGAGCACGTGACCTTGTACTTCACCGCGAAGAACGTCGGAGATGCCGACAGCTTCGAAGTGCAGGCCAACGTGCAGAACAAGAGTGGTCGCGGCATTCTGCTTCAAGATGGACGCTTCGAGCGGAAGGAAGGCATCGCGCGTGGTGAGGAGTGGCTCGTGCCCTTCACCTTCCAGGTAAGCCCCGATTTCGCCAAGAGTGAGGTGACCCTCTTGCTCGGTGTCGTCGACAGCGAGCTCGGCGTGGCCGCCGGCGAGAAGCTCACGATTCCGATCGTTCGACAGCCTCTGTCGGTGCAAGCTCTCTCGAGCCGCAAGCTCGTCTCGCTCGACGCGGGCGCAGAGCTTCGATCGAGTCCCGACCCGGAGGTGCCGCTCGTCGGCCGACTCGACGCTCCGGCTCGACTGCCCATGGTCGCCCAGAGCGGAGCCTTCTCCCGCGTCGACCTTGGCGGAGGGCGCCCGGCGTGGGTCGCTTCGGACGCTACCTTGGCGGCCAAGGGCCAGCCCAGCAAGGTCGCGGTCGCTTGGGACACGCCGAACGCTGCACCCGAGATCACCCTCAACACCGCGGGGAGCTACGCCACCACGGCGGACACGTTCCAGATTCGTGGAGAGGCGACCGACAAGCAGCGGGTGCGTGACCTCTACATTACGACCAGCGGTCACAAGGTGTTCTACGAGTCGAACCAGTCGAGCGCATCGCCCGCGCAATTGACCTTCGACGCGGAGATCCCGCTCCGTCCAGGTCTGAACACGATCATGGTCGCTGCGCGCGAGGACGCAGGCACGGTCACCCGTCGCTACTTCGTCGTACGGCGTGATGGCGAAGACGGCTCCCTACTCGAAACGAAGAAGTTCGAAGGGGCGCTGCTCGGTAACGGCAACGGCTACCACTAGAAGAAGCCGGCGAAGCGCTCCATCCCGGGCGGTAGCGCTCCGCCGCTGCGGATGTGGCGCCAGATCATCGGCGCGAGGGTCTCGACCAGCCCCTTCGGGTCCGTAGGGACAGCCTTCAAACTCGAATCCGCTTGAGATTCAAGTGCGATGCTTTCGATTTCGCTTTGATTCCAAGTGATTCGGAGAATCTCGGGCTCGGAGCCCCGTAGCGCATGGATCAGGGCGGCCCCCCCTTGCTGAGGCGTCCCCCAGCTCAGCGCGGACTGCTCGAGGCCGGCGTGTTCCAGGAGCAAGGCCTCGAGCCGCTTCCGGAGATGCGGCTCTTCTTCCACCGCAAGCAGCGCGGTCAGCGCTTGGGCGGGCTTTGCGGCGTCTTGGACTACCGCGTGCATCATCGCGAGCCGTGCTGGTGGCGGCAGCTCCCCGTACGCGAACGCGAGGGCATCGAGGGCGCTCTCGTCGCCCAACACCTGGTCGAGCAGGCTCGCGAAGGATCCCGAGCGGGGGCGATTCGTCTTCGCGATTCCTGGCCGCCCTGCCTCCACGTCGCTCGCTATACCGCACAAAGGGGGGCATTCCTAGCCTCTCCGCGATGTATGTCAATGTAGTCAATTTGACTTCATCGACCTACGTGGCAAAAGAAACTCTGTTCAGGAGGCTGCCATGTCGGAAAATGCGCTGTTCGAGGAGCACCACGCGATGGTCCGGGGCCTGGCCGCCCGCCTCTTTCGGGAGCTCTCGCTCCGGGGCGAGCTTGATGACCTGGTCGCTTTCGGGTTCGGCGGCCTGCTCGAGGCGAAGAGCCGCTTCGACCCGGACCGCGGGGTCCGCTTCAAGACCTACGCGTACCACCGGATTCGTGGCGCGATGCTCGATGGCGTTCGCAAGATGGCGTCCGTCCCCCGCCGCGCGCATGCCGCCATGCAGGAGGAGGCGTCGGTGGCTCCGACGGCGGCCCCGACCGAGCTGGACAGGGCGTTCAGTCGCATCAGCGTGAGCCTCAGCTCCGAGATGCCGCTTCATGGGCGGCTGGGCGAGGAGAGCCCAGAAGCTGCTCTGATCAAGCAGCAGAGCATTCGCTGTCTTCTCCAGTCTCTTTCGGTCTTGTCCGAACGGCACCGGGCACTCGTCCGCGGTCGCTACTTCGAGGGGCGCTCGCTCGACGAGATGGCCCGAGAGCTCGGGATCTCGAAGTCCTGGGCGTGTCGGCTCCACCAGCAGGCCCTGGACCAGCTCCGCGCGGCGCTCGCGGCCGCGGAATGAAAGTCGGCCGGGTAGCCGAAATGCGTCTGTTCCCGGTGGGTTACGTGCGTACAAGCCTGCGCGCTTGGGGCCCCAGTGCGAACCGAGGTGCGCACTTGGGGGCAGGTGTGCGCTTTTTCGGCTCAGGTGTGGCAAAAGCGGCCTTCGCTTGTAAATTCCCGTGTAAAGTAATGCTCTAAACCCTTGGGTTTTGCCGATTTCTTCGGCTGGCACGCTATCTGCATCATTCTCGGGCAGGATGGGGGCAACCAGAAACCAAAGCCCGGGCGCTTCGACGGTGGACAACCGCGGCGTTCGGATTCTTGCAAAGTCGGTCTACCGCGAACTCCGCAATAGCGGGCACAGCCGGTCGGATATCGTCGCGTTCACCAACGCGGTGCTCGAGCTCGTCACAACCGAGCTTCGTGACGCGCAAGAAGCAGCAGAGTAACGACCCTGCATCGGCGGTCGAGCCGCTCGAAAAGCGCAAGCGATTCGGGCCCCTGGCTCCTTGACCCCAACGAAGGGCGCGCCTACGTTCCGCGCTCGGCGGCGGCTGTTTTCGGCCGCCCCGCTCGACAGAGGGAGTCGAACGAATGGCGACGAAAATCGGAATTAATGGCTTTGGGCGCATCGGACGTTGCGTGGCTCGGATTGCTGCCGGCCGCGACGACGTGGAGATCGTCGGAATCAATGATCTGACGAGCGCGGACATGCTCGCTCACCTGCTCGAGTGGGACTCTGTGCATCGCCACTTCGACCAGCCGGTGAAGGCAGAAGACGACGCCATTTGGATCGGCGACCAGCGGATTCCAGTGTCCGCCGAGAGAGACCCCTCGAAGCTGAACTGGGGCGAGCTTGGAGCCGAGGTCGTGCTCGAGTGCACCGGCCTCTTCCGCAGCAAGGAAACGGCGCAGGCCCACTTGGATGCGGGCGCCAAGCGCGTGATCATCAGCGCACCTGGCAAGGGTGACATCGACGCAACCTTCGTCGTCGGCATCAATAGCGACAGCTTCGATCCCGACAAGCACTTCATCGTCAGTTGCGCGTCGTGCACCACGAACTGCCTCGCTCCGATCGCCAAGGTCCTTCAGGACACCTTCGGCATCGTCAAAGGCCACATGGTCACGGTCCATGCGTACACGAACGACCAGGGTCTCCTCGACCAGCCGCACTCGGACAAGCGCCGTGCACGGGCTGCCGCGTTGTCCATGATTCCGACCTCGACAGGGGCAGCGACGGCGATCGGCCTGGTGCTCCCCGAGCTCAAGGGCAAGCTCGCCGGCACCGCTATTCGCGTGCCGACGCCCAACGTGTCGCTGACGTGCCTCACCGCTCAGGTCGCCAAGCAGACGGATCGCGACGCGGTCAACGCTGCGCTCAAGTCGGCGGCCGAGGGCCCGCTCAAGGGAATCCTAGAGTTCGAAGAGACCCCGCTCGTCTCGATGGATTTCATGGGGAACCCGCACTCGTCGATCTGCGACGCCGCTCAGACTGAGGTCGTCGGTGGCGACCTGGTCGAGGTGCAGAGCTGGTACGACAACGAATGGGGCTTCTCGAACCGCATGCTCGACCTCGTGCGGATCGTCTCGAGCGCGAGCTGAGCCGGTGTCCGAGCCGATTCGCTCCATCGAGGATCTAGACCTCGAAGGCGTCACGACGTTCATTCGAGTCGATTTCAACGTTCCACTGAAGAACGGTGAAGTCACCGACGACACGCGGATCCGCGCGGCGCTTCCGACTATCCAGTACGCGCTCGAACGTGGAGCGCGGGTTGTGCTCGCGTCCCACCTCGGACGGCCCAAGGGCAAGGTTGTCAAAGAGCTTTCGCTCGAACCGGTGGCCGCGCGGCTTGCGGAGCTACTCGAGGGCGGTGAAGTTCGGCTGACCGACGACTGCGTCGGCGACGGAGCACGCAAGGTGATCCAAGACCTCCGCGATGGTCAGGTCGCCCTGCTCGAGAACCTTCGGTTCCATCCGGGGGAGAAGAGCAACGACGTGGAGTTCGCGCGAGACCTCGGCACCGGTTGTGCGGCTTACGTAAACGACGCGTTCGGCGCGGCACACCGGGCGCACGCATCGGTGAGTGCCCTTCCCGGCCTCATGGAAGAGCGCGCTGCGGGCCTTCTCATGCAACGTGAGCTCGAGGTGCTCGAGAAGCTCCGGAGCGATCCGCCGCGACCGTATCTCGCCGTGCTCGGCGGTGCCAAGGTCAGCGACAAGATCGGCGTCATGGAGGCGCTGATGAGCAAGGTCGACGCCCTGCTCGTTGGCGGAGCGATGGCGAACACCTTCTTGGCGGCGCAAGGCCACGACGTCGGCAAGAGCCTTTGCGAGCGCGACAAGCTCGCCCTAGCGCGGAGCCTCATGGGCACAGCAGACAAGGCGGGCGTGGACCTGTTGCTCCCGGTCGACGTTCGCGTGGCCGATTCGGTGGATGCGACGAGCGCCGATGTGGTGAACGTCGATTCGATCCCGCCGGATGCATTGGCACTCGACATCGGCCCCAAGACCGAAGTGCTCTACCGCGATCGACTGCGGCGTGCGCTCTCGGTGTTCTGGAACGGGCCGATGGGACTCTTCGAGAACCCCGCATTCGCGGGGGGGACGCTCGCCGTGGCGCGAGCGGCCGCCGACTGTCCCGGGTTCAGTGTCGTCGGCGGAGGCGATAGCGTGGCCGCCGTGCAGCAGGCCGATCTGGCCTCCCGCTTCGATCACGTGTCGACTGGCGGCGGCGCTTCGTTGGAGTATTTAGAGGGCCGTCCGCTCCCGGGCGTGGAGGCGCTCCAGCCATGAGTTCAACCCGCACACCCCTGATCGCCGGCAACTGGAAGTTGCACAACACGCTCGCCGACTCGCAGGCCCTCGCCGGCGCGATCGCATCGCACGTCGGAAGCGGACTCGCCTGCGAGGTCGTCCTTGGACCCGTCGCGACCTCCTTGACCGCCGTGAAGCAGACGCTGGCTGGCTCGGCCGTGGGACTCGCCGCGCAGAACACCTACTGGGAGGACTCCGGTGCGTTCACCGGGGAGCTGAGCCCGGCGCTCCTGCTCGACGCGGGATGCAGCCACTGCATCATCGGCCACTCGGAGCGACGTCAGTTTTTCGGCGACACCGATGCCGGTGTCCGCAAGAAGGTGTCGGCGCTTCTCGTGCACAAGCTCGTTCCGATCCTCTGCGTCGGCGAAACCCTCGAACAGCGGGAGGCCGGTCAGACCCTCGAGGTGGTGCTGGGTCAGCTCGAAGCTGCGACCGATGGCCTCGACGCGGTCGCGCTTGCGCCGCTGGTCGTCGCCTACGAGCCGATTTGGGCTATCGGCACCGGGCGCACCGCCAAGCCGGAAGACGCACAAGAGGTGCATGCCGCGATTCGCGCCCGCCTCGCGGAGCTCAAGGGCGAATCCTGGGCCAATACCGTTCGTGTTCTGTATGGTGGAAGCGTGAAGCCCACCAATGCAGACGAGTTGCTCTCGCAGCCTGATATCGACGGTGCCCTGGTGGGCGGCGCCTCTTTGTCTGCCGAGAACTTCCTTCCGATCATCGATGCCGGCGTTCGCCGGGCGGAAAGCTAGCCATGTATACGTTTCTTTCGATTGTCTATGTCTTCGTCTGTCTCTTCCTAATCCTCGTCGTGCTTTTGCAGTCCGGCAAAGGTGGAGGCCTCGGCTCGGCCTTTGGTGGAGGCGCGAGCCAGCAGATTTTCGGCGGAGCGGGCGCTGGCAACCTACTCACTCGATTGACGGCGTTCTTCGCGTTCGCGTTCATGGCGCTCTCGGTGGGACTGGCCTTCCTCTCGACGACGGGAGAGCAGGCACTCGACCGGGCGGTCCGTGAGCAGGCTGCTGCTCAGGAAGCGGCCACGGAAGCCGAAGAGGAAGAACTGGAGCTCGAGGCAGCCGAGGCAGAGGCCGCGGCGGCGGCGGAAGCCGAGGCCGAACTCGAGGTCGAGCTCGAGGTCGAAGAAGCCGAGGCGGAAGCCGCGGGTGACGAGACCCCGACCGAAGGCGAGTAGCCACGGTAGTGTTCCAAGCGGCGGCTCAGCTCAGCGGCATGTAGCGCCTCGCCCTTCTGTTCGATCAGCGACAAGAGAGCGGTTCGAAGTTCGGGGCCCGTGCTTCGATATTCCGGAAGCGGATGTGTTGCTCTAGCGATGATCTCATCGAGTTCACTTGGCTTTGAAGTGTCCTTGCAGCCGCGCCCAAGGATCAGGCCGAGTGCGTACACGTCTGCTCGGCCGTCGACGGGTTCGTGACGCGCGTCTTCGGGCGCGCCGTACCCGCGGTGGTCGGGCCATGCCCACACGGTCCCGAAACCGGTCACCCGCACGCACCCTGCGTCCGTGACTTCGATCCGTCGTGGGGAGAGGCGACGGTGGACGATGCCGAGAAGGCGTCCCTGCTCGTCACGCCTCGAGTGGGCATACGCGATGGCGCTGGAGGCTTCGGCCACGATGAAGGCCAGGACGGGCCAAGGCAGCGATGCTCGCCGAAGCATCCACTGGTACAGGGTCATGGCCCCAACGTGCTCGCAGGCGACGAAGAAGCGTCCCTGCGCCCTGCCCGCATCGAGCACCTGGGCGACGTTGCACTGGGACAAGTACGCGGCGCGCCGGGCTGCCTCAATGACATCTGCTCGGGCACCGAGCGGGGCGAAACGGAGCACCACCTGCTTCTCGAAGCCAGCGGCTCCGGTCCTGGAAGCCAAGTAGCTCGCGCCGACTTGTGCGTCACCGAGCCGTTCGAGTAGGCGGTAGGGGCCGAAATCGTCGTGTCTTGATGACACGGCCCCATCTTCCATCGGATTGGACGCCGCGTCTCGTTTCCGGCTAGCGCGCGGGGGTCCCGTTTGAGGTGCCGTGGACCGGATGGATCCTGAGGTA
>Ga0316193_10002760_pt1 | contig 12468 bp, 10 predicted proteins | sample MerIslsedime2_MG_FD_207735 | JGI IMG/M metagenome (GOLD analysis project Ga0316193, IMG submission 207735) | Coastal sediment microbial communities from Maine, United States - Merrow Island sediment 2 | ecosystem: Environmental > Aquatic > Marine > Coastal > Sediment | place: USA: Maine... | reverse complement strand
CTTTCTGTCTGGGAAAAACTGGCGGGAGAGTTTCAACCTATGAATATAGTATTGTTGTAAATATTTAGCAAGAGGTTGCTTTAAAAATAATTAGTTGATATGTTGGCATATCAACTTACCAACCATTATGTAAGAATCTGAGAACTTCATTTTGTAAAAAATTTAGAACATTTTCTCATTTCCTGTGCATCAACATTATGATTAAATTTTATACCAACAAAGAGCTGTCCCAAAAATTTAATGTAAACCTTGCCAGATGGAAACGTTGGTCCCGTGAATTTTTAGCGCCCGATCCCCTGGGAGGATTGCAGTCGGGCTATGCGCGGCAGTATAATCCTGATGAGGCGTTTACAGTGGTTCTCGGAGGCCATTTATTGGGAGATTTGAAATTTTCAGTACCGGAGACAAAACAAATTCTGATCGATTTGCATCAATGGCTGGTGGATCATGATTTTTATTTTTACGTTTCCAACACTTCGGAATCAGACAAAAATCGGACTTCAGAAATTAACCATTATCAGCTCATCATCAGCAATCGAGCGATACGCCGTGACAAGGATCGCGGTTTGTCGTATTGGGCCCGAGGCATCATCTCAGTTGATTCCATCAATCTTAACGATGACCCGGTGCAACGGGAGCATTTCTGTGAATCATCCATCGGCCCAGAAGAAAGTGAATCTCCTCGAACGAATGCTGAAAGTTATCGTGTGTTAAACATAAGCGTATTCCGAAAGACATTTTTAAATCAGCTCAAAGGCTAAGGGGATCACGTTTCATCCAACAATTCAAGAATTTTCGATAATTCAAGCGGATAGAACCTCTCTGCCTCGTGGGGCAGGGCAATTCCCTGATGACGCAGCCAATTGATGCGGGTGGCCACCGCCGCGCCGAACATCAGGTTCATCGCCACCGTGGTGGTTTTTCGATTTTTGCGGTTTTCAAGAAATGTGCCCTTCACCCATTGGTTAAAGACGCCCATCGACGGGCCACACCATATTTGATAGTCGATTTTTCTTGACTGATCACCGCTGTTCGCCCATGTCGAAGACTGACCAAGATAGGACCGAAATACGAGGGCCATCTTGTGCCTGGGTTTATTCTCGGCAATCTCAATTTGTTTTGGATCCCGTTGCGCGAAAAAATGCTTTGTTTTTTCCCACTCCTCCTGGAAAGTGCATCTAAAAAAATCCCTTTGCAGTATATCGCGCTGATTGGTGGGTATCTCTGCATAGCTGCCGTATCGCGAATATAGTTCATAGAGTTTGGCCGCCCGCAAAGCGAACATGGTTCCGCGTTTTAATACTTGAACCTTGACACCGAGCTCAAACATATCGGCTGAGGGTGCCATGGCGACGTCAGCCTGTTCGGCTTCCGCCAGCATCTGGCGGACGGTATCCGAGGTACCGGCTTCCACGCAGGCCTGGTTTATCGATCCGGTGAGCACATAGGCAGCACCCATGGCAAAAGCTGCTGCAGTTGAATCCGGCGTGGCAATACCACCGGCCAATCCGATACCTATCGGATTCAGATAGTTATATTTTGTCGTGATATCGTCGCGCAGAGCCAACATGGTCGGTAAAAGCGTCAGCGCCGGTCGGTTATCCGTGTGACCCCCGGAATCTGCCTCGGCGGTCAAGTTATCCGCCATAGGAATTTCGGCAGATAGGGCCGCCTGTTCGGATGTTATTAGATTTTTTTCAACCAGCAATTTTAAAAATTTTTGCGGTGGCGGTGAAAGAAATTTTCGGGCCACCTCGACCCGTGATACTTTTGCGACCACTTTGCCGGGACAAATGACCTTGCCGTTGTTATCGCGGTGGATACCGTTGATCCGGAAATATACCAGTGGAAGGGTAAGATCCAAATAGGCCGAGGCGCTAATTAATTTGATCCCGCGCCTGATGTAGAGGTCTACCGTGGCGGCTTCTAGTTCCGGGTCCGTCGGATTGTGAATCAGGTTCATACCAAACGATCGGGATCCCATGCGATTTTGGAGCAAGTCGATGGCGGCTTCGATTTGATGCGTCAATAGCCCGGCTGCGCCAAAAAAACCGATCATCCCAATACGACCAGCTTCTTCGACCATTTCAACAGATGTAATTCCATTGGCCATGGCCCCAACCACATAAGCATAGCGAAGGTTATGCGTTTTTTTAAACTGTGGATCCCCTAAATCCTTTGGATGTATGGCCGGTGCATACCCAATCAGCGGCAGGACATCAGATCCGGATGGTTTTTGGTTTCCAATGGTGGCGGTGCCATCCATGGTGACGGCCATTTTACCGTTGCAGTTGATCAGAAAAAGGGGATGGGTGACCCGTTTAATCGCGTCTAATAGCGCTTGGTCGCCGGCTGTGGGCCGGTTTTGGAAGGGCTGCCACCAGCCTAAGGGTTTCGCATTCATTTTCAATGAGGGCACGATTCGTATTTCCGGAACTTAATTATTTATCGGAATTTCTACGTTTATTAAAATCACGGTGCTATTTACGGCTATTCTTTTGGCAAGCCACATGGAATGATGGAATAGCGGAATTTTGGAAGACTGGGTAAGAAAAGCGGAAAAAGATCTATTGTATAAAAAAAAGTTGGATCTACCGTCTTTGATGATGCTCACCAGTCATCTTTTTCTGTTTTAGTCTTATGAAATACCTCATTAAAATATGAAAATCAATGTTGAAGATGTGGTTTGCCTTTTGCTTTTTTTGTGGTCATTATTCCAATTTTGAGCGAAGCGACATAATCTGTTGTCGTATTTGATACATGCAGAAAAAAATGCCTGAAAGTAACTTTTCACCACCGCATCTCTAAACATCTTATCATTTATTAGCTCCGGATCAGCCTCTCGGATGAAAGCGTTTATGCAAATCTTTGAGGTGCTTGCGTGTGACATGGGTATATATCTGGGTCGTTGAAATATCGACATGACCGAGCATTACCTGAACCGCTCTTAAGTCGGCACCGCCTTCCAGCAAGTGGGTTGCAAACGAATGCCGCAAGCTGTGAGGACTGATTTTTTTATTCAGATGGGCCAAGTTGCCATAGCGCCGCAACAATTTCCAAAAACCCTGCCGCGTTATTGGTTTTGCCGCTCGGGCAACGAAAATGTAAGGACTGACTTGATTTTTCAAGAGCACATTTCTCGAATGTTCCAGGTAAAATTGGATTTTCTCTTTGGCAAGCGATCCAATAGGAACCACCCGTTCTTTTGATCCCTTGCCGAACACTCTTACAAAACCGGATTCTAAATTAAGACTTTGCAATTTCAGATTAACCAACTCAGATACTCTCAGACCGGCAGCATACAAAAGTTCAAGCATGGCGGCGTCCCTTGCACCGATCGGTTTAGCGGGATCCGGTCTACTTAGCAGCTGAGACACCTCTTCCACCGAAAGAACATCCGGAAGCTTAAGGCTTGTTTTCGGAAGATCAACCAGATCGGCGGGATCACGCTTGAGTACTTTTTGGTTGACCGCAAAACGATAAAACCCCCTTATCGACACCAGATGTCTGGCTCTGGAGCGAGCGCCCAAGCCGGCATTTCTAAGGGCGATCAAATGTTTCAGGATCAACGCCGTATCGGTTTCAGAAATACACCCAACATCGCTATCCTGCAAGAATAGCTGATAGCGGATCAAATCCCGGCTGTAAGATTCCAATGTGGAACTGGAAAGCCCCTTTTCGACCAGCAGATAATTCAGGTATTGATCGATTAAAATATCCATCGTGGGTATTTGGGATGGCAACATATAAAACATAAGTTGAGCGATTCAGGGTTAAGTGTTCCGGGTTGAATCACATTTTGAGCGATTATACAGGTACCTCATAAAACGATAGTTAAAACCGGTTGCCGTGTCAAGCAATGAAAATCAGGATTGACGTGCTCCGGGAATTCGAAGCGCTGCAGGAATGAGTCGATGGTGGTGTCCGCAAGTGATAAGCCAGCTGCAGGATCTGCTGCCTTGGGTTTAAACCAAAATCAAGGATTTAGAAATAAATAAATCCTTGGGTATCTTTTTAATTCTGCGACCCTCTGTTAAAGATTTTTTGACAGCGCCAATACGTTTTTGTTTATCGTTAGATGAAAATCCGGTTGGATAAACTCATGATGCCCTTCCTTAAAGGGCATAAATACGAGGGTAACGCTTTTCGGGTCAATTCGGATATCACGAAGTCGTTCCAAAAGCGTTCTGCGCGGTTTCATAAAATCAGCCAAGGTAATCTTTAGACTTTCAACGGCTTCTTTGATGGGTAACGTGGTGGGATAGATCCTGGCGGCAGGCAGTTCGGAGATCAGTTTTTCGTCTGGCTGGGAAAGTGTGGTTTGGGATGCCAGGTGCAGGAATACCTTCGGACGAACCTTAAATGCTGGACTCCAGAATCGAAAAGGAATATCTTTCCAGCCGCTTTGAGCGACTTTAGGAAGATTGGCAACCGCAATCAAATCGGCATAGGATTCAAGATTTATTCCCGTAATATCAGCTTTTATGCGCCAGAAGGGCAGATAGATGGTCTCGTCTTTTTTACCTGGAAAATGTGCAAATTTTAACTGTTTCAGTTTTTTGCCCACCGGGTACCAGGTTGAATTGCAGTTTTTGCAACCTAACACCCATGCGTCGCGTTCGCCCTCCAGATTCCAGCCGCAGTTGGGACACAAGGTAGAAACAAATTGGATGTGCCCATGAGGATGATCTTCGCTGAAATTATCGATATTAAAATCATCCGGCAGTTTCGTTGATACCGGTTTGCATAGGATGGCATCATAGAGTCTATCTGCCAGATAAAAAGGTGAATAGATTAGGCTGAGGGTTTCTCCAATGTTGGATTGGTGTAAAATAGGTTTGGGCAGCGATTTACCGAATCTTTCCTGGAATGTATTTAGAAATTTATCAAAAGACTGCTGGGGTTTGAGAAATCTACCGTCCGTGTCTGCGGTCGCAAAACGAAGTTTCATTGCCTGACTACGGACGCCGACCGAGTTGGGGAAACTGGGTGCGTCAATAGCCTGATGGCTGACGTCGACAAACCGGTTCAGAATTCCGGATGGCCCACAGAAAAAGAGCATACCCTTGAAGCGCCAATAGGGGAAATATACAATATCCTTGTTTTTATTAGGTGAATGCGGCAGCAGGTAACGAAAAAAATCATCTGTCATCAGATATGAATTAACCCGACAGAATTGGCAGGCAAACAGGCGGTCTGTTTCCTCTAAAATAGCAGGTGCCCCGCATTGGGGGCACTGATGTTCGATGAGAAGATAAATGATAACCTCCTTAAAGTTTTTCGCCGCACTCGTTACAGTAGAGGGAATCAGTAATATTTTCATTGCCGCAATTAGGACAGGATTTGGATATCGTTTTTACTTCCACCCCATGCCCGCAGCGGGAACAGAATTTGGCGCTTGGTGTGAGATTTTTGCCGCAGGCTTCACATTGATTGAACACCAGTTGCTGATGTCCGCACTGGGGACAGAATTTAGCGTCGATCGGGATTGAATGATGGCAATCCGGGCAGGAAACTGCCTGCTGTTCTTCCTTTTGCTTGGACTGCGGTAAGGCACCGGCAAAATACTGCGCAAACATGGCCGGCATCATGAGTCCCATGCCGGTGCCCATCCCCGTGCCGGATCCGCCTTCTGCCTCTGATGCCTTTTCCATGGCCATTGCGCTTTTCATCTGCATGAGTTTGTTCATGTCATCGAAGACACCCATGCGGCTTCTATCGTCAATCGCTTGCTGAACCTCGGGTGGAGGTGTGATGGCGTTGACATAAAGATGGGTCAGGTTAATGCCGAAATGACTGAAATCTTCATGTAGGCGTTTGGCAAGGCCCTCTGAAAGCTCATCGTATTTGGCGGGCAGGTTTAGGATGGAATCTATGGTCTCTCCCATATAATCGTTAAACCTGGAAACGATGACGCGGTTTAGATATTCTTCAATTTCGGCCGTTGAAAACATCCCCTGGGTTCCCACCAGACGGTTAATAAACAATACCGGTTGCACCACTTGAAGATTAAAAACGCCAAATGCCCTCAGACGGATGAGGCCCAGCTCGGTATCTTTGAATGCTACCGGATCCCGCGTTCCCCACTTCAGATTGGTGAAAACCTTTAGATTTACGAAGTACACTTCTGCCCGGAGAGGACTTTTCATACCCCAGGGGATACTGGCAATCTTCGTCAGCAGGGGGATGTTTGCCGTTTTGAGGGTGTGGCGGCCCGGGCCAAATGCCCCAACTGCTTTGCCTTTATAGTAAAATATGCCGGCCTGGCTTTCCCGGATGGTTAACTGAGCGCCGTATTTAATTTCGCCCGATCCTTCTTCCGGGAGACGATGGACCAGTTCCTGGCCGGTTTCATCAAACCATTCCAGATTTTCCAAGAAAAGAATGTTATTGGTACCCATATCAGATGTCTCCTTCTATCTTGATTTATTTTCTAATCGTTATTGCCATGATACAAATAGGCCATGCTCTTCTCCGAGCCGCGGACGTTGCCCTTTGCAGCCGGTCTCTTCATGTACGCTGTCGTACTGTTAACAGGGTACCCACCATCTAATTTTCCGACTAGGACGGAACCTCTGGCTTTGCATATACACTGTATATCGGCCTTCTTGTGGTCAACTTAAGTAGTCCTAAGGTTGCGCGATTTCGAGATCCGTGCTCAAAGGATGAAAGCTCATGACATTTCTTATGTCCACCGCGATGGCCGAGATTGGCCTTCTCCACTGAGAGGTCTTCAACCGGCAATCCTGTCCGTTGAACCGCCCAACCCAGACTGATTTTATTTGACAGAAATCCTTCTATAGTCGATAATATTTTATTAGATATCAAGCGGTCCCTTGGCAAACGCATTCGGAAAACGGTTACCTCGCATGGGAATGGTCGCAGCTCTTTTAACTTATCGTCGGGACACAAAGTGTAATTTTATACTCGGATAATGACAACTTTCTGTACGTTATCGACGTAAATCGGGAACTGTTTTACTGATCCCAGCGACAGGAGGCATGAATGACGCGTTATGAGGAGAAAAGGAAGTATAAACGATACGAACTCAAAACCCCAGTAATATATGCCTATCAGGATTCCGACCAGTTTACAAAAGCCCAAATGTGCAACTATTGCGAAGGCGGTATGTGCATTGAAGCCTCCAATGCAATTGAGCCGGGATCCAATATATACGTTATGATGGAAAATTTTTCCCCGGATACAATTGATGCTGAATTCTATGACGGCTATCGTGCAGAAATTCGGTGGTGCAGGAATATATCCCTTGAAAATAACAAGGAATTTAAAGTCGGGGTAAAATATTATAAAACTATCATCAAGTAGACCATCAAAATGGCCGACCGATTTATTCTGCTTTAGTGACGACTTTTTGAAAAAACTCCTCTTTTATACCCTAAGGCTTCCAGGTATCTATTTTTTGATAACTTTGGGTATCATGCTTGATTTCATCCTCCAATTGCCTTTTCTGGTCATCTGCTCCGTTGAAAATTTGTATCACAGGCGGATTCGCTAATATGTGACGCCATGCTCGCGTAGGCATCATTGCTTGATAGGTAAGCATGGGGGTGAAAAGTTTCTCTCATTCTATAAACCGTAATCCCGCGGATTGCAATGGAATCGAGAAAAACTGCAGGGGACAGGTCAAAGGCAATGTCCAGTATCATGGGTTGCTTTAATCACTGATCAGCAAGAGGATGATCGGCAGACTCAGAGCCGCAAGTATGATTAAGCCCGGTAAAGATACATAGGGTTTGTACCACGGTTGCTCATTTGCTTTTGCTTTTCTGACTTCGCTCAAGAACCAGTTCCCGACAATCATGGCAGCAACCAGAACAGCGACATATTTAAAAAGATTGAGCAGATTTAATCCATCCATGGGTGTCATACCCTAACCCGGATAAACCGGAATTGGCTATTGAAATTTTTATATTTTATTGTATAGTGGGGTCGTTGGTACGGAGGATATAAAAGTATATATACGCTAAGGCGGTCTATTACCGAAATCTGAATCAGATCAACGTCTCTTAAATATCTGATTCTGCTTAATGTGTCGATTCCCAATTACAGTGGCATATAATTATTAAGCAATCGACATAATTGCTTACTTGTCCCGGCTGAGCCGTTTTTCGTAAATTCACGACCGAAGGGCTCACCGCAGGCAGAACAAAGTCCTGAGTAATTAAATTGGTAATTGCAATTACGAATTTGTGGATTTAAGCTGGGCGTCAGGACCTAAGATTCAGGGCTGGTACGCCTGGCAGGATTCGAACCTGCGGCCTACGGATTAGAAGTCCGTTGCTCTATCCAGCTGAGCTACAGGCGCACACGGCTGGAAGCCATATCATAGCTGCGGTGTTCTGTCCATATTTTAATTGTTGCCGGATCCTGCGATTGGTGCCATTTTACCGACCTTGATTTTATAACATAATGAACGATAATTAAATTTATCCATTCAAGCGAACTGAGTTTATGAAGAAAAAAACGGCCATTAAAAAGAAAGCAACAAAAAAGCCGGTTGTAAAGAGTGCGGCGACTTCAAAAAAGAGTCGGCGTTCATCGACGGAACGTCCTGCTGATAAAGCTCTGGTAAAGTTCGATCCGCTTCAACGTTACCTAACGGAAATCAGCAATTACAAACTGCTGACCAGGGAGCAGGAAAAGGAGCTGGGCATTCAAGTCAGAGAACATGGTGATAAGCAGGCTGCTTATCGGCTGGTCACATCCAATCTGAGGCTTGTCGTAAAAATTGCCCTTGAGTTCCAGCGAGTTTGGATGCAAAACCTGCTGGATCTTATCCAGGAGGGTAACATCGGCTTGATGCAGGCTGTCAAAAAGTTCGATCCTTATAAAAATGTAAAATTTTCTTACTATGCCTCCTTTTGGATAAAGGCATACATATTAAAGTTTATTATGGATAATTGGCGTTTGGTTAAAATCGGAACGACCCAAGGACAGCGTAAATTATTCTTCAAACTGAAAAAGGAAAAACAAAAATTAATTGATCTGGGCTTTGAACCGAAGCCCAAACTTCTTTCGGAAAGGCTGGGTGTTTCCGAAAGAGAAATTGTCGATATGGACCAGCGTCTGGATGGCTGGGATGTCTCCCTGGACGCTCCGTTAAAGGAAGATTCAGATACGGAACGAATCGAATTTTTAAGCACTGCAACTGAATCCATCGAGGATCAAGTCTCCAAAAAAGAGATTGAAGCCCTGTTGCATAACAAAATTGCCGAATTCAGAAAAAAAATGACACCTCGCGAAATTGAGATATTCGACCTGCGAATTTTTTCCGACAATCCCGTTACATTGCAGGAGATCGGAGATCGATACGGGATTTCGAGGGAACGGGTTCGCCAGGTGGAAAAAAATATCATTAAAAAGATGCGGGAATTTTTCAAAAAAGAAATCCCCGATTTTGCTTCTTACACTGAATAAAGGTGCCGTCGGCGTTTTAATAGGATTATTTAACTTATGAAAATTTTGCGTTTGAAGTGGATCATATTATTATCTTTTTTTTGTTTTGCCGTCGGATGCACGGTAAATCCAGCCAAACCAACCCCGTCAAAGTCTGAGCCCCAGACTTTTCATGGTCCGGAAAATCAATATTACTATTTCACCGCAGCCCAGGTTCAACGTAAAAAAGGCAATCTGGACAAAGCTGTCGGGCTGCTCCAAAAAGCGATTGAAATTGTTCCGGATTCTGCTTATCTGCAACGAGAACTGGCGACGATTTATTTGCAGAATAAGGAAAATGACAAAGCTATCGAGGTATTGGAGGGGGTGCTGCAAAAAAATCCCAACGATTTAAAATCACTCATAATATACGGTGGTATCAAACAGGTTCGCAAAGAATCCGATGACGCTATTGTTATATATGAAAAAATACTGGCCATCGATCCTAAACAACAAAGAATTTATGCATTGCTGGGCGGTCTTTACATGGAAAATGGAAACCTTGAGCGTGCTGCAGAGGTTTTCAATCGGGAACTTGAAAATTTTCCCGGATCTTATACAGGCCATTTTTATCTTGGTAGAATTTACGCCAAACAGGGAAAATTGAAAGAAGCGGAGACAAAGTTTCGCAAAGCACTTGAATTAAAACCTGATCGTTCCGAACCAGGATTTGAACTTGTCGAAATTTACAAAACCCGGAAGGAAACCAAAAAAGTCATTGGACTATACGAAGAAATTCTCCGGAGTAATCCTGCCAATGTACGGGCAGCCATGGAACTCGGGTATTATTATCATCAGCGGGGAATGAAAAAAGAGGCCGAAAAATACCTGACCAAACTGGGGTTGAGAAGTCAGAATGAATTTGAGGTTATCATCAACGTTATTCAATTGTACATCGACCTCAAAAAATTTGACGATGCCCTGGTTGTCATTAACGGAATGCTAAAGGGCAACCCGGATAACCCTGATATTCATCACCTGGCGGGCATATCTTATTATGGAAATAAAGACAATGACATGGCACTTTTTCATTTTGAAAAAGTAACACAAACGTCCAGGTTTTTTCAGGATGCCGTGGTGCACGTGGCCTTCATATATCAAGATCAGCAAAATAATGAAAAAGCAATCCAATTCTTAAGTTCAGCCATAGCCAAAGATCCGGAAAATCCTGATTTTAAATATTACTTGGGCACTTTTTATGAAGAGACCGAAGATTATAAAAATGCCGCGGATAACATCAAAAAAGCCATTGAAATCGATCCTGAGAATCCCCGCTATTACTTTCGCCTGGGGGTTGTATATGATAAATGGAATAAAAAAGATGCCTCCATCGAGACCATGCAAAAGGTCATCGCCCTCGATCCCAAACATGCCAATGCATTAAATTACCTTGGTTATACCTATGCTGATTTAGGCCGTAATCTGGATGAAGCCGAGCGTTTGATCAAAGAAGCCTTAAAATTCAAGCCCAACGATGGCTACATTACCGATAGTCTGGGGTGGGTCTATTATAAAAAGGGACAGTTCGACAAAGCCCTGGAATATATAAGAAAAGCCGTTGAATTAGTGCCTGATGACCCCATCATGCTGGAGCATATGGGCGACGTTTACCAGAAGCTGAATGATAAACCGAACGCTTTGAAATTTTACCAGAAATCTCTGAAAATTAAAGAAAAGGATAAAGAAGCGTTGGAAGAAAAGATCCGGCAACTCAAGCCGACCGGCTCATGATGACGATGGTCGTCGGTTTATAGATCGGATAAGTTGCGAACCCAACAGAACCATTCCCTACCTATGGCGCCACAGGCTGAATGCCTGTGGTTTTTATTTGTTTGATAATTTTAATCCGATCTATGATCTGGAGACCTGTCAGTGTCTAAAGACGATAAGTCAAAGAGAATCTCACAGTCTGATTTGCAACCTGTGTTGGTCATAGTATTAGTAGGCTTTTTGATGGTCGGTTGCAGCAATCTGCCCCGTAAGACTTCTAAACCCGAAGATTTAGCAGCCATGGCGGAAGCCCGGACGGTGCTCCTTGCCTTGAGCAGACATAATGAGAAATTGATAAATTTTAAAGGTATTGGAAAAATCAAGGTATGGCATAAAGGTAAAAAAAAAATTGATGAAAAAGTCGCATGGATCGGATCGGAAACGTTCAAAATAAGCATCGTGGTATTGATATCCGGATATCCGGCAATTAAAATAGCCAGTGACGGAAAATGGGTCTATTATTATGAAACTCGAAAAGAGAAACCGCTTTACGTAAAATACCCGGCTACGGATGCAACCCTGCAGCGCATCGTCTCGGTGCCTATTAAAATCAGCGATATTATTCTGTTACTGGCCGGCCGGACGCCACTTCGTGAACATCATTCCGCATTGTTGCACCGGCAGGATTCCGGCAACGGCTATGTTCTAACATTGAAGAAACGGTGGTATGGCATCGTCGAAAAAATATATCTGGCAGAAGACAAAAAACAAGTCCGTCAAATCGAGTTTTTCAATCGATCCGGGTCATTGATTTATCGTGCACGATTTGATGAAATGCAGGCTATTAACGCCTATCAGGTTCCCGCGAGGTTGAACATCTCAAGCGACACGAGCATGGGTTTCCAACTCGTAGTTCAAAAATACTGGACTGGTATTTCCGTCGATCCTTCGATATTTGTTTTGAAACCGCCGAATTAAAATTACGAGAAATTTATCCTACCGTAGCGAAATAAATTACAAAATATTAACTTTAATTAACATTAATGCAAAATGTTATAGGGTATTTGTTAAAGTATGATTTTAGAAATTTTAGTCATCGGGAACGAAATTCGATCCGGTGCACTGGTGGATAGCAACGCCGCTTACATTGCCCGAAAACTTAAAGAAAAAGGTATCGAGGTGGCCCGCCACAGTGCGATTGGTAACGATCCGGCTGATATCATCAATATTTTAAAAGAAATTAGTCAACGATCTAATGTTGCGGTGGTAATGGGTGGACTGAGTTCTATCGGTGAGGATCTG
>Ga0316193_10002759_pt1 | contig 12471 bp, 10 predicted proteins | sample MerIslsedime2_MG_FD_207735 | JGI IMG/M metagenome (GOLD analysis project Ga0316193, IMG submission 207735) | Coastal sediment microbial communities from Maine, United States - Merrow Island sediment 2 | ecosystem: Environmental > Aquatic > Marine > Coastal > Sediment | place: USA: Maine... | reverse complement strand
GGCCAGCGACAACCACCTCGGTTTCCGGATGGGTGAGCGAACCCTCGTGTCGCGGATCGTCGAGCTTCGGTTCCCGCAGTATGAGCGGGTCATCGTGCGTGACAATCCATCACGAGCGCGGGTGGATCGTAAGGAATTTTTGGCGTCCCTGCGCCGGGTGAGCTTGATGGCCCACGAGAAGGCGCGAGGGGTTCGTTTTTGCTTTGACCCATCGGGTGAACTCACCCTGGTGTCCATCGGGTACGAGCGTGGCAGCGCAGAGGAAACACTCTCTATCAGCTACCAGGGTGATGGAATGGAAATCGCCCTCAACGCCCAGTACGTCATTGATGTCTTGCAGACCCTCGAATGTCCGATGGTGGAACTCCAACTCAAAGATGGAAACACCCAGTGCGTATTGGTTCCGGTGGATGATGATCCGCGGCTCGAAGAGTACATCTACGTCCTCATGCCCATGAGGTTGTAGCTCCCACGAGCTCGGTGAATCCATACCGTCTCAAGCGAAGGTGACTGGTGCGTCTCATCGAGATCAGAACCGCGGGTTTTCGCAACCTCGTGTCGGAATCGGTTTCGTGGAGCGGCGCTAGTAATCTGGTCGCCGGAGCGAACGGTCAGGGCAAGACCAACCTCCTCGAGGCCATCGCCGTATTGGGTAATCTGCGTTCCTTCCGAGTGCCCTCAATGCGACAGGTCGTCGCCCACGGAGAGTTGGAGTTCTTCCTCGAGGCCCGGGTGGAGACGCTGGGTGGTGTGGTGCGTCTGAGCCAGCACGTGACCGTGGGCCCACCGGTTCGTCGGGTCCTCGAAATCGCCGGGAGCGCGGCTTCGGTGGCCCAGTATCTTCAGGTCTTTCCGGTCTTCACCTTGAGTGGATCCGATCGCGAGCTCGTAGCCGGGGGACCGAACGCGCGCCGCGCCTTTCTCGATCGGTTTGCGTTTCTTCTCGAGAACGAGTTTTTCGATGAGATCTTTTCTTATCGGAGAACTCTTCGTCAGCGAAATGCGGCGTTGGTCTCGGCTGTTGGTGATCATGAGATGGAGGTCTGGGAGGCCCGGCTCGCGAGGGCCGCCGCAGTGGTGGTTCATCGTCGCAGGCGGATGTCTCAGAGGCTCGTCGAATCATTCGAGGCGATCTACTCAGAACTCCGCAGTGATGGTTTTCCTCGAGTCGATCTCAGTTACCGTGGCGAAGCCGGGCTCGAACAGGCCGAGAAGGTGTTAGAACTGGAAGAACACTACCAAAAACGGTATAATGAGACGCGAGTTCGAGACCGACGGACAGGGTTCACGAACGAGGGACCCCACCGACATGATCTCGGGCTTCGTGCGGGTGGAAGAACGGTCCGCCACATGCTCAGTTCCGGCCAGTCCAAAGTGGTTGGTGCTGCGCTCCGTCTCGCGTCGTTGACGCAGGTTGAAAGGCAACGAGGTGAGCCCCTACCGGTCATCATCGACGATGTGGATGCGGAGTTGGACACGGTGGTGCTTGCACGCCTCATTGAGCATCTCGAAGGCGAACGACAGCTCTTCCTCTCGAGCGCCGATGGAGGAGTGTTTCAAAAGTTAAAAAAAGGTTCGAACCGGCTCGAGGTCCGACAGGGAAGATCGACCGGGGCGGCGGGAGAACGATTGGATGAGTGAAGAGTACACAGCTGAAAACATCAAGGTCCTCAAGGGCCGAGATGCGGTTCGCAAGCGGCCGGGGATGTACATCGGCGATGTCGATGATATTTCCGGTCTCAATCACATGGTCTGGGAAGTCGTCGATAACTCCATCGACGAGGCCCAGGCAGGGCACGCCAAGCAAGTTTCGGTGATCGTCCATGCCGATCAAACCGTCACCGTAACCGATGACGGGCGTGGAATTCCGGTGGATACCCACAAGGAGTCCGGGCGATCGGCGGCCGAGGTCATCATGACCGAGCTCCACGCCGGCGGGAAGTTCGACAGCAACTCATACAAAGTGTCTGGCGGTTTGCACGGCGTCGGGGTCAGTGTGGTCAATTTTCTCGCCGAGTGGCTCAGGCTGGAAATCTACCGCGACGGCAAGGTCTGGGAGCAGAATTTCCAACGCGGTGTGCCGCAGGGAATTCTGAAGGCCATCGGCAAGACCAACCGAACCGGCACGCTCATCACCTTCAAGCCCGACCCCGAGGTCTTCTCGGTCCTCGAGTACCACCCCGATCTGCTGGTCCGCCACCTCCGTGAGTTGGCCTTCCTCAACTCCGGTCTCAAGATCAGCTTCGAAGACGAGGCGACCGGGCGTGAAGAGCAGTTCCAGTTCGAGGGAGGCCTGGCGGAGTTCGCCAACTATCTCAACCGGTCCAAGACAGTCCTCCACGAGGACCCCATCTATCTCGACGAAAAAACCGACGACGGCGAAGAACTCGAGGTCGCCCTACAGTGGCACGACAGCTATTCGGAGAATGTTCTCGCCTTCACCAACACGATCTTCAACCGGGACGGCGGAACACACCTTTCGGGCTTCCGAGCTGCGCTCACCCGAACGATCAACACCTATGCTCAGTCTCACAACCTCCTCAAGGGGATGAAGGAAAACCTCTCCGGTGAAGATGTTCGTGAAGGATTGACCGCGGTCATCGCAGTCCGCCTCATCGATCCCCGGTTTTCTTCTCAGACCAAAGACAAACTTGTCTCGGCCGACGCCAAGGGCTGGGTCGAGTCGGCGATCAACAACCGGCTCTCGATCTTTTTCGAGGAGAACCCGGCGGTGGCGAAACGGGTCATCTCCAAGTGTCTCGATGCCGCCAGGGCCCGCGAGGCAGCGCGCAATGCGCGTGAACTCACTCGACGGAAATCGGCCCTCGAGACATCGGCGTTGCCGGGCAAGCTCGCCGATTGTTCCGAGCGTGATCCGCAACTTGCAGAGATTTTCATCGTCGAGGGTGATTCGGCGGGCGGCTCGGCAAAACAGGGCCGCGATCGCCGATTCCAGGCGATCCTCCCGCTCAGAGGCAAGATTCTCAACGTCGAGAAGGCGCGGTTCGATCGAATGCTCGGTTCAGAGGAGATCCGCGCGCTGATTCAGTGTCTCGGTACCGGGATCGGCAAGGACGAGTTTGATCCCCTCAAGGTGCGTTACCACAAGATCATCATCATGACCGATGCCGATGTTGACGGCTCGCATATTCGGACGCTGCTGTTGACCTTCTTCTATCGCCAAATGCGAGAGCTCGTCGAGCGGGGTCACCTCTTCATCGCGCAGCCGCCGCTCTACAAGGTTGCTCGGAAGAAGAAAGAGGTCTACCTCAAAGACGACGCCGATCTCTCCCGCTTCCTTCTCGATCGCGTCGAGGATGAGTTTCAGCTTCACGTCGGTGCCACCGACGAAGAATTCTCCGGCCGTGAGCTCCGGAGCGTGATTCTGGCGGCCGAAGACTGGACCGCGACCCTCGGCAACCTCGAACGACGAGGCTGGCCGGCCGAGCTTGTGGCCGCGGCGCTCGATGTCGGGTCACACGGCAAGACGCCCGGATCTTCTGAGTATGCGGATGCGCTGATTGCTGAACTCCGCGACCTCGGATACGAGGACGTTCGAGTGGAGGTCGATGAAGAGCACGGCGCATCGGAGGTTGTCTGCCGGGTGGGAACCAACGGAGTCAGCCGCGAAAGCCGTCTCGGTTGGTCGCTCACCAAGAACGGGCACTTTCGGCGGGCCGAGAGGATGCTCGAACGGATCGCTCCATTGAGACTCGGCCCCTATCACCTCGAGCGCAACGGTGAACGCACCACCGTCGAGACCCTGCCGGCTCTGGTGAGCCACCTCTATGAGATCGCAAAGAAGGGTTACAACATCCAGCGATACAAGGGTCTCGGTGAGATGAACCCGACCCAGCTCTGGGAAACCACCATGGACCCAGGAGTGCGGCGTTTGCTCGTGGTCAATATCGAGGACGCAGCAAAGGCCGATGAGCTCTTTACAATTTTGATGGGCGACGCGGTCGAACCGCGGCGCCGCTTTATCGAGGACAACGCCCTCGAAGCACGCAATCTGGATATTTAGATGAGCGAGAACAAGGCACCCGAGGGCGATCGTATCCCGATCACCATCGAAGAGGAGCTCCGCAGCTCCTACCTCGACTACGCCATGTCGGTGATCATCGGCCGCGCCCTACCTGATGTCCGAGACGGGCTCAAGCCGGTTCACCGACGGATCCTCTACGGAATGCTGGAGGGTGGAAGCACCGCCTCGAAGGCCTATCGGAAATCGGCGCGCATCGTCGGTGATGTCATGGGTAAGTACCACCCCCATGGCGATCAGGCGATCTATGACACCGCGGTTCGGATGGCGCAGGATTTTTCCATGCGCTACACCCTGGTCGACGGCCAGGGCAACTTCGGATCGGTGGATGGCGATTCTGCTGCGGCCATGCGCTACACCGAGGTTCGTCTCACCAGGCTCGCCGAGGAGCTGCTCGGCGATGAGATCTCGAAGGACACCGTCGATTGGACACCCAACTACGACGGTTCTATGACCGAGCCGACGGTCCTGCCGGCGCGGTTTCCCAACCTCCTGGTCAACGGTTCGGCGGGGATCGCGGTGGGAATGGCCACCAATATCCCACCGCACAATCTCACCGAGATCATCGATGCCACCATCGCCGTGGTGCGAAACCCGAAAATCGAACTCGACGAGCTGCTCGAGATCGTCCCAGGTCCGGACTTCCCCACCGCCGCCTTCATCCACGGTCGAAAAGGGATCCGCGACGCCTATACCACCGGCCGAGGCATCATCCAGATGCGGGCCCGAGCCATCATTGAAGAGGCCGAGAAGGGCAAGCGGGCGGCGATCATCGTCAACGAGTTGCCCTACCAGGTCAACAAGGCCCGCCTCGTCGAGCAGATCGCCAATCTCGTTCAGGCCAAGCGTCTCGAGGGCATCGCCGATCTCCGCGACGAGTCCGACCGTGACGGTATCCGGATGAAGGTCGAGCTCAAGCGCGACGCCATCCCCGAGGTGGTGCTCAACAATCTCTTCAAACTCACCCAGATGCAGACCACCTTCGGGATCATCCTCCTCGGAGTCCTGAACAACCAGCCCAAGATCTTCAACATCAAGGAGCTCCTCCAACACTTCATCGAGCACCGCAAGGAAGTCGTGGTCCGGCGCACCAGATTCGATCTCGCCCGCGCCCTCGAAAGGGCCCACATCCTCGAAGGTCTCGTCATCGCCCTCGACCACCTCGATGAGGTCATCAAGCTCATCCGCGCGGCGGCGGACCCGGCGACGGCGAAGAGCGGCCTCATGGAGAACTTCGGTCTTTCCGCGCTGCAGGCCCAGGCGATTCTCGAGATGCGTCTGCAGCGGCTCACCGGTCTCGAGCGCGACAAGATCGTAGCGGAGTACGCCGAGCTCAAAAAGACCATCGCTCACCTCGAGGCGATCCTCGGTTCGGAGGAGATGATCGCCGACATCGTGGTTGAAGAGCTCTCAGAGATCCGCGCGAAGTACGGCGACGCACGGCGAACCGAGATCGTCGCCGATCTCGGCGATCTGTCCATCGAGGATCTCATCGCCGAAGAGGACATGGTCATCACCGTCTCGCGGGACGGATATATCAAACGATCGGCGGTCTCGGTTTATCGCGCCCAGCGCCGCGGCGGCCGTGGTCGTCGTGGGATGGCCACCAAGTCCGAGGATCTGGTTTGGAAGCTCTTTGTCGCGTCAACCCACGCAACGATGCTCTTCTTCACTTCGACGGGCCGGGTCTTTGTCCGCAAAGTCCACGAACTGCCCGACATCGGCCCGGCGGCCAGGGGGCGGGCCCTCGTCAACCTGCTCCAGCTCGACAGTGGCGAGCGGGTCGCCGCGCTGCTCGCGATCAGGGATTTCGCGGAACACCCGGACTCGTTCCTCTTCTTCGCGACCCGGATGGGACGTGTGAAAAGAACCCCACTCAAAGACTACGCCAACATCAGATCTAACGGTCTGCGCGCCGTGGTCATCAACGAGGGCGACGATCTGCTGGCGGTGCAACTCACCGATGGTGCCAGCCAGGTCTTCATGGGCACCCACCAGGGAATGGGAATCCGTTTTCCTGAGAACGATGCGCGCTCCATGGGCCGGGTCACCGCCGGTGTGCGCGGGATCAACCTGCGCAAGAAAGATTTTGTGGAAGAAGTCGCAATCATCAATCCGGAGGACGATCACGATATTCTCGTCGTCACCGATCTCGGCTTCGGTAAACGGACGGCCGTCTCGGAATTCAGGCTCCAGGGCCGGGGCGGCTACGGTGTGGCACTGATCAAGCTCACCAAGAAAAACGGCAACGTCATCGGGATGCACCACGTCCAGGAGGATGAACAGCTCCTGATCGTGACCGAGGGTGGGATCCTGATCCGGATGAATATTGCCGAGATCCGCCGCATCGGCAGGGCCACCCAGGGAGTGCGTCTGATTCGCCTCGACGAGGGTGACCGAGTGGTCTCGGTTGCGGTTGCCGGCGCCGACAATGATGACGACGACATTGAGAGCACCGAGCCCGACGAGAATCTCCTCGGTGAAGACCCGGCGGGCGGTGCCGTTGAATCCGTAACCAACGAGGATTCCAACGACAAAGGCACCGACAACCAAGACTCCGGCACCGAAGATCCTGGCGCGGAGAGCTGATCGCATCCCCGGGGGGCGCGGTGGTGACTGACCCACCCAAGATCCGCGCGGTGGCCCTGATCCACCAGGAGGGTGTTCTCGCCTTGATCGCGGTGATCGGTCTTTCGCTCGGTGAACGGGACTTTCTCCAGTCGCTGGCGCCGAAAACCACGTTCCTCGGTTCCTTCGCCGTCGGTGTCACGGCCGGGGCCGCTTGCGTTGGTCTGTTGTGGTTGTTGCGCAATGCACCGGCCCTTGAGCGTCTCGAGACTTGGCAACAGGGGGTGGTCTCGGGGTGGACGGTGACCGATGCCGTTGCCGTGGCATTGGTCTCCGGACTTGCCGAAGAGGCCATGTTGCGGGCTTTCCTCCAGCCGGTCATCGGACTCGTGCCGGCGGCCGTTCTCTTTGCGGTCCTGCATTTCGTACCCGACAAACGGCTCTGGTTCTGGCCGGTCTTTGCTCTCCTCAGCGGGCTTCTCCTCGGGGGCCTCTTTGCCCTCTGGGGTTACCCGGCCGCGGCCGCGGCCCATATTGTGATCAACGCGGTGGCGCTTCTCCGCTTGCGCCGACCGCTCAACTCATAACCGCACACCCCAAAACACATTCCGCTGTGTACAATGGCCGCGGCTGCGTGTGCGTTCCCGGAGGTCATGATGGAAAGTTACGAAAACAAATTTCGTGTCAAGGTTGGACTGGCGGAGATGCTCAAGGGTGGAGTGATCCTCGATGTCACCAACGCCGACCAGGCCAAGATTGCCGAGGATGCCGGCGCCGCCGCGGTCATGGCCCTCGAGCGTGTGCCGGCCGACATTCGTGTCGAGGGTGGGGTCGCCCGCATGGCGGCGATTGAGAAGATCACCGAAATTCAGAACTGTGTTTCGATTCCCGTCATGGCCAAGATCCGCATCGGTCATATCACCGAAGCACGGATGCTCGAAGCCCTCGAGGTGGATTTCATCGATGAGAGCGAAGTGCTGACTCCCGCAGACGAGGAGAACCACGTCAACAAACGTGGCTTCAACGTGCCATTTGTCTGTGGTTGCCGCAACCTCGGTGAGGCGCTGCGTCGGATCGGTGAGGGCGCCGCCATGATGCGGACAAAAGGCGAGGCGGGATCGGGTGACATCGTCGAAGCGGTGCGTCATCTTCGTGCGGTTCATCGCGGAATCAAAACGCTCGGCATCCTCGACGAACACGAACTCATGGCCGAAGCGAAGATCCTCGGCGCACCGTACGAGCTCGTCACATGGGTTGCCGAGAACGGACGTCTGCCGGTGCCCAATTTCGCGGCCGGCGGCATCGCCACCCCGGCCGATGCCGCCCTGTGCATGACCCTCGGCGCCGAGGCGGTCTTTGTCGGATCTGGCGTTTTCAAATCCGAAGACCCGGCACCGCGGGCCAAGGCCATCGTCGATGCGGTGACGCACTGGCAGGACCCGGCCAAGCTCGTGGAGATTTCGCGCAATCTCCAGGATGCCATGTCGGGTCTCGAGGTCGGCAAACTCACCTCTGAGGAAATGCTGTCTCGTCGAGGGTGGTGATGCGCTGCGGCGTCCTGGCGCTGCAGGGAGACTGGGCGGCCCATGCCGCGGTGCTGAACAACCTGAACGTCGAAACCGTGTTGGTTCGAACCGCGGCTGAACTCGAAACCGTGGATGCGCTCGTCCTCCCGGGAGGGGAATCCACCGCGATGCTTCGGCTGATGGAGCCCGAGCAACTGGCCGAGAAGATCACTCGCCGGGTGCGAAACGGTCTGCCTATTCTCGCTACGTGCGCCGGGGTGATCCTGCTCGCGACTGCGACCAGACCGACTCAGCCGAGTCTGGCTCTGCTCGATATCGAGGTCGAACGCAACGCCTATGGCCGCCAGGTTCATTCGCGAGTCGCCGCGGTCGAACTCACCGAGGTTCTCGGTGAGCCGCCGGTGATCGAGGGCGTCTTTATTCGAGCTCCGAGAATCACCCGAATCGGGCCCGCCGTGCGTGTTCTGGGCCGGCTCGGAGACGATCCGGTTCTGATCCGACAGGGCGGCATCATCGCCGCCACCTTCCATCCAGAATTGACCGACGATCATCGAGTTCACCGCCTCCTGGTGGACGAGGAGGCAGGCCATGACAGGTGAAACGCTGCTTCGAGAAGAGAGCAATGGGATCCACCACCTGGTGATGAACGACGGGCCCAACGCGCTCAACGCAAACCTCATGGATTCGTTGTCCGGCGCGCTTTCCGAGCTCCGCGAAGGAGGGGCTCCGCCGATCCTTTTGAGATCGTCGCACGAAATGCTCTTTTGTCCCGGTTGGGACCTCAAGGATCTCGTGGGCGCCGATCGTGCCGCAGTCGGCGCGGCGCTCGATCGATTCAACCGTTTGATCTTCGATCTGTTCAGCTATCCAGGTCCGACCGGGGTGGCGATTACCGGCCACGCCGTGGCCGGGGGTTGTCTCCTGGCCCTGTGTTGCGATCTGAGAATCATGGCGACCGGCCGGCCCAGGATCGGATTGTCCGAACTCAACCTCGGGGTTCCGGTACCGGCGTCGAGCCTGATGATGCTTCGTGAACGGCTGGCCGCAAACGTGGTCGAGGAACTCGTGGTGGGTGGCGATGGGTGCGATGCTGATCGGGCTAGAAATCAGGGTGTGGTGTACCGGATTGCCGAGCCGGATTCGGTGCTGGCCAAGACCGAGCGTGAGCTCTCCCGTCTCGCCGCCAGGCCAAAGGATGCTTTTGCCGCAACCAAACGGTTTCTCCTCGGGGAGAGCTGGCGCCGAATGTCCGAACCGAACCCCGCCGATGACGCGGTTTTTCTCGACTGTTGGTTCGCGCCGGAAACGCAGCAGCGGATCAGCGGATTGGTCGAGCGTCTGGGAAACTGACGAGGAGAGCCGATCGGCGGATCAGAAGGAGTAGGTCCGGTCCTGGACCAACTCCGAGATCTCGCGGTTCATCTCGGTGGCGGCGAGCTCCGCGCGAAGCTCATCGACATATGGCGGCTTGAAATGGTAGATCAACACCGGGATGTCGCGGTTGAGCTTTTCCAATTCCCCGGCGAGGGTGTTCGGAGTCAGGTGGAGACTGATATCGGCGACCGCCTGCATTCGGTTGGGAAACGAGCACTCGGTGATGAGGGCTTTGAGATTCGGCGTCTCGTTCGCCACCTGCCAGATCCGTTCGGTGGGTCCGGTGTCCGAGGTGAAAATGACGGTCGACGAGCCCTGGTTGATGAGAAATGCCGTCGTCGGAACGATGTGATCGACCGGAATGGCCGTGATTTCGAGGTCGCCGGATGGCAATCCGGTGATGGTGAACGGTTCCTCGGCCACGACCTCCTGGAAACGAACCGACGGCTCCACATGATCCGGAATCCGGGTGAAGTCTGGCCATGTGTCGTTGTTGAAAAGATGGCGGCGAACCGCTCCCATGACCTGTTTGGCACAGTAGATGGACACCGGTTCGGGATGGGTGCCGAAGATATTCTCGATGAGGAACGGCAGCGTCGCGGTGTGATCCATGTGGGTGTGGCTGATGAGCACGTGGCGGATCTTCTGTTGCTCGCTGATGGTCAGGGCGCGAGTGATGGCGCCGGCATCGACGACAACTTCGCCATCGACGAGAAACGAGGTCATTCGGCAGTCGGGGCTGTCTCCGCCAAAGCTACCCAAAACCCTGAAGTCCATGCCGCGAGTATACCTGAGACCTGACATGGACGGCCGGTTGGCGGTACCATGAAGTGATGGCGACACCCAGCCACCAACCCCGTCTCCGTCTTGCCCTCCTTCTGGCCGGAGGTGGACGAAAAACCCGACGACTCGTGGCCGGCGACGAGGGCAGGGAGGGTCAACTCTGGGCTCAGGCGCCGGCCGCCCTCAAGACCGAGGTCGCTCGTTTGCTCGATGACGAGGTGCCGAGGGTCCTCGGATGGGTCAAACGGGAGGGGTGGCGCTGGATCGTACCCGGTGATGCCGGTTATCCAAGCGCGCTCGAGCACACATCGGACCCGCCGCTCGGGCTTTTTGTTCGCGGCGAGATGCGTTCGGCGCCGGTGGTGGCGGTGGTGGGCTCAAGGCGCGCGACGAGCTATGGAAGGCAGGTTGCCCGGGTCTTGGGAGAGGAACTCGCCCGGGCTGGGGTGGTTGTGGCCTCGGGGATGGCGCGCGGGGTTGACGCTGCTGCCCACGAAGGCGCCATTGCCGCCGGCGGACCGACCTGGGCGGTGTGGGGTGCCGGACCCGATCACGTCTATCCTCCGGAACACAAGGAACTTGCCTGCACAATCTCCACCTGTGGTGCGCTCATCACCGAGTACCTTCCGGGAACTTCGCCTCGGAAGCATCATTTTCCCGAGCGAAACCGGATCCTCGCCGGGCTGGCTCGGGCGGTCGTCGTCGTTGAAGCCGCCGCCCGATCCGGCGCCCTGATCACCGCGAGACTCGCCCTTGATGAGGGCCGCGAGGTCCTGGCGGTGCCCGGGAGCATCCTCTCAGAGGTCTCGACCGGCCCCAATACTCTGCTGTGCCTCGGCGCGCGGCCCATGCTCAGCCCCCGAGATGTGCTCGACGCCATCGGACACGATGCTCCTTCCGGCGAGACGCCGACGGTGGCCGCCCACCCCCTGATGACGCACCTCTCAGCCGGTGAGCGGCTCACCACCGACGAACTCGTGTCGCGTTCGGGGCTCTCGGTGCCTGAAGTCCACACCGCCCTGCTTGATCTTGAGCTCGGCGGCGAGGTGGATCGCCTCCGTGATGGAAGCTTCCAGCTCAGACGGCCGGTGTTGCCGAAGGAATAGACCACCGACGTCGCAGCTTGTGTTGAGAGTTGCGGGAGCTGATCCCAGGAGGGTGACGAGCGTGTGAAGAACGAAGAAGTCCTTGTCGTTGGCGGAGGTCTCGCCGGGAGCGAGGCCGCATGGCAGCTCGCCCAGGCCGGTCTGCGGGTGCGTTTGGTCGAAATGCGCCCCACCCGGCAGACACCGGTCCACGCCACCAACCGACTCGCCGAGCTCGTGTGCTCGAATTCGCTTCGCGGCGATGTGCTCAGCAACGCCGTGGGTCTGCTCAAGCGTGAGATGGAGGTCCTCGACTCCCTCATCATTCGTGTTGCAAGGGAAGCGGCCGTGCCGGCTGTGGCGCGCTGGCGGTGGATCGGGAGCTCTTTTCTGGCGGGGTGACGACAGCCATCGAGGGGCATCCGTTGATCACCATCGAGCGTCGGGAGATCACCGAATTGCCCCGGATGCCGGCGATCATCGCCACCGGGCCCCTGACAAGCCCCGCGCTTCACCGCGAACTCGAGCTCTTCCTCGGCGAGGGTTCGCTCGCCTTTTTCGACGCCGTCGCCCCCATTGTGGCTCGGGATTCCATCAACCGCGAGAAGGTTTTTCGCGCCTCCCGCTATGGCAAGGGCGGCGATGACTATCTCAATATTCCCCTCGACCGGGAGGGCTACGAGACATTCATCGCCGAGCTGCTCGCGGCAGAGAAGGTCGCGTTCAAGGATTTCGAGGTCCAGGATTATCGCTACTTCGAGGGCTGTCTTCCCGTCGAAGTCATGGCCGAACGGGGACTCGACACCCTCCGCTATGGGCCCATGAAACCGGTGGGGTTGGTGGATCCCGCCACCGGGCGGCAACCCTGGGCGGTGGTTCAACTCAGACAGGACGACCTCGCCGCCGAGTGCTGGAACATGGTGGGCTTCCAAACCAAGCTCACCCACGCCGAGCAGAAGCGGGTCTTTCAAACGCTGCCCGGGCTCGAGGACGCCCGCTTTGTCCGGCTCGGGATGATTCATCGCAACACGTTCATCAACGCGCCTGCGCATCTCGATCCCCAGCTTCGCCTCATCAAGCGCCCCTGCGTCCG
>Ga0316193_10002758_pt1 | contig 12471 bp, 6 predicted proteins | sample MerIslsedime2_MG_FD_207735 | JGI IMG/M metagenome (GOLD analysis project Ga0316193, IMG submission 207735) | Coastal sediment microbial communities from Maine, United States - Merrow Island sediment 2 | ecosystem: Environmental > Aquatic > Marine > Coastal > Sediment | place: USA: Maine... | reverse complement strand
GAGGACGGCGAGGGCCTGACCGCCACGGCGGGCATCGTCCTCACCGTGCAGAAGCCGTTGAATCGTGTACCAGATGCGCGCGATGACGTCGCCGATGTCAACAACGGAGCGTCGGTGACGACCGCTGTGCTCTTCAACGACACCGACCCCGATGGCGACGAACTCACCGTGACGATCGTCGGGGGACCCGACAGTGCGCTCGGCACCGCCAGCGTTGGCTCGAACCGTGCGATCTCGTTCACGGCCACCCCCGGAGCGGCGGGCACCGCGCAGATCAACTACCAGGTCAGCGATGGTGAGCTGACCGATACTGCCGTGCTCCGCGTCACCGTTCGACCGTGTTCGGAATCGACCCCGATTGCCAACGACGGTTTCTTGACGACCGGGTATCAGCAACCGATCGGCGTGGACCTGGCGGCCTATGGAACCAACGGGACCTTCGTCGACGTGTCGGGCCCGCCCTCATTCGTGAACGGCGTGTACACGCCGCCAGCGGGTCAGAACGGCAACGTCTCGATTACGTACTCGGTGGTGAACGGCTGCCGTCTGCGATCGAGCGGCACGATCACGATCGACGTCAACCAGGACCCGGTGGCCCAACCGAAGGCGATCAGCACCTTCCGAGGGGAACAGACCACGATTCCGGTCACCAGCCTGGCCTCGGATGCGGAGCCGTTGACGATCGCATCGAGCGCCGGCGCACCCGCGTGGGTGACGACATCGCCCAACGAGTTGATCATTGCGCCCACCCTCGCGGTCGCGCCGGGTCGGTATGACTGGACGACGACAGTCGTCGACCCCGGTGGGCTCACCACGACCGTCCCGGTGAGTGCCGAGGTGCAGAACCGCCCACCGGTTGCTGTTGACGATCTGGTGTCGGTGGCGGAAGGGAACGCAGCGTCGTTCTCGGTCGTCGACAACGACACCGATGGTGATTCGTCGGGCGGCAACGCTGCCCTCACGATCCAGAGCATCTCCTCGGTCACGATCACCTTCCAGAACGGTTCGACGGGGACCGTGACGGTCGGCCCGGCGGGTCGCACGGTGACGATCGACCCGGGCGCCGGACGAGGAGCGGCGTCGTTCACGTACACGATTCGTGACGGCGATGGTGGCGTCTCCGCACCGGCCACGATCACCGTGGATGGTCCGCCGCTCAATGTTGCTCCGGTCGCGCGAGATCAGAACGTCGCGGTGCTCACCGGGGAGTCCCGAGTCCTCGACCTCGATGTCGCTGATGCCGACGGCGATCCCCTCACGGTGATCGACTTCACCGATCCCGCTGGTGTCGTTCCCGGCGGCCCGGCACTGACGATCACGATCCTCGGGTCTGTGGCGGGCCGGTACCAGGTGACCTATCGGGTGTCCGATGGCACGGCCACGTCGAACGTCGCAACGGTCACCGTCGTCGTGACCGGGCGGCCCACGACCACCTCCACGACCACCACGACGACGACCACGGTCCGACCGCCCGATCACGACGACTCGTGACCGTCAGGCAGTCACCGGCGATCGCGTCCTCGGCCGCAGCGACCGGAGGCTGAGTCTCCAGCGCAGACGTTGCCACCGGGTGCGTGATGTCGCCAGGGCCGTATCGATCGACCGGAGACATGCCGTGGCATCCTCGGCCAGGAGGCCCGGCTGTTGAGGGCTTCCGTAAGTGGCTGCACTGGCAAGCGTCGCAAGCCGGCGGACCTCGTGGCGTGATGCCGCGATGAGCGGCTCCCCCTCGGCGGCGATCTCCGCATCGGTGTCCGACGCTCGGATCGTCATCCCGGCGTCGACCAGAACATCGGTCGCCGACGCCCACGCACCTCGGATCCGCTGGCACGGGTCGTCGGCGCGCAGCCGGCGTCGACGTCGACGAAGCTTCATGCCGAGGATCGTTCCCGCAATGATCAGGAACGGCAGCAGCACGATCGACACTGCAACTGCGGACCGAATCGCGACGCCGACGACCGTCGAGAGCGCGCTGGCCGCCCCGTCACTCGCCGGCTCCTCGGTCGGCGTCGACTCGTTGTCGGGATCGGGGGGAGGAGCGATTGGCGGTTGCGGCGCGGCTGGGGTCTGCACCTGGGGTTCGGGCGGAGGCGGTGCTCCATCGGTCGCAGCCTCGAGCGGAACCGGGTCGAAGGCCAACCATCGGCCATCGGTCAGCTGCACCTCCGGCCACACCGTCGCATCGGCCGACGTGAGTGTCAACGAGCCGTCGGAATCGGTTGCCGAGGGCTCGTCGACGACGAACCCGGTTGCCACTCTGGCCTCGATGCCCAATGATCGAGCCAGCAGGGTGAACGACGTGGCGAACTGCTCGGCGTTCCCACGCTGGGTGTCACGGAGGAAGCGGTCGATCAACGCTTGTTGGAGACCACCACCTTGGACGCCGGGGTCGAGGACGAAGTCGTCGCGCATCGTCGTCTCGAGCTGTGTCAACTGATCGATCGGGCTGCCGTCTCCGGCGAGACCTCCAGCCAACTCGCTGAATCCCGATGTGGAATCGTCGACGAGCCGCGGGACGATGCCGACCTCGATGGCGTCGCCGGTTGTCGGCGACACGTTTGCCCGCAGACCGATCTCATCGTCGGGTTCAGGTTGTTCGACGAGGCGGACAATGGTGCGGTCGGCGTCGGTCTCGACGGGGACATCGAGCGAGACGGGAGCGCCCGGTAACGGAACCAAGTTCAGACTTTGGTCGAGGAAGGTCACCGTGGTGTCGATGACCGGGCCGGTGACCGGGCCGAGGGTTCGGCCGATCGGTCGGATGGTGAGGTTCGGCGTCCAGCGGCGCCCGTCGTAGTTCTCCAGTGCGGCGGTCCGCCAGCGACCGGGGAGTGCGGTTCCCGTACCGGATCGGAGGACGTGCAGATCGATGGATGGGTCGAGATCGCGGAGTGCGAGCGTTGTCTCGATCGGGTCGAGCACCGGGGCAGTCTGTTGCGGAGGATCGTTCCTGCGGGGGTCGGCCCTCGAGGCCAACGTGATCGGCACTGTGATCAATGCCACGATCGTGATCGCGATGGTGAGGAGCACCAACATGGCGCGCTCACCGCGCAGCGAGGTCAGCCGGTCGTACACGGTCCCGTCGTCGCGGAGCAGTGCGAACAGCGTCGAGACGACGCCGAGGAGCACCAACCAGAGCCATTCGACACCTCGTGGTGAGCTGAGGGCGACGACGCCGACGTAGGCCCCGATCAGCGGAGCCAATGGGAGCAGGTGGAAGCGCCGGTGGCCGGCGAGTTCGAGACTGATCGCACACGCGGTGGCGATCACGGCGACCACGGTGCCGATCAACTCCGGACTTGCCGGGCTCGGCCAGTCCGTCGACAGCAGTCCCTGGACGCCAGAGCTGAACGCCGCGCTGACATCGTCCAGTGACCCGCCGGCGGCGAGCACGGTGACGGTCACGGTCAGAGCGATCGCCCCGATGGCGGCGGGGACGCGCGCCAGGGGGCGCCGTCCGATCAGCGCGAGTCCCACCATGGCGACCGGCACCGGGGCGACGACCAGCTCGACGTGGAACTCATCGAAGATGGCCGCGCTCGCGGCTCCGACGAACATGTAGCCGATCAGCAAGACCACGGCGCGCAGCCGTGCGAGTCCCCAGTTCGGTCGATCGGCTGGCTCGGCGGATACAGGGCCCGTCTCCGCAGCCGATGGACGCTCGGTCAAGGTGGCGGTCATCCCCAGGACCGCCATCGGCGAACGAACTCACGTGCATCGACGGCTGCGAGGACGATGCCGGCCCCGCTGGTTGCGCCGTCACCGATGCGGACCACGGACATGCGCTCGGAGGTCGCGAACCGGCTCGACGGACCGCTCGGTCCGGTGACGCACACGACCGAGGTGTGATCGAAACCGCCGGTGAACAGCGATGTGACCGGCAGGAGTGACGTGACGTCGGACTGCTGGACCGGCGTGAGGAGGTCGAGGATCGACGCGTCGGTGACCAGCGGCGTCGGACGGCCTGCGTGGTGGCGGTCGGTGGTCCGCACGACGACGTCGAGTCCGCTGCGGATGGCGTGCACAGCGAGGGACGCTGCGACGTCGACCGCTTCTTCGAAGTCCTCCGGGCTTCCCACCATCGGCGAGGTGTCGAGGACGACGGTGAACTCGGGACGCCGGACCTCGACGTGCTCGCGGACCATCAGCGTGCCGGTCCGGGCAGTGGTCGGCCAATGGATCATGCGAGGGTCGTCGCCCGCCACATACTCCCGCATCGACACGAAGCCGGACATCGGATCGGCTGTGGCTCGCCGGAGCACTGACTCGTTCTCGACGACTCGTACCGCACCGTGCGGCCCGACGAGATCGTAGATCTTGGGATGCACGATCACCTGGGAGAGCTCGTCACCGCGGCGGCGACCAACGGTCAGCCAGAACGGGTCGATCCGCTCGATCTCGACAGGTCCGACAGCGAAGACACCTCGACGTCGGGTCGGGATCCCACCGGTCACGACCTCTTCTGCATGCGGCGCAACCGGGAGTGCTGCGACACGAACCTCGGTGTCGTCGCAGCGATCGATGATCGTGGCCCGGCCGGAACGGAAGCGAGTGGCGTTGCGAAGTCGGTAGCTCAGCGGGATCGGGTCGCCCCGCGGAACCCGAACGGCCAGCAGCCGTCGTGTGATCGTCGCTCGGAGTGGGCGTTGTGATATCCAGATCGCGGTCAGCAGGAGGGCGGCAATGCCGACGCCGGCGACGACGATCTCTTCGTAGTTCCACCACCATCCGACGATGGCGAGGACCACCGCGGCCAGGACGGCGCCGAGCCCCGACCTCGTGAGCACGGTCAGTCCGCTCGCGTGCGCGGAACCGGAATCTCGTCGATGATGTCGGCGAGGACGTTCTCGAGCCGGGCCCCGCGCAGTTCGGCCTCGGCGGTGAGCGCCATGCGATGGGCGAAGACCGGTGCGGCAACGGCTTTGACGTCGTCGGGGGTCACGTAGTCACGGTCGTCGGTCGCGGCGAAGGCGCGAGCGACGCGCAACATGGTGAGCGTGCCGCGGGTGGACACGCCGAGTCGGAGATCGGGATGCGAGCGCGTCGCGTTGGCGATCTGGACGATGTACTCGTCGATCGAGCGCACCACGCTCACCTCGTCGATGTGGGAGATCGCACGATCGAGCTCGTCAGGATCGGTGACCGGCGCCAGGTCGTCCTCGGCGCGATGGCGGTGGTATCCCTCGAGGATCGACACCTCGGTCTCCGCATCCGCGTAGCCGAGTGTCAGACGCATCGCGAACCGGTCGAGCTGGACGTCGGGCAGCGGGAACGTTCCCTGGAAGTCGCGGGGGTTCTGGGTGGCGATGACGAAGAACGGCCGCGGGACCAGGCGGCTGACGCCGTCAGCGGTGACCTGGCGTTCTTCCATCACCTCGAGCAGCGCGGACTGGGTCTTCGGGCTCCCGCGGTTGATCTCGTCGCCGATGAGCACGTTGGTGAAGACCGGGCCGTCGCGGAACTCGAAGGTGCTCGTCCGCTGGTCGAAGACCATCACGCCGGTGATGTCGGTCGGGAGAAGGTCGGGAGTGAACTGGACCCGTTTCCAGGTGCCGGCGATCGAGTTGGCGATCGCTTTGGCCAGGCTGGTCTTGCCCGTGCCCGGCACGTCGTCGAGGAGGAGATGCCCTTCGGTCAAGAGGCAGCAGAGGGCCAAGCGGATCTCGTCCCGCTTGCCGCGAACGACCTGGTCGACGTTGTCGAGCAGGGCATCGGCGACCTGGGCAGCGTGGGTGGACATCGTTGGGGAGTGTATGTCCGACGGTCACGGCACCAGGGTCATGGAGCGGTCACACCGTCAGTCCCACTCGATCCGGAGATGAGCGAGTGCGTCACGGAACGCCGAGGCGAGCTCGCGAGATCGTGGAAGCTCGGGCTCGATCCGCTCGATCTCCGGGATGTCGGGAAGCGTCGCTCCCTCCGGCACACACAACAGCGCAGCGAGTGGGTCGGTCCGCCGAGCGCGAGGCTCGCTCATCGCTGATCCCACCAGCCGGAGGTGCCGCCCCGCCCGAACGGTCCCCCCGACCTCGGCGGACCGGTCGATCGGTGCGTCGGTGTCGTCCGTCTCGTCCGCGGTCCTCTCGGCCCCGTCCCAGGCGGACCGGTCTCGCCACAGGTCGAGGAGTTCGGGTTCGAGGAGGAACTCGTCGCTGAGGGTGAACATCGTCGCGATGACGTGTTTGCAGGCGTAGCCGTCCCAGTTGTCGTCGTCGGGACACGTGCACGTCGTGCTGATGTCACGGCGCAGCGGCATCCCGTCACCCGCCGTCACTTCGACCGATGCGATGTACGGCGTCGAGCGCGACCCTTGGATCTCACAGGTCGCGATGCCCGGGTCGATGACGATGTCGAGGACCGAGCCGTCCTTCGCATACTGCTTGCCCCGTCGGAGGCGCGACGGATCGCTCATCTCGGCGGCGAGCACCTTCATCATCGTTGCGGGCAGACGCCCGGGGTGATTCGCCCCGAACGGCTTGCGTGGCCGGCTCATGACATGTCCCTCATGACTCCATCTCCAGCACGACGAGATCCCGGAGTTCATCGGTGGAGAGTTCCGACAGCCACGCCTCTCCCGTGCCGACGACGGCATCGGCGAGCTTGCGCTTGTCATCGATGACCACGCCGATGCGCTCCTCGACCGTCCCTTCGCAGACCAGCTTGTGCACGTTGACGGTGCGGTGCTGGCCGATGCGCCATGCCCGGTCGGTCGCTTGATCCTCGACCGCCGGATTCCACCATCGGTCGTAGTGGATCACCTGGCTCGCAGCCGTGAGGTTGAGTCCGGTACCGCCGGCCTTGAGCGAGACGAGCAACAAGGGCGGTCCGGATCCGTCCTGGAACGCGTCGACCATTCGGTCGCGGCCGTTCCGACTCACGCCACCATGGAGGAACGGGGCATCGAAGTGGAACTGATCGCTCACATGGGTACGGAGGAGTTCGCCCATCTCACGGAACTGGGTGAAGACGAGCGCTCGCTCGTCGGCTTCGAGGAGGTCGGTGACGAGTTCGTCGAATCGGGTCAGCTTGCCCGAGCGGCCGGCGAGGCGTGACCCGTCGCCGAGAGCGTGGGCCGGATGGTTGCAGATCTGCTTCAGTCGCATCAGGGCTGCGAGGACGAGACCGCGTCGCCGCATGCCCTCGGCCTGTTCGGCGTCGGCGAGCAACTGGTCGACAACGTGCTGATACAGGGTCGCCTGCTCGCGGGTGAGCTTGGCGTAGGCGATCTGCTCGATCTTGTCGGGCAGATCGGGCAGCAGCCGCTTGTCGGCTTTGGTGCGGCGCAGGATGAACGGCTGGGTGATGCGGCGCAGCCGAGCCGCCGCATCCGCGTCGCCGTGACGTTCGATCGGGGTGCCGAATCGCTCGCGGAACTTCTGGAGCCCACCGAGCAGCCCCGGGTTGACGGCGTCGAGGATCGACCACAGTTCACTCAACCGGTTCTCGACCGGGGTGCCGGTGAGGGCGATCTTCTGCCCGGCGCGGAGCTGTCGAACGGCGCGTGCGGCCTTGGTGTTCGGATTCTTCACCATCTGGGCTTCGTCGAGCACGACGGTCGACCACTCGACGTCACCGAGGTGTTCGAGGTCACGGGGAAGCAACCCGTATGTGGTGATCACGAGCTGGCGCTCCGGGTCGGACTCGAACAGCGTGTCGTCATCGTGCAGGCCGTTCTGCCCGCCGCGCGAGCGGTTGGCGCCGTGGTGGATCTTCACCTCGAGCTTCGGTGTGAACCGGGCCGACTCCTGGCTCCAGTTGCGAACGACACTGAGTGGGCACACGACGAGGTGCGGGCCGGGACGCTCGACGAGATGGGCCAGTGTCGTTGCGGTCTTGCCGAGGCCCATGTCGTCGGCGAGGCAGCCGCCGAGGCCGAGCTTGGCGAGGAACTGCAGCCAGGACAGCGCCCGCCGTTGATAGTGCCGCAACTCGCCCACGAAAGCGGCCGACTCGTGGGTTTCATCGAGGGTCTCGTCAGGAAGGCCCTGGAGCAGATTGCGAACCCAGTCGGTGTCGGGCTCGCCGTCGTCGAGGACCGTGATCGATGGGCTGGACTCGGCGTCGTCGAGACCTTCCTCGTTGGCGAGGCGGAGCAGTTCGAGCGGCGTGACGACATCTTTCGTGGACTTCAGCTCGGTGAGCTTGGCCCGCTTGCGACGGAGTTCGTCGGCGTCGATGCGGACCCAGCGGTGGCCGGTGTGGAGGAGTGTCGCTCCCGCTTCTTCCGCGCGGGCGATCTCGGCTTCGGAGATCTCCTCGTCGCCGATGACGAGCTTCCAGTCGACCAGGGCTTCTTTGCCGAATTGCTTGCGACGGTCGTCCGCCGGCGATGGGGTGGCTTCGCCGGCGACACTCACGCGCGTCCGGATCAGCCGCTCGGGGCCGATCAGTTCGACCCCCATCCGTTGCAGTTCGACCGGGGCGACGTCGAGGAAGTCTTCGGCCACGTGGATGTCGAGCTCGATCTGCGTGGGCTCGTGCTGGAGGGCGAGATCGGCGAGGCCGGGGACCGTGACGACCTGTTCGACCGTCGCCCCGATCAGTTCGGTGAGGAGGTCGAGGTGCTGGTCGCCCTTCGCGACTTCGACGGCGGTGTCGTTGCGGTCCCAGACGTCGTTGGCGCTGCACCACCGGGCGCTGTCACGGTCGTCGACGAGTTCGAGCCGCACGACCCAGGGATCCAGCGCGTCGTCGGAGATGAGGAGCCGAATCCGCGGGACGACGACGGGTTCTCCGCCGAGCCGTCGGCGGTGGCGGTCGAGGTCACCGCGAAGTTGGCGGAGTGCGTCGTCGAAGTCGACGGTGCCGCCCCGCACGACATGGTCGGGCTTGGCCAGCGCGCCGAAGACAGCCCGCAGCGCTTGCACCGACGGGTTGCGGCTCCGACCGAGATCGGCCTTCCAGCCGTATTGGTAGAGAAAGGTTCGGGCGATGCCGTCGACGAGTTGCTCGTAGATCGTGGCGATCGCAATGCCCGAGCCGGCCGTGCAGATCGGCGGCATGGTGGTGGCCAGGGTCGTCAGCATGTCGTCGATCTCCGGCGTGGTCACCGGACGCCATCGGGCGACGGTGAACGGGCCTTCCTCGAGGACGATGGGCGTGATCCGGCCGGCCGAGACCGTGCGCCGGGCGAGTTCGGCGATGCGGGCGAACCAGGCGAGCGAATCGGACAGGTACTCCTGTTCGGGGAGGTCGGACAACCAGACCGCAGTGCCCATCGCGTCGAGCTGTACCGACGATGCGTGCAGTGTGGGGACGCCGTCGCCAACGTCGATGCTCACGCGTCCGATCGCGCCGTACGAGACGGGCGTGTCGTGCCACCCCGTCCTCAGACCGTCGGCGTCGAGCTGGCGGAACCCGCTGTAGAGCCAGGCCATCGGGGCGGTGTCGATGCCGTTCCATCCCCAGACGTGCAACGCGCCACTGCGCCACGTCCCCTGCGCGACGTGCGCAGGCCGATGCCGCGACAGCGAAGCCATTCGATCGACGCTACCGACGCGGTGTCACATCAGGGGTCAGACCCCAGATGTCACGCTGGCGCCGAAGAAGCCCTGGATCGCCTCGGCCATCTCGGTCCGGGCGTAGGCGCCGGTGACGAGTGCGTCGACGGCGCCGAGTGACGTGTGTGTCTGACCCTTGCACTGCAGATGGTGCACCGGTACTCCGGCGGCCTCGAGCGCCGCGGCGTAGGCGTCACCTTCATCGCGGAGCGGGTCGAACTCGCACGTGACGATCATCGCTGGGGGAAGCCCGGACAGGTCGTCGGCGCGCAGTGGAGACGCCTTGGGATCGGTGCGATCGGCCGGGTCGCAGTAGTGGTCCCAGAACCACGTCATCAGCGCCAGCGTCAAGATGTACCCATCGGCATTGTCGACGTAGGACGGTCGCGTGAAATCGCAGTCGGTCACCGGGTTGAGCAGCACCTGGCCGACGATCGCCGGCGTACCGACGAGTTTCGCCTGTTGCGCCGTCACCGCGGCGATGTTCGCACCAGCACTCCAGCCGGCGACAGCGAGTTGGCCGGGCACACCGCCCAGATCCTCGGCATGCTCCGCGATCCACTGCGCCGCGGCCAGGCCGTCGTCGGCGGCCGCCGGGAACCGAGCCTCGGGAGCGTGGCGATAGTCGACCGACACGATGATCGCACCGGACTGTGCGCACAGGTCGCGGCACAGCGGGTCGTCCGCATCGTGGCGACCGAGTACCCAACCGCCGCCATGGAAGTAGGCAACGATGGGATGCGGACCCGGGGTGGCAGGACGGTAGAGCCGGTACTCCAGGTCGCTGCCGTCTGCCCCTGGCAACGTGCCGTCGACGATCTCGCCGACGTCGGGCCCAGGTGGGCGGACAGCGGCCGACATCGTCATGAACATTCGCGCGTCCTCGACCGACAGTGACTCGATGGGCGGTACCCCCATCTCGGCCATCACGTCGAGCATCACCTGCACGTCGGCTGCGAGCGGACGGATGATCCCGTCGTTGACGACCCGACCCGACGGCCCATCGAGCGCGAAGCCGAGGTAACCCCGGTCGACGACCTCGTCACATGCGGCTCGATATCGGTCGACGCCGCCGGGGTACGGCAGGAAGACCTGTGGCTTGCCCGGCACATTGGCGCCCATGTACCACGAGTTGGCGGTCGGCATCAGGGTGAGGCTGGCGAACTCGTTGCCGTGCGCAACCCACTCGGTTTCGGCGAGTTCGGTCGGTTCGATGGTCTCCAGGTCGTGCGTGCGGAGGTGCTCCAGCGCGTCAGCGATCCAGTCGACGTGTTGCTCGATCGACACCATCATGTTCGAGAGCACCGACGGGCTGCCCGGGCCGGTGATCATGAACAGATTGGGGAAGCCCGAGGCCATCAACCCCAGATAGGTGACGGGACCCGCGGCCCACTTGTCCTCGAGCGTGACGCCGTCGCGTCCGGTGATGTCGACTCCGACGATGGCGCCGGTCATCGCGTCGAACCCGGTGGCGAACACGATCGCATCGAACTCGAATGGCTCACCGGCGGTGTCGATGCCGGTCTCGGTGATGGTCGTGATCGGATCCTGTCGGAGATCCACGAGCTGTACGTGGGGCAGGTTGTAGGTCTCGTAGTAGTTGGTGTCGAGACAGGCCCGCTTGGTGCCGACGTAGTGATTGGTCGGGCAGAGCGCTTCGGCCACCGCGGGGTCGTTCACGATCGAGCGGATCTTGTCGTGGAAGAACTGCCGAAGCGTTTCGTTCGACTCGGCGTTGGTGAGCGTGTCGTTGAAGACGCCGGAGATTCCGAGCAGCTCCCCGGCTTCCCACATCGCCTCGTATCGGGCGAGGCGTTCCTTCTCCGACACCATGAGCGCGCCCTCTTGGGCCAGCTCTCGGGGCACGCCGGCACCCGAATGGCGAGCGGCCTCCCGGTAGGCCTCCGGATCGGAGCGAAACGCAGCCATGCGTTCGTCGGAGATCGGTCCGTTGCGGGCGGGAATCGAGAAGTTCGGAGTGCGCTGGAAGACCGTCAGTTGTTCGGCCTCGGCGGCGATCAACGGGATCGACTGGACCGCCGATGAGCCCGTCCCGATCACAGCGACTCGCTTGCCGGTGAAGTCCACGCCGTCGTGGGGCCAGGTGCTCGTGAAGTAGACCTCGCCGGTGAAAAGGTCGGTGCCCTCGATGTCGGGCACCTTCGGCATCGAGAGACAGCCGGTCGCCATGATGTAGAACCGGCAGGTGACGTCGTCGCCGGTGTCGGTGTGGATCGTCCAGCGCTTCGTTCCGTCGTCCCACTCGGCGGAGACGACCCGAGTGTCGAAGCGAATGTCGCGGCGCAGATCGTGCTTGTCGGCGACGAAGTCGGCGTAGCGGAGGATCTCCGGTTGTGCCGCGTAGCGCTCCGACCAGGTCCACTCCTTCTGGAGTTCGGGGTCCCAGCTGTAGGAGTAGTCGACCGAGAGGATGTCGCAGCGGGCGCCGGGGTACCGGTTCCAGTACCACGTGCCGCCGACGTCATCGGCGGTCTCGAGCACGACGGTGCTGAATCCGGCCTGGCGCATCCGGTAGAGCTCATACATCCCGGCGAAGCCCGCCCCGACGATCACGACGTCGACGTCGTTGGTGTTGTTGCTCATTCTCTCCCCTTCGGTCGATTCCCCGGCTGCCAGTGTCGCGCTCGGTGCCTTCTCACGCCGACGCGGAGCAGGGCCTTGGTTGGGTGAACCGCGCATGGCGAGCCCTGGCTCGTCAAGACCGGGCAGGATGGCGGGATGTCGGCTGTTGTCGCTCTGCTGCGAGGCATCAACGTGGGAGGCAAGAACAAGCTGCCGATGGCGCAGCTCCGCGAGATTGCGGAAGGTTGTGGGTACGAGGACCCCCGGACGTACATCCAGAGCGGGAACCTCGTGTTGGCGTCGGTGGAGCGGGCGGTCGCCGATGCCCAATCGACGCTGGCGTCGGCGATCCGTGAGGTCACCGGCCTCGACATCCCTGTGGTGGCGC
>Ga0316193_10002752_pt1 | contig 12485 bp, 8 predicted proteins | sample MerIslsedime2_MG_FD_207735 | JGI IMG/M metagenome (GOLD analysis project Ga0316193, IMG submission 207735) | Coastal sediment microbial communities from Maine, United States - Merrow Island sediment 2 | ecosystem: Environmental > Aquatic > Marine > Coastal > Sediment | place: USA: Maine... | reverse complement strand
TCCTTGTCGGGAGCTCCGATCACGATCACGTCGCCCGAGATGGCGACAGCGGCGCCGAATGCATCGCCGACATCGATGTCGCTCGAGATGAGGTCGGTCACGACGACGCTCGGTGTCTGGCCGGCGACGGCCAATTCGAAGACCTGTGCGGTTCCGGAGACCATGCCCGGCGACGACGCGCCCCGAGTGCCCGAGACGAGGGTCGATCTCTCCACGTCGAGAGCGGAGCCGAGACCCCTCTGTGAGCTACCGGAGTTCTGGTGTTTGAGTGCGAGCCCCCACTCGCTGGTTCCGTCGTACCGCTCGGCGAAGTACGAGAGCGAGCCGCGAGAAGGCGATCCATCGATATCGTTTGGAGCGCCGGCGACGGCCAGACCTCCCGAAATCGCCACTGCGAGACCGAAATGGTCCGGCCAAACGGTTTGATCCGGCTGGAACCGGACGACCTCAACAGGGGGGTCGGTGGCGAACGCTGAACCCTGGACGACCATCACCAGGGCGACGGTCGTGAATGCCGCGCGAGCAACGAGGTCCCGAAAACACACTTTGCCGCTCTCTTTCGACGTGGTCCTTTTAGAATTCAGTGCAATGCGAGCATACACGAAGCCATACATCCGGTGCACCCGACTCGGCGTCCCTGCCGACGTTAGAGCTTAATAGAGTGCCTGGCACCATTTCCCATTTCCGGGTGTCACCGTTTTCAGGCGATGTTATGGAATTGTCGCCGACCACGCAGACGTATTGCCGGATTCGAAGTCGTCCAAAAAGACGAGTCCCCACTCGTGATAGATCTCCATGCCGGCCCTGTCGTCAGCCACATGAACGTACCCTCCGACCACCGAGACCGACTGTGCCAAACCGGGAGTGTCGTCGTGCCCGACCTCGGTCGGCGAGGCGGGGTCGGTCACGTCAATGACCCGCAGACCGGCGTGGTAGTCGGCGACGTAGGCGTAGCCGCGAGAGACCGCCACGCTTCGGGCGTATCCGGGGGTATCGACGAAGCCCACCTCGACTGGGCTTGCGGGCACCGAAACGTCGACCACCCGGAGGCCCGAGGTCTGTGCGGCTACGTAGGCGATGCTGCCCGAGACGGCTACGCCCCAGGCGTCGCCCACAGTATCCAGAAAACCTACCTCGACGGGGCCCGTGGGTATCGAAACGTCGATCACTCGCAGGCCGCCGGCGCGATTTGCGATGTAGGCCTGGTTCCCCCAGACGGCCACGCCGAAGGCGTCTCCCTGAGTGTCGACGAAGCCGATCTCGACGGGGTTCGAGGGCATCGACACGTCGATCACCCGTAGACCGGCTTCGAAATCCGCGACGTAGGCGTACCCACCGGAAGCGGCAACCTCGATCGCTCCTCCCGGGGTGTCGACGAAGCCGACCTCGACGGGGTTCGAGGGCGTCGACACGTCGATGACCCGCAGGCCACCATCCCGGCCGGCCGCGACCAGGGCATGACTTCCGGAAACCGCCACTCCATACGCGTTTCCGGGGATGGCGACGGCACCGACCTCGACGGGATTCGGGTGCATCGATACATCGATTACTCGCAATCCGGCTTCGCCATCTGCGACGTAGGCGTAGCTGCCGGAGACGATCACGCCACTGGCGTGACCCGCAGTCTCGAAAAAGCCCATCTCGACGGGACTCGCAGGCGTGGAGACGTCAATCACCCGCAGACCGCCATCGCCATCCCCGATGAAAACCTGGACACCGACGACTGCCACATCCCAGGCGTATCCCGGGGTGTCGACGAAACCCACCTCGATGGGATCAGACGGAGTGGAGACGTCGATCACCCGTAGACCAGCCTCGGCATCTGCGACAAAGGCGTAACCGCCCGAGACGGCCACGCCCCAGGCATATCCAGCGGTGCCCAGGAGGCCCACCTCGACGGGATTCGAAGGAGTGGAGACATCGATCACCCGCAGGAAGCCGGCAAAACCATCCGCAATGAACGCATAGCCGCCGGCGACATCCACGGCGGTTGACGGGAACCCCGAAGTGGCAAGAAAACCCACCTCGACGGGGCTGGAGGGCGTGGACACATCGATGACCCGCAAGGCATCATCATCCGCCACGTAGGCAAAGTCGCCGGCGACGGCAACGCCCCGGGCGAACCCCGGTGTGTTTAAGAAACCCACCTCGATGGGAATGACGGGCGTGGAGACGTCGATCACGCGCAGGCCGGCATCGTAATCCGCGACGAAGGCGTGGTTTCCTACGACCGTTACGTCCCAGGCGTACCCCGGGGTGTCGACGAAACCTACTTCAATGGGATCAGACGGTATGGAGACGTCGATCACCCGCAAACCAGCTTCGTAGGTCGCGACGTAGGCATTGGTGCCCGAGACGGCTACGCCCTCCGCCAATCCGGGCAGAAAGACCTCTCCCACGACCTGTGGCGCCGCAGGGTCCGACACGTCGGCGACCAGGAGTGATGCCCCGCTGCCGAAGTACGCATGGGTTCCCGACGCCGTGACAGCTTCGGTCGGTCCGTAGGGCCACCGGCCGACAAGCTCGGGGTGGTCCTGCGCCGGAGCGAAGGGGGGGAAGGCACAAATGACGACAGCGATGATCCACCGTGAGGGGGAAGCTCCGTACATCGTGAGTGATTCCTTTCGGTCGGGCGGTCAAGTCAGAGTAACAACGCCGACCGTGCCGCGTTACTGCCCGATTTGAAGCCGTCCGAAGAGACTTGGGTCGTGCGTACAACGTATACGGAGCCCGAAGGGTGCCGCGTTCATATTTGCACAATACCCCGTTATGGAGTGCTTGGCACCCATCATTCTGATACGTGGATCCTATTCGGCACCAACTGGCGCCTCCTGGGGCGGACCCGTGGCGGTGAAACGCCAAGTCCTGTTTCGCGTCCGGCTCTCGACCTCGCAGCCCAGGGGCGCCTGAGGATTGGCCGGCGGGCGCAAGTGGATGACAGCGTGGACTCCTTTGACCCCCGCTTGCTCAAAAGTCACTTCGGAGGATGCGAGATAGAAGGTCAGCTCGATGCCAACCGGCCCTCCGTTCTCTGTGAAAACCACCCCGATCTCACACAGCAACCCGTCCCGGACTGGCAGCAGCGCATCCTCTCCCGGCAGCCCCGCCCCAGGGATCACCAGGAGGTTTCGGGGAGGGGGCACCCGCACACCGAAGAAACGCACATCGGACCCCTCGATCGGGCCGTCGGCGGTGACCCGCACCAAGGCCGATCCGTCCTCCCGGTGGGAAATAACCAGCTCGGTCAGAAGCGGCCCGGAGAAGTCCTTGGTCGCAACCGGCAGATCGGGCGCCGCGACCTGTGGCGGGTTTGTCGGCAGCGTCGGTGGGACCGCAGGTGGCTGTTCCGGAGGGATCGGGCTCCTCGGCGTGGCGGTTGGAGGGGCTGAGGTCGGGCGCGTGGGCTGGGCTAGCGGTGCGGTCGCCGTCGGAATCTTCGTCGGAGTCGGAGTCGGAGTCGGAGTTGGTGTCGGAGTCGCCGGTAAAGTTCTCTGAGCGAGCGCGGTCGGCGTCGGCACGCTCGGGGCCGGGGGCTGCGACCCGCCGGAGGCCTCGACCCTCTCCAAGACCACGACCAAACGTTGATCCTGTTTCACCACATGGGTAATGGCCACCCGGTTGTCGATCAGGTCGAAGACCAGGTGCTCCTCGGGTGGATCGAACTCAGGGTGGTGACCGATGCGGATCCGGCGCACGCGCCCGTCCTCGACCGCCACCTCGTAAGGCCGATATGCCTCGACGATGCCGGCGATCCGCAACACAGCACGGGGCTCCTCACCGTACATGTGGTACCAACGGTGTCCGTTGATCGGCCCGTCGAAGGCAACCGCGACCACCGACGAGTCATCGTCTCGGCGCTCGACTGAGATCTGCGTTACGTGGGTGCCGGCCGGAGACTCCAAGGCGTTGGATCGAGTGACCACAGTTGCTGCCACCATGGCGGCGACCAACAAAGTCGTTGCCGCCAATCGGCTGCGGCGCCGGAGGAGTTTGCGTCTTGACATCGTTCTGAGTGTAGCGTGAGCCTATTTCAATTCCGCGTCGGACGTGCATCCCTCCTTGGTGTCGCGGAGAGCGTGAGAGAGCAACAAGTGGGGAAGTGTGCACTCCCATCATCCTTCTCCCGTGCATGGGCGGCGTATTTCGTCCATACTGAGCCTCGATCACAATGCGACAACACGAAGGGAGACTCCCATCATGAAAAGAGGAGTAGTGCGAATCAGGACGATTGTCTCGATCTGGCTTCTAACGGCCGTGCTCTCGGCGTCGGCGTTTGCCCAGGAGGGTGAGATGCCGCAGATGACGCCGCAACAACAGGCGGAGATGGAAGCGTACATGAAGGCCGGCGCGCTCGGGCCGCAACACGAGTTGATTGCCAAACATGTCGGCACATTCGACGTCGCGATCAAGAGCTGGATGGACCCCGAGGCACCACCGGTGGAGTCAATGGGTGTGGCGATCCGGACCGTGCAGATGGGTGGCCGGATCATGCACGAGGATTTCCAGGCCGACATGATGGGCATGCCGTTCACCGGTCTTTCGCGCAGTGGTTATGACAACGTGTCCGGCAGGTACTGGTCGACGTGGACCGACAGTATGTCCACCGGGATCATGGTCTCCGAGGGCGAATGCGATGAGAACTTCAACTGCACGTAGATCGGCACGTACAACGATCCCATCAAGAACGGCCCGGTGACCAACCGCTACGTGTCGAAGTGGATGTCTCCCGATGAGCAGTCCTTTGCGATGTGCGGCCCTGGCCGCGACGGCACCGAGGTCACGATGATGGAGATGATCTACACTCGGCGCTGATTCGTAGGTGCCACTGATCAAATCACCACCTCGGCGCCCCTACCGACCGGGTTGTGAGGTTGGAATCAGTGGCGCCCATCTGACCCCCATCAGTCGATCCTCTGACGATTGGGCATGGGAAACTCACAGATGATGAAAACACTTCTGGATATCGTGAATCGAGCATCGACGCCCGCGCCATGGTCTGAGGGCGAGAACATCCCATGGGACGATCCGGAGTTCTCCGAGCGTATGCTCGCCGAGCACCTCAGTCAGGATCACGACCTCGCAAGCCGGAGATCAGAAACGATCGACGGACACGTTGATTGGATCTTTTCCTCGGTTCTCGGCGGTCGACCGGGGAGGGTGTTGGATCTGGGGTGCGGCCCGGGACTGTACGCCCAGCGCCTCGCGCACAGGGGTTGCGAGTGCGTCGGGGTGGATTTCTCACCCGCTTCGATCCGGTACGCGTGCGAAACCGCCGCTTCTTCCGATTTGAATTGCCGATTTATCCACGGAGATCTCCGCGACCAGGACTTCGGAGGCGGTTTCAATCTCGTGATGATGGTCTACGGGCAATTCAATGTTTTCCCAAGAAACGTCGCTGTGAAGATCATGAAGAAAGCGCATGCCGCGCTCGAGCGCGGGGGCAGTTTGGTGCTGGAACTGCAGGCTGCCGAGCAGATCAATAGGGAGGGACAGTCCGGCCCGACTTGGTACTCATCTCCGGCGGGCCTGTTCTCCGACCGGCCACACATCGTGCTCCAGGAGAACTTTTGGGATGAAGAAACCTCGACGTCCACAACCCGCTTTCTGGTGATCGATGCTTCAACCGGCGCCGTGAGCAATTACGCCCTGAGCAATGAGGCCTACACCGATCAGGAACTCGAGGAGGCATTGAGGACGGCGGGTTTCGACAAGGTGAAAGCTTTCGCCTCGTTGAACGGGCAAACAGTTACCGAAGAATCCGATTTGCCCGTGGTTGTCGCGCATCGTTGAATCGCGAACGTGGTACCCGTCTTCACATCTTCAGGCGAACAGACCGGGCAGACCTCCCGTGTGCCAGAAGATGACCGGCTCACCCTCGCCGAAATGCCCCGATGCGTGGAGATTCAGCAGACCGGCACATGCCTTTCCGGTGCAGGTGAACAACGCCGACGTAGGTGCCCCACTCCTGGGAGGACACTTGAGTCATGCCGTTGTCCGCCTTTTCCTTCACCGGGTGGATGAGCCCACCCAGTCAGGGCTCGATCAAGGGTGGAGAGGGATCGCCGCCGCCAGCACGAGGTCGGTAATCGCGTTCATCTTGAGTTCGCCCTGCATGAGGCGCGCCATCTGTTTTCCGGTAAGGTCCCCCCTCAGACTGTAGATCATGGTTCCAAGGGCTTTGACCCGGGCGACGTCGATCTCAGCGGATTCCTTGGTCATTCGCTTGGCCTGCTCGTCGCTGAGAGTGGCATTGCTCTTCACGTACTCGGCGATCAGATCCGAGATGCGATCCTCGAGCTTGACGATTTTCTTGTTGTAGATGCGGTACACGTACAAGAACGTGTCTGTTTGGTTCTCCAACGGTTGCACGATCGCCAGTGCGAGCGCCTCCCGGGACGAGCGGATCTCGGTGCCGGTGAGTTCCTCACCGGTTCGGGATGCGAGATCGTTGAAGGGAATCGAGGCCGCCATCTCTGCTCGGATGAGGGAGTCCATTTTTCGCTCGGCCTGGTACCAGCGAACGACCTGTCTGGAATCCAGGATTTTCTGGAACTTTTTCAGGTAGGTCTGCTTCAAATCGGCCCGTCGCTTTTCGATGTCCATGACCTCAAGAACAAGTGCTGCGGAGCGGTTGCCGGACAGCGCACCGTCGGCGGCGGCAAACTCCTCAACAACCTCCAACACCCGGTCGGTCAGCATCTTGACTCCGCCTCGATATTGCCAATATGTCTGCCAGAACTCTTCCGCCTGTTGCTCGGTTGGTTCGACCGTTTCCGTGGTGATGGCTTTGCGCTCAGCCTCGATCTGGGCGAGTGTGAGACCGATGGACTTTTCTGCGGAACACACGGGCACCAGGACAAGAGTGACGATCAGGGCTGCAAAAAGGGACTTCTTCATTTTTCTTCTCCTTCTCGTTGTTTCACGCGAGGGATCGACCGATTCCGGAAGGGAGTTTACTCGAACTTCGAAAGTGTGCCAGATTTACACATCGACAGATTCTCGATCAATCCGTACGCCAAATGTGGAATGTGTGGAACCTGGTGCGCTTCACATCTATGGGGATCTATCGTCTAGGGCACCGAACTGGACCACCTTCCGGTATGGCCGAGCTCAAAATCATCGGCGAATGGCGGTTCGGGTACTTCGAAAGGCACGAGTTCCCACGAATCGAGGGTGTTGAGCTCGGTAACAACGGCGTAGCCGAGGAAAGACCCCCTGTGCGTTCGGGTGGAGATTCGCGCGATTGCGTCCGCGACATCGGGGTGGCCGATCAACGCGAACAGGCCCTTGATTTCCAAATGACTGTTGGGCAAGACCTCGAGGAGATGGCCCCCGAGATAGTTGCCGACCGCGTCGCGGAGATCGATCCAGACATTGATTGTGACGATCGACGTGTTCACCAGGCCGATATCGGTCCGGTAGTCGGCATTTTCGGTGAGCTGGATGATGGCGGCGTGGTTCCCTGCCGGGGTATGTTCGGCGAGCGGACGGACGCCAACCGCCCGGTGACGGGTGTTGCCAGGTGGTGCTGTCGTTTCGTGCGCGGACACGGCCACTTCTCCAGACAGGGTCACTATCCGAAGCGAAGCGGTTCCCGTGAAACCGAACACGCTGTCGAGGACGTCGGGGATTCTGATCTCCGTTCCCGCTGGAATGCTGAATTCGCTGGACGAGGGGAAGACGGTGTTGTCCTGGCCGGTTGGAAAGAGATCGAACCGGATGACGGCCGGGCCGTTGGGGGCCATGACCGCAACGTCGGTGGACGAGTCGTTCTCGTAGATCACCCGGGGAAGATAGTAGGTTCGGTCGAGTTCGGAGGGGTCCTGGATGAACTCGGTACGGGTGTCGTTGGTGTCGTTGGCCACAACCATCCCCATGCATGTGAATGCATCATCAGGGTAATCCGTGGTGACCTTGACAAACCCCTCAACGGGTGCGAAATCGGAGAAGACGCTGTTGATCTGGTTGTTGCTCGATGAGGCCATGCCAATGTTGGCGGACCACAGGTGAGCACCACTGATGTCGTGCATGTCCAAATGTACGAGAATGCTGCTCTCCGTGAGGTTCACACACGCGATGTTGCTCCGATAATCGACGGATTCACGTAGGTTGATGATGTATCCCTCCTCGCCTGAGACAAAGCCCTCGGAGCGTCTGATCTCAGGAATGACCCATCCGTCCGAAACGCGATTGAGGCTGCGGAGTCCGTGATTACTGAAGACGAGGGAAGAGCTGGTCGGTTCGATACGAAGCGCACCTGCCATTTCGGGATAGCCGCCTAAGAGGTTCTCGAGGGCGTTGCCGAATCTGACGGAGGTCTCGCCCGGGACTGGGACCACTGCCCACTTTAACGGCGTGGAGTTATTCCATCCTCTCGGTAACCAATCGACCCGAAACCAGGCCTCATCGACTTCCGGGTTGAAGACCTCCATCGCGTGGGTATAGAGCGAATTATCGGCGCCGACCGCATAGTAGGACTGAAGCACAAAAACATCGTCATTTATCGCCATGCACGAACCCGTGTCATCAACCGCGAGAACGACGTCTGCCGAACCGAGGACGGAGCCTGTGTTGGGATCCTTGATCGTGACTGCGACGCTTTTTTCGCCCCCGGATGCAAACCTGAAGACCACCCTGTCGCAGGCCACCAAGTTTGGGCTACAGGTGAAAAAACGGGAGTACGATTGACACCCGTTCTCGCCAAAGTCCCACTCGGAGCGAATGTTGTCCCCGTGCTCGGTGACGATGAAGGCGACGACCTGGCCGATTTCGGGGACGACCGGGCTCCAGCCGAGATCGGTCGCGCTGATCACCTGCGGTGCGGCTACGGTCGCAATCACCGCGATGATGGTCAAACCTACGTGAACAACGTGCTCAGAAACAACCACGCCGACCCCAATCGAGCGCCTAAATCCTCCGCTTGATAATACGCGAGCGAAACAAACGGGTCGAAAAGCGAAACGACGTGTGCCAGGTTCGCACATTCATCCTTCCAGCGGGTGGGCCGATTGGATGGGTGCCACCCTTAGCATTCATAGCATTGATTGGCGACGAGAACTTCACAATGCAAAGAATGCAAGGGGTGGCAACGATCATCGGCTCACCGACGTGAACCGTTATGATCATTGGACCGTTTATGAAGTTCGTACTGCGCGCCCCACTGGACTGGCTCGCCCGACGTCCCGGGCTGGCGTTTCTGATCCTGTTCGGTCTGTCATTCGCCGTCCAGATGTTCTTCTTGACCATGGTCGACCCTCGGTACATCGGTCCGCACACGAGATGGGAACTGCAGGCGGTCGCCGTTTCATTGGCTGAGACCGGACAGTTCGCAGATCCCTACCTGCTTCCCACCGGCCCGACCGCACACCTGCCACCGATTCCGCCCATGATCACCGGAGTGATTTACAGCGCCCTCGGGCTGACGCAGACAGCGGGTTACGTTGCCTGGATTTTGCGATTTGTATTCTACGCAGCGTTGTGGGGCATGCTGCCCAGTGTGGCGGTGGGGGTCGGATTGAAACGTCAGGAGGGTGCATTGGCCGGGTTGGTCGGCGCCCTGCTCCCGCGTTGGCCCGGGCACGGCGAAGCTTTAACAGCGGTAGCGATGGCCCTCTTGATGGTTTTATTTGTGCGGCGATGGGGTGAAAGGCGCAGCAGTACGGGTGGTTCTCTACTGCTGGGTCTGGCCTGCGGTGTCGCCTTTCAAGTTCAACCAGCGCTGCTGCCTGTGGTCACGGGATGGATCGTGTTCGAGCTGTGGTGGAGTCCGGAGCGCCGCAAGTGGATTCTGTCCGGGTTGATCGTACTGGGCATTTTTCTCGCCTGCCTGCCGTGGTGCTGGCGTAACTACAAGGTCTTTGACGCGATCTTTTTCGTCCGCAGCAACTTTGGTCTCGAGCTTCGAATGGGCAACCACGATGGTGCGGCCGGAGCGATGAACGTGATGGACCGGCGACACGAGCACCTTCACCCACGTACGCACGAAGACGAGGCGCGAAAGGTCCAGAACCTCGGTGAGGTCCCCTACATGCGGGAGGCGGGTCGCGAAGCGCTGGATTGGATCGCCGGCCATCCCGCGACCTTTGCCTCTTTGACGGCGTCGCGCGTGGCCCACTGGTGGCTGGGCCCGCTCTACTATCCGCCTGGCGCCTTCTTGGTGATGGCCCTGACGGTATTGGCATTTCGCGGCATCTGGCTGGCCTTCCCAAAGCTGTCTGTCCCGCAGCGGGCAGCGCTGGTGATTCCGTTGTCGACCTATCCCCTCATCTACTACGTGGTCGCCTACATGCCCCGCTACAGGGAACCGGTGAACTGGGTCTTTTTGTTGCTGGCTGCGGCGGCCGTCTGGACGTGGATCGGCGACCGGCAAGGGGAGCCGAACAGTGCCAGGCGGTAGGAACTTTGGGAGTTGAGGCCGTCTGGCACCCGTTAAGTGCGCACGCACACCCATCTGGAAGCTTGAACGTGGCACCCATTAGATGGCAAACCACAGACCTTCCCCTTCGTCATCGGTGAAGTAGTCCATGACTCGCGGCCATCTTGGCGGCTCCAACTCACTTTCCCATTCATCGAGTAGCGCCATGAGCTGCTTCACGACGTCTGGGTGCTGTTCGGCGATGTTGCGTCGCTCGCCGATATCTTGGCCCAGATCGAACAGGTGAAGACTGTCTGTCTTTTTGTTGTGCAAGAGCTTCCACCGTTCAAATCGCACTGCGCGGTTGAAATCGCTGCGCCAAAACAGGGGGCGTTTTGCCAGGACGCTCCCTCGCTTTGACTGCAGCAGATCGCGGCCGTCAATGATCCGGTCGGTAGGCAGGGGCAGGCCCAGCAGGTGGGTCAAGGTGGGCAACACGTCCGTCAACATCACCGGCTCCTCGACCCGCTCTGGAGCGATCCTGCCGGGCCAGTACATCATCATCGGAATCGCCAGACCACCTTCGAACTGGGTGAACTTCCCGTCACGCAGCGGACCATTGTCGGTCGCTTTGGTGTAGGCCGCCCCGCCATTGTCACTGGCAAAAATGATCAACGTGTTTTCGGTGAGTCCGGACTGTTCCAGAAACCGGGTGAGCTCACCTACGGCCCAATCGAGGCGACGGATCATCGCCAGATACACACGTTGATTCTGATCGCTGAAGTTCGCGAGGCTTTCGTAGTCGACCCGGCGCGCCTGAAATGGCGTGTGCGGTGCGCTGAACGGCAAATAGGCGAAGAACGGCTTGCCTTTCCTCTGGGCCGAGGCAACAAAAGCCTGGGTTTCTTCAACAATCGCATCGGTGATGTAACGGCGCTCGTCGATGACCTCTCCATCGCGTTGGATGGCTGATGGTCCGCTGCGCTGCTGACGCCAGATGTGTTTCTCCCAGAACAGATCGTGGTGGTGATTCACAACGCCGGGGTCGTCTTCGGGTGCGTAGAGTGAAAAGGCCTCGAGAAAGCCGTAGTGATGATCAAAGCCGAAATCCAGCGGGTGATTGTCCCCGCCGTAGCCGAGGTGCCACTTTCCGATCAGCGCCGTTTCATAACCACTGGCCTGAAAGATCTCGCCGAGAGTGATTTCAGAGATCGGTAAACCCTGTTTGGCATAGTTGTCGGCCGTTGGGTAATCTGGAGAGCGAATGGGCCGCATCTCATCGGTATCGATCAGGTGAGAGAAAACGAGGAATTCCAATTCATTGCGGATGTATCGTTGCATCGGTTGGCTTTCAAATCCAAATCGGTTTTGATAGCGGCCCGTCAGCAAACCCGCTCGGGACGGTGCGCAGATGGCCGCGGTTGCATAGGCCTCGGCAAACACCAGTCCGTTTCGCCCCAGGTGGTCGATATGTGGAGTCTCCAGGGGAGAATGGCCGTAGAGAGAAATGTCATGCTTGCCGAGGTCGTCGGCGACGATCAACAGAACGTTGGGTCGTATTGTGTCGTCACCGTGCTGTTGAATAGACTGAAGGTACTTCTGCTTGTACGTGAGCGCCTGCTGGTCCGTGACGATATTCCAATCCGCGCTTTTTTTGACCGGCCAAACCAGGTAGCTCAACGTCGCGATGGTCAGCGCGGCGACAAGCAAGGTGATTCTCTTTTTCATGATGCATTCTGACACAATAGAGTGCTTGGCACCTTTTTCGCATACGAAACCGCGGACTTGGCGGCCACGTCAGGTGAGGAAGAGGCAGAAACGGAGCAGCGAGACGGCTTTGTGCTGCCAACACCGCCCCGCTTCGTCATCAGTGGGTCCAGCGTCGGCAGACCGGGGGTCCGTACCCTGAAGAGGGTGGGCCGGGGAGGAGTCTGAGAACGACGTCTCGCACAAGGGTGCGCTCGTTTCTTCATCTCGGGATCTGGCGTCGGCCAAAGACCGTCCTGGATGAGAATCGCCGATCACATTCTGGTCCTGTATCGAGCCCTGAGGACCGTTGTCGAAGAACGTGACGGCCAGTACCGAGAAACCCGTCGCCACCCAGAGCAGACCGCCGATCACCGCAAACACA
>Ga0316193_10002750_pt1 | contig 12486 bp, 9 predicted proteins | sample MerIslsedime2_MG_FD_207735 | JGI IMG/M metagenome (GOLD analysis project Ga0316193, IMG submission 207735) | Coastal sediment microbial communities from Maine, United States - Merrow Island sediment 2 | ecosystem: Environmental > Aquatic > Marine > Coastal > Sediment | place: USA: Maine... | reverse complement strand
ACTCAAAGAGGTCCTGGTGTCCGTAAAGGCGGTGATGGACGATCTAAGCAAGACGACCCCGCAACTTCCCCGCATTGCTGCAAATATGGGTGATGCCACCGACAGTATTCCCGTGCTGATGCTTGAGACCCAGCAGGTCATGGCGGAGCTGGAGCAACTGCTGAAACAACTTCAATCAAGTTGGCTGCTGGGCGGCAAAGCCGGTCAAAAATCCAGGATGTCCACTCGGATATCACCACTGGAGGTGAAACCATGACCGAAGGTCAATGGCGTCACGGCATTCGTTACCTGGCATGTTTGAGTGTCGTTATAATCCTTATCGGCGGCGTCGGCTGCAGTTCGTCGCCGACCGAACAAAGCCGAGCGGAAGTTGATGAAGAATTTGAACGGATGAACCGGGCAGCCCGGACGGCATTCGGCCATGGCCGGTTCCGGCAAGCGGCAGACCTTTACAATCAAGCTCTGGAGCGCGCCTATGTGCTTGACGATGTGAATGCCATTGTGGACTCTCAGTACAACCTGGCGGTTTGTCTGGTAGGGCTGAACTCGTACGTGGAAGCCCTTGAACGGGTGAACCAGTCCAGGGCCGAATTGACCCGTGCCGGCCGTAGCATACCAGCGGATATCCTCTTACTGGAGGCCACCATTGTGCACCGCATGGGCAAACTGGATGGGGCCTGGCAGCTTACGGATACCATTTTACTGGACCCAAGTCGGCTATCTGAGGCGGTTCGGAGTAAAACCCATTTTTTGCGAGGTTTGATTGCCGGCGAGTGGGATGATATTAACCAACTTCGCCAAGAGATCGTATCCCTGGGAACGCCTTCTACAGCGGGGTTGCAGGCCGATCGTGAAGAACTGGTGGGGCGCCTGGCAATGGCCCAAAGCAATTGGAATGGGGCCATTGAAGCATTTGACAGAACCGCCGAGTATCGGCGTGATGATTTTGATTACAGCGAGATGGTGAACGCTCTGGCCTTAGCGGCCTGGTCTTGCGAGCAGGCGGGCAAACTGTCGGAAGCGTCAAAGCGTTACCTGCGGGCCGGTCGCAGTGCCGCACGGCAGGGGGAAAGCCGCGAGGCGTTGAACTGGCTGAGCCGTGCGGAGAAGCTCGCCAGGGAGGCAGGCGATGAACCTAGCGCTAAAGAGGCTCGTTCCTATCGAAAGTGGATCGAAGTGCCCTAGGCCATGAATTCGCAAATATGGTGGGTCAATATTCCAACATAGGAAACTGATAAGGTCGTGTGACCTAACCCGGAATAGGCTATTGAATAATGAAGATTGAATAATGAAGATTGATGGATATCGCTTCGCTCCGTCATCTTAATCTCTTTTAGGGATTAATTTCCGGCAGCTTGCGGCGATATAATTTCTTTTACATTAGATGATGGCCCGCGACTTGCCGCGAGGGATTCGTTTATGGTTTTTTATAATCGATCTGCCGGAGGCGGCCCTTAAATATTCAATAATCAATCGACAATATTCAATCATTTGAAGATAGCGTAAATATCCCGATACTCCGCGCGGTTTGCCACAAAATGCACAAAAATAATTCATCAGGTACCAATGGCCGGCATTCGGGTGTCTTCGACAATGAATGGGGAGCAGCGAATGCCGACGCTCATCTTTTTTACCCATATCCTTACCATTGTGATAGTTTTGCCATCCAGATTTACGAGGCTGGGTAGTTCTTCAAGATAAGAAATATCATTTTTGTTGAATTCGTAATAAAGGGTATTCGTGCTGAACGGATCAGCTACCAATATAACTTTATCGGTATCATAGGGGTGTTTTTGGGGAGAGCCGGAAAAAGAAACATGGGTCTTTTTCAAAATTTGGATGTTTTTCGGTTTTTGATAGGCCTGAATATGAAATTTTACCGCTTCCTGGGGATAACTCTCGGGCGTCATTTTCTGATCCTCCTGTTAAGTGATTTCAAACTTCGTTGAATAGTTGACTGGTTGATTAGGTAAACTATAGTCAATAATTCGGCATGTTTCGATTGCTGAGATATCAAATGTCCCATTATTTTGCAAGTATGGGATAAATCTATATTTACAATCACTTAACCAATCAACTAATCAACCAATCAACGATATCTGGAGTAACGAGAATTCCAATGAAAAAATTAACTGGTCTTCAGGCGAAATATCTCAGAGGCCTTGCTCATGGTTTGAAGCCCCTCGTATTTGTCGGGCAAAAAGGGGTAACCGATGCATTGATCGCATCCACCGAACAGGCATTTGATCGACATGAACTCATCAAGATAAAGTTCATTGATTTCAAAGAGAAAAAACAGAAAAAAGAAATTGCAGAAGCCATTGAAGTGAAAACAGGTTGCCTTATGGCGGGTATGATCGGGCATGTCGCAATATTCTATCGGCAGCAGGACGATCCGGAAAAACGCAGGATCGAATTGCCGAAAGGAGCTGCCTAACTGGAGAAACCCTGATGTTGAAACGTTAGCGTTTACTCGGGAGGGGAATAATCAATTTTCAGGTTTGATGAAGTCGTAAAAAGTCAGAATTTTGATTTTTATTCATTATAACCCATTGAAATTACAAGCCCTGATATTTTATTTTTGTGCTTTTTGTGCCTTTTGCGGCCATATCAGGTTAACGCTATCTATTCCTGCTTTGCCGTATCCACCTCGATCTCATCCGAATATATGACCAGATGCTGCCCGGGATGGATATGCTCTCGCAGTTTCAATCGATTCCAAATGATCAGGGCCGGCAAGGGAACATCGAATCGTTCCGCAATGGCGGATAAATTGTCGCCGTCTTTGACCACATAAACGCGCTGTCGGTTTTCAGCCAGCCATTGATCGACCAAGGTTTTAAATCGAGCCTGGAATCCGTCAGCGCCGCCCTTGGGAATCAAAATCCGATGATTACCGGCGGCTAAAAAGTGTCCTCTGATTTCCGGATTCAAATCCTTGATCATTTTAAAACGGGTATTGGCTGCCTCAGCGACCACAGAGATCGGCGTTTCCTGTAAACACGCCAGCTTGATATGGTCAAATTGCAAGGGCGGGTATAAATCTTTTTCAGTGAATCGAAACCCGTAGGTTTCGGGATCGGCCAAAATGATTTTTGCGGAGATGACGCGCAATAAGTAACGCTGGGTTTCCAGGGGGAGATAGAGATGATAAAAGTGACGGGTTTTTTGGGTCAGTATTTCAGATAGCAAGCCCTGTTCCCCCATGTTGTATGCCGCCGCTGAAAGGGTCCAGCTTCCAAAGATATCGTAGAGGGATTTAAAATAAGCGATGGCCGCCTCGGTCGATCGGAATATATTGCGGCGTTCATCTTTTTCTGAATTAATGCTCAGTCCGTATTTATGTCCGCTGCTCTTTAAAAACTGCCAGAATCCGACAGCACCTTTTTGAGATCGTGCATGGGGTCTCAGTGCGCTTTCAGCAATGGCGATATACTTCAAGTCTTGGGGCATTTTATGTTCTTTGAGCATTTTTTCGATGATCGGAAAATAACGGTTGGATCGTTTAATCCAGAGCACCACTTGAGGGCGATCCCACAGGGTGAGAAGCAATTCCTTTTCGAGACGTTCCCGGACATCCTGATTATCCAGTTCAACGGGTTCCCCACAAAAATCGAGTGGACCGCTGATGCGAACGCTGGATATCAACGACGGAAACCCGATGGGTTCTTGTAAGGCAGGGCTGTCGCCGTGAACAAGCGTCACGCTGATCACTGCCATAAAAATAAAAAAATATTTCATTGCTAAAGTGCTCTCAAATGTTCCGGTTTTAAAGCGATATTTCCAGCCAGAGCCCGATCAATCAGTTCTAATGTCGCCGTTTTGTCTTTTGGCATTCTGGCTTTGATGGGCAAATAATTCGAAGCGTGATTGGCGTGAAAAAGACCCCTTGAGAGGTTGGTGCCGGCGATCATCGTTCTCAACTCAGCCAGCATTTCATCGGGTTCAATCAGGGTAAATTCTGCGGATTGAAAGTCATCAAACAGCGGTGTTCCGGGAATGAGCATCAGGCTCAAGGCACCGACGTAATCCGGATCGATGGCCGACAGCACACGGCCTGTTTCTGCGGCATGTATCTGTGAGCGCTGCCGGCCGGCGATTCCCAGCAAGACAGTGACGGACAATTTCATCCCGACTTCCTTGGCTTTTTTCCCCATTTCTATCATATGAGATGATGTGGCGCCTTTGTTGATTTTTTTGAGGGTGACTTCATCGCCGGATTCAAGGCCCATATAGAGGATTCCCAGACCATGGGTTTTGAGCGTCTTGAGCTCTTCAAGGGTCTTCATATTCAAGCTTTTGGCATTTGCATAGGCACCCACGCGGGTAACCCACGGAAGCCGATCTTTTATGGTCTGAAGAATTTTCAACAGCCTTTTTTGAGGAACAATCAATGCGTCTCCGTCACAGAGGAATAGGCGGCGCTGTCTTTGGCAATATTGGGCCGCAAATTCGATGTCTTCCATAATAATGGAATCCGGCTTAATTCGGAAACGCTCTCCTAAATAAGTACCGCAGAATGTGCATTTATTGCGCGAGCAGCCAACGGTTATCTGAAGTAAAATACTGTTGGCCTCGCTGGGCGGTCTGATAATGTTTCCCTCATAATGCATATTATTTATCTTTCTCCTTCAGCATTTCGGCAAGCAATGCGCTCAACGCTTCCAGCCCCACCGGTTTGGCCAGATAATCTTTAATGGCGTCTTTGGCCCGCTGACTCATACCCTCGATACCTTCCTCCTCGTAGCCGGAAAAAATCGATATATTGGCATTGGGGTCATCGTCGAGAATTTTTTCGATACAGGTAATACCGTCCATTTCCGGCATGTTAATGTCCATTAAAACTGCATCGGGGCGGTTGCCCCGATATCTTTCGAGCCCCTCCTTGCCGTTTGCGGCAAGTTGCGGTGTATAGCCGAGATACTCGAGCAAATCCTGCATGGCGTTGAGAATCTCAGGTTCATCATCGACTACCAAGACCCGCTGCCCCTTGCCCCGGGTGATCACCGGAGCGTCTTTTTGTTCACTTTGTTTTTCGTCAAGAACCAATGAAAAAAGCATCTTAAACGTGGTACCCCGGTTCGGTTGTGAATCGACACTGATCATACCCTCATGGCTTTTAATAATTCCATAGGTGGTGGAAAGCCCCAGGCCGGTTCCACTGCCAATTGGTTTCGTGGTATAGAACGGATCAAAGCATTTCCTGACGGCTTCGCTATCCATACCCTCACCATTATCGGTTACGGTAACAATACCTTGTTTGCCCGCCCTAACGGCTTTGATGATCAGCCGGCCACCATCCGGCATCGCATCCCGGGCATTGTTGCAAAGGTTCATCAAAGCCTGGCTGATACTGGTCACATCTCCCATGATCGGAAGCTTGCCGGGGAGCTCCGTTTGAATTTCTATTTTCTGGTCAAATGATTTCTCAATGATCTGACAAACTTCTTTGATCACTTCGGCCAGGTCGATAATTTCGAATTCTGCTTTAATCTGTTTACGTGAAAATTGAAGCAATCCGTCGACCAGGCGGGATCCTCTTCTGACGGAGGTGTTGATTCGTCCGGCCACATCGTGCAAGCCGGACTCATCTGCATAGCTCATCTGAATAAGCTGGCTGTTCACCAGAATTTCAGTCAGGGTGTTTCTGAAATTGTGGGCGACGCCGGCCGCAATCGTACCAATGGCCTCCATCTTCTGGACATGTTGCAACTGCATTTCCAGACGCTTGCGTTCGGTCACATCCGTGATCATGAGGATAACCGTGGCCGGTTCTCCGGTTACCGGCAGAACATTAATGGTAATTTGCCTGCCGTTTAACTCAACCGGTGTATTTTCCCCAATTGCTGCCGATTGATCCGCACCGGTTTGAAATATTTCATCCAACCGCCGCCCCGTGCTTTCGTCGAACAGATCCGGCGGATAGGCCGCCAGAATTTTTTCGGTTGGCAGGGCGAGCAAAGACACTGCAACACCATTGGCATAGACAACTTTGTTGGTATAAACTTCCAGGATTCCTTCAGCCATGCTTTCTAAAATTGTCTCGAGGTGGCGATTGCGTGATAGCAATTCCTTGGTCAATTGGCGGGCATATACGCCGTCAAGTCCATGGATGGGTTTCGGATCCTCCTGACCCCGGGGAGCATCCGATGCTTTAATGGCGTCCATGATGTGATTCGCCATCGAGCTGAAAGGACCCTTGGCAATGTAAGAATCGGCTCCAGTCTCCTGGAAATCGAAATCAATTTCAGCCACCGCCGCAGAGATGATAACCAGATAGCAATCCTTGAGCTGCGGCATACTGCGGACAATCTGAATCAGTTTGCCTCCGTCAATCTTGGGCATGATGAGATCAAAAAAAATGATGTCGGGTCTGAAACCAGTAAGCAGGTTCAAAGCGGCAAAACCATCCTCGGCCGTCATGACTTCATGACCTTCACGCGTCAGAAATTTGGTGACAAATTTCAGCATAACACGATCGTCATCCACCACCAGGATCTTCTTTTTCATAAATTAGGCTCCCTTAACTATATTGTTCCTTTATCATATTTCGGAGCGTCTTATCAACTTCAGAGATATGAGCAGCGAGTCTATCGATGTCCGCCCGAACGCCTTGTAAATCAGCCGCCTTTCCCTTTTTTTCAAGATTGAAGGCGATTTCAGCAGCGGTTTCAGCCCTAAAATTTTTTAACATTCCCTTCAGGCTGTGGGCCGACCGCATGAACGTATCGCAGTCGCCTTCCACAAAGGACTGCTGAAGATTATCCAACAGCCTGGGGTAATCAGCTATAAAAACCTCCACCACTTCTTTAAGAAAATCCCAGTCCTCATCAAAGACCTTTAGCAGCGATGAACTATCTGCGATAACGGGTTCAGCCGGCGCCGGTTTCATGATTCCGGAAACCCGGGTCAGTTTTTCGATGGTTTCGAACAGCTTATCCGAATCAATGGGTTTGGATACATATTCATTCATGCCGGCTTCAAGGCAGCGCTCCCGATCACCTTTAATGACATGGGCGGTCATAGAAACAATCGGAATGTTGGATGTTGGTTGTTGGAAGTTGGAGGCTTGGGTTCCTTCCTCTGTCTTCTGTCTTCTGATTTCCGTCCTCTGCCCTTTGACTTCTGTTTCCCACACATCAGTATCCGCGTTAGCGGAGACTGATTCCCACTCACGTATTTTCCGAGTTGCTTGCAAGCCATCCATTTCGGGCATCTGCACATCCATTAAAACAATGTCAAACGCCTCTCGTTTAATAGCTTCTAAGGCCTTGCGTCCGTTTTCCACCAAGGTGGTTTGATGGTTCCAGCGCTCGAGCAGACGCAGAATGTATCTCTGGTTGAAGGGGGTGTCTTCCGCTACCAGAATTTTCAGTGAGCGTGCGGGGACCCGGATGACTGGCTGCGGTGTTTTATCCTCTATAACAGGGGCAGGTTTGGCAATTCCCAGGAAATCCAAGATAACGCTTACCAGTTCCAGTGGACCAACAGGTTTGAGAACGCCGGTTGTGATGCCAAGTTCTTCGAGTTCCGCTTTGCGCTTGAAGTGCTGAAACGTCAGCATCATAATGATGCCGGCATCAGAAATTTTCTGCTGTTTGATAGCGCCGGCCAGGGCAAATCCATCCATTTCGGGCATATCCGAATCCAGTAAAATCAGATTAAAAGGTGTTCCCTCGGCCTGGGATTTCAGAAGAATATCCATGGTTTCGTTGGCACTGGATGCCTGTACAAGGTCCATCTTGTGGATTTCCAGAATTTCTTTGAGAATTTTACGACTGGATCTGTTATCGTCGACCACCAGCACTCTTAAGCCGCCTAATTCAGGATGAAATGCTTCATCTTGACGCGGACCATGGTCATGCTGCCGGATAAACCGTGCCGTGAATCGAAACCGGCTGCCGTGTCCGGGCTGACTTTTGATTTTGATGGAGCCGCCCATCAAATGCACCAGCTGCGCTGAAACCGCCAGCCCCAGTCCGGTACCCCCGTAGCGACCCGAGGTTGTGACGTCGGCCTGGTCATAGGCACTAAAAATGGCGCGCTGCTTATCCACCGGGATTCCGATGCCGGTATCAACTACGGAGATATGCAGAAATACTTCGTCATCCGTCTGAGAATGAGCGGCGACATAGACGATGACTTCTCCCTCATCCGTAAATTTAATGGCATTGTCGATCAGGTTGAGCAGAACTTGGCGCAGGCGTGCTGCGTCGCCCGACAAGTGGTCCGGAACACCTGGAACAATACGGTAGGCCAACTCGATGCCTTTTTCATGGGATTTGATACCCATAATTTTCATTGACTCATCCATAAACTGCCTGAGACTGAATGGGCTTTGTTCGAATTCCAGCTTGCCGGCTTCAATTTTGGAAAAATCCAGAATGTTGTTGATGATGGAAAGTAAAGAATAAGCCGATGATTTGACCACGTCCAGATCTTCTCTCTGGTCGGGGGGCAAATCGGAGCTCAGCATCAGTTCCACCAGACCGATGATGGCATTCAGCGGCGTGCGAATTTCGTGGCTCATACTGGCCAGAAATTCACTTTTGCTCTGACTGGCGGCTTCCGCGGCCAGTTTTTCCCGGTATAAGGCTTCGGCCCGTTGCCGTTGGGTCGCATCTCGTACAAATACACCAAAACCGATGGGCTCACCTTTTGGATCGTTTGTCAACGATACGGACGATTCGACAAATCTTTTGGAGCCGTCTTTGTTGGTAAGGACCCAGTCCACCGATTTCGTGGGCAACCGGGTTTCAAGCACTTTGTTGAAGATATTGGTAAGATTGGAGGCATTGATCTCGTCCATCGATTTGCGTTGGTTCATCGCCGCCAGTTCATCGCGGGAGTAACCCAGAATCTTGCACATGGAATCGTTGAAAAATGTAAAATTTCCGTCCATGTCCACCTCATAATAGCCGTCGGGAGCGGTTTCAATAATGTTGCGAAATTTTTCTTCACTTTCCCGGAGCGCGGCTTCAGCTGCCGAACGTTGATTAATTGTAAATTGGGCATGGGAACCGAAGATGAGGAAGAGACATAAAATAGCGATGCGGCTCCAAATTGCACTCATGTCCGGTCCGAACAGACGTTGAAAAAAATCAACATCATAGGACAAAAAGATGTACAAAATGGATTCAAAAACCGTATAAAAAAGGGCCAAAGCGATTCCGATCAAAACCATGTGATCCCAAATATGGACATTGCGTGTTTTTGCATTTGTCTTTAGCTGTTTTTGCCGCATGTTAGTCGTCTCCGGATGGCTGATGATGCACCGCTTGGATGGTTGAAATTTGAAAGTTTTTTTAATATTGTGATGACAATAATATAAAGACGTCGGCTGGATTAAGGAATGTTTTTGTCCGCCTTCAGAATCGATCATCCCGCAACCAGCATCTCTATGCGTTAAGCAGCAGATTTGATAAATGCATACCAATGCGTCGGTTGGAGGCGGAGCTTCGCTAGTTCTTAAAGCATATTTCACCCCGCGCCTAACGGCAAGTAAAAATTTCAAATTTAGCCGATAGGTAAGGTGAATTTTCTTTTAGAAGCGTATCGAGATAGTTAATCTAGTGGCTGAATATGTGATAGGGTTCCAGCGCGGGGTGATTTCCGACGGTCATCACCGGTGCGACGATCCTTGCCTTTTCTTCTTTCCGGAATATGCAAGGTGTACGAATAATTTCGGCGATCTCCTCCGGTCCGTCTGCCTCCATTGTCCGAAGAGATCCGCCGCTCTAATAAATCGTTCTCATTTGTTTCCATTGGCGTAACCACGTTTAAGCATCGATTGAAAAAGAGAGTCGGATGGTGAATACGGCAATCTTACTAAAATTGTTTATTCGTGCAGATTTCATGCCATTTCGGATGATCCTTATATTCGATATAATTAATCCGGCGATGTGAGACTTATATGCAGTAATATCTTAATAAAACGATTACTTAAATAAAATTTCACTAACTTTGTCGGCATGTTTTAGCAAACCGGCAAATTGACGAAATTATGTCATATGTGAAATAAATTACCCAAAATTGTGGAAAAAATTTCTATATTCCTTTTGGTTCTTCGAAAAATCGAGATTTCCGTTTCACGCCAACCGACTCGTTCGACCCAGGGATTGAGGAATCAGGAAAGAAATGAATCCAGCTCCAGGGTGCTGCTCTCTCCCCGGCAGGGATTGCCCAGCGTGTAATGGATTTGTTTGCGGGCCAGATTCATGATGATGGACAGGCAGGTGACAACCTGCTGCAACGGCGCCTGAGCCGGATTTTCATGTGCACAGACAGAAAAAGGCCGATCCATATGATCGCTGAGAATTTTCAGGATACCTTTGGCATCGATGCTGCCGTTTAAAGCGGCCATGCCCTTTTGAGCTCTGCGGCAGCGAAGATAGGTAGATAGATAGGGATCCCGCAGCGGCTTGAGATCCCGGAAATTTTTCCCTTGTTTGAGATAATGATTTGTATGAACGAAAAACTCATTCGGAGGCCACAAAACATGTTCTTCCACAGGTGAGGTTTCCAGATTGACCGCTTCACCATCTGCATATCCAATGAGAAAGTTAATCGAATGGGCCCTCGGGGTGTTCAAGACGTAACCCATGGCCTGGGCAAGATGGGAAGATTCCAAAACCCGACGGGTTAGAAAAATCCAAGGCACGCCGGTGCGGGGTTGGTCGGACACCAGATTGTTGACCACCAGGCCGATGCCGGCGGCGTTCATTCCGATTTTAGCCAGTTGCCCGGCTTCGGTGAAGGTTATCAAGGCGGGTTTATCTTCCCGTTGCCCGATTTTTAGAATCACCTGGCAGTTTTTAACCTCTTTGTACCAGTCCCAATTCTGAGCCAACAGCGTATCCCCACTCGACGTGGATTCGGGAAGGGCGGCAACGGTGGTGCACTCCTGGGCCAGGACCCGGGGATTAAACAGAATTTCCGAACGGGCATTGAGTAAAAATATGTCCATAAAGGCGCGGTCGGCACCCTCTGCAATTCCCCGGATTTCTTCCACCAGATCCGGAGCGAAAACCTGTGCCTTGGAGATAAACGGTTCGCCTCGCTCAACGGTTTTTTCCCAGGTCTCCCCGGTGATGCACTGAAAGATCTCATGGTATTTATCCAAAATGGTATGAATTCTTTCCCGGGCGGCCTCGCCATATAATTGTCCCCGTTTTTTGGGATCCGTTTGGTTAAGTTCAATGATGGGAATTGGGTTTTTCGTCATGGTCGAATGACCTCCTATAGAATGTTCTTGACAAAGGGAATTCTCATATACTACTTGTCTTGTGGTAAATCAAGTTCATAATCTTATCAAAGGTTTTTTTATTGTTTTTTATTCATCTTAAAAAAGGAGGCCTGCCATGAAAAGGAAAAAACTATTTATTGTGATGCTATTCGTTGCTGCAATGCTGCTGGTGCCCGGCTGGGGGGTGGCCGCCGAACTAAGGATCGGCTTAAAAGCAGAGCCCAGCTCCATGGATCCGCACTACCACAATCTTACACCCAACAACATGATGTCCGAATACACCTTTGACAAGCTGGTCAAACAGGACCACAAACAAAACCTGAAACCGGGTCTGGCGATCTCCTGGAAACCCATCGACGACCTGAACTGGGAATTCAAACTGCGCCGGGACGTCAAATTTCACGACGGTACCCCATTTACGGCCGAAGACGTTAAATTTACCCTGGAGCGCGGTCCCAATGTGCCCAACAGCCCTTCCTCTTTTGCGCGCTATATGAATCACATAAAAAAAATCGAGATCGTCGATCCCCTTACGATCCGGTTTACGACAGCCGATCCTTTCCCCCTGATGGCAACCTACCTCTCGACTTTTACCGTCATTTCTAAAAAGCATGGTGACGGCGCGGCCACCAAAGATTACAATTCGGGCAAGGCCATGGTCGGAACCGGCCCCTTCAAATTTGTGGAGTGGATCCCGGGTGATCGCATTGTCTATACCCGCAACGATGAATACTGGGGCGAAAAACCGGAGTGGGAGAAGGTCATTCTCAAACCGATATCCAATTCATCGGCCCGGGTGGCAGCCCTTTTAGCCGGAGATGTGGACCTTATCGATTTTGTGCCCACCGCCGATATCGAAAAACTGGATAAAAATTCCAAGCTCACCTTGGACCGGTCAGTCTCCAACCGGGTGATCTATCTGCACATTGACAGTAATCGCGATGTCTCACCCTTTGTCACTGATATAAACGGCAATCCGATGACCAAAAATCCACTCAAGGATGTCCGCATCCGACGGGCCATTTCCATGGCCATTAATCGTCCGGCCATCGTTTCGAAGGTAATGGAGGGCAACGCCATTGCCGCCGGGCAGCTTTTACCGGATGGTTTTTTTGCGGTCAGCCCCAACTTGAAGCCGGTAGAATACGACCCCGAAGGCGCCAAGAAGCTGATGGCCGACGCCGGCTGGGGCGACGGTTTCGGGCTGACCATCCATGGCCCCAACAACCGTTACGTCAACG
>Ga0316193_10002749_pt1 | contig 12491 bp, 10 predicted proteins | sample MerIslsedime2_MG_FD_207735 | JGI IMG/M metagenome (GOLD analysis project Ga0316193, IMG submission 207735) | Coastal sediment microbial communities from Maine, United States - Merrow Island sediment 2 | ecosystem: Environmental > Aquatic > Marine > Coastal > Sediment | place: USA: Maine... | reverse complement strand
GTGCGGTCGCGGTTCTTCGTCTGCGTGACCATCGGGTACCTGTTCGCGTTCGGCGCCCAGGTCGGCGGGATCCAGCAGATCGTGAAACTGGTCGAGGACCGGACCGATGCGCGTACGGCGCAGTTCACACTCACCACCATCGCTGCAACATCGGTCGTCGCGCGGCTCGTCGGTGGGCGCGTCGTACAGCTCGTCCCGATGATGCGGTTCACGGTCGCGCTCGCCGTACTCCAGGGAGCTGCGCTCGCCCTGCTCGGGTTCGCTTCGGCGACGTGGCTGATCTTCGCCGCGATCGTGATGTTCGGTGCGACGATCGGCAACATCTTGATGCTCCAACCGCTGCTGATCGCCGAGCGTTTCGGCGTTCGCGAGTACCCGCGTATCTTCGGGCGTTCACAGCTGTTCACCGTGGTGGGAACCGCCGGCGGCCCGTTCCTGATCGGTGCCCTGTACGACGTGGCCGGTTCGTATCGGGTCCCCTACGTCGTCGCCGCGTGTTGCTCACTCGCCGGAGCGTTCGTGCTGTCGCTCGGAGGTCCCGCTACCGTCGCTCGTCATGAGTGATGCCGAGGAGGCTCTGCACCGCAACGTCGTGCGCGTCGTCGAGGCGGGGGCTGCGATCGGATTGATCGTCGAACCGGTTCGGTTCCCGGATGGGACGAAGACTGCTGTCGACGCGGCGAACGCCATCGGGTGCGAGGTCGGCCAGATCGTCAAGAGCCTGATCTTCGCCGTCGACGGCGAGCTGCTGCTGGCATATGTCAGTGGCGCGAACCAACTCGACGAGACCAAGCTGGCACTCGCCGCCGGGGGAGCGAAGTGCAGCCGAGTCGACGCCGACGTCGTTCGCCAGGCGACCGGCTTCCCGATCGGCGGCGTGCCGCCGTTCGGTCATGACACGCACCTGCGGGTGTTCGTCGACCCCGATCTGCTCGGGCACGACGTGGTGTGGGCGGCTGCGGGAACGTGGCACGACGTGTTCGCACTCGCCCCCGACCAGCTCGTCGCCGCGAGCGATGGCACCGTCGTCGACGTGGCTCGGCGGCGCTGAGATGTTCGGCCGCCGCAACCGCAAGGACGTCGTGCCGAGCGATGGCTGGGATGCCGTGCTCGCCGTGCTCTTCCCGGATGGACTCGATGACGGCCAAATTGCTGGAATCCGAGCTGCCATCGCAGGAGCGGCGCCATCGCCGAGCGCAGCGCGCCGAGCCCTCGGTTCGGTCGACCAACAGACGATTCCGTCGCCGGTCACGATCCGATGGGGTGCTGCCGACATCGACGCCGTCGATGTCGGGGGAATCCTGTTGACGCTCGACCGCGCGGATGCCTCCGTCTCGATCCAGATCGCCGAGGGCGCCTACGAGCCACACGTTGCAGCGACGCTCGATCGGCTCCTCGCTCCCGGCGACGTCTTCGTCGACATCGGAGCGAACATCGGCTACCACTCGGTGCGTGCTGCGACAGTTGTCGGGCCATCGGGTCGAGTCGTCGCGGTCGAGGCGAACCCCGAGAACGCCCGACTGATCGCGCACACCATCGAGGTCAACGCGATGACCAACGTGCAACTGTTGCCGATCGCCGTCGCGGATCGCTGGGGGTTCGTCAACTTCGGGTCGCACGTCGGGTCGAACGGTGGGTTCCTGCCTGCTGACCGGTTGATGTCCGGGCGAGGCACGGTCGTCCCGACGGTGCCGCTCGACGATCTCGGTCTCGACCAGGTTTCGGTGGTGAAGATCGACGTCGAGGGTGCCGAGGGAATCGTCATCGACGGTTCCTCGTCGATGATCGAACAGCAGCGACCGGTGTTCGTGATGGAGTTCTCGATCGAGATGACGACCCGAGTCTCCGAGCGCTCAGCCGAGGCCCATCTGCAGCGGTTCGTCGACTGGGGGTATTCGATCTCGGTGATCGACCGGGTATCGGGCACACCTGATCGAACGGAGTCCGTCGATCAGTTGCTCAGCACGTGGGGCGACCTGCTGCGGATCGAAGACCTGCTGCTGCAACCCGACGAGCGCTAGCCGACTTCGGAGCGATCGAGCGCGTCGGCGAGGGTGTTCCAGCCGAGCACCGCGCACTTGATCCGCACCGGGAACTTCACGACTCCTTGGAGCGCCTCGAGATCGCCGAGCGCGAGGTCGGCGTCGCCGGGCTGCTCCTCGATGCCTTCGATGCCCATCATCGTCTTGAAGCGGCGAACGAGCGCCCGGGCTTCGCTGACGGGTTTGCCGATCACGGCCTGGGTCATCATCGATGCCGACGACTGCGAGATCGAACAGCCCTGGCCGCTGATCTTGACGTCCTGCACGATCGCGTTGTCGCCCTCACCGTCGACGAGGAGGTACAACGTGATCTCATCGCCGCACAACGGGTTGTGTCCGCGTGACTCGACGGCAGGTGGCGATTCCAGCTCACCACGGTTCCGCGGGGTGCGGTAGTGGTCGAGAATGATCTCGCGGTAGAGGTCTTCGAGGCCCGGCATCAGAATCCGAAGATATCGGTTGCGCCGTCGAGCGCATCGGCCAGGGCATCGACGTCGTCGGTGCCGTTGTAGAGATAGAAGCTCGCCCGGGTCGTCGACTGGACGCCGAGCACCTGCATCAAGGGCTTGGCGCAGTGGTGTCCGGCGCGGACGCAGATGTTGCGTTCGTCGAGGACTTGGCTGACATCGTGCGGGTGCAGGTCGCGGAACGCGAAGCTGAGCACTCCTCCGCGAACCTCGATGTCGTCCGGGCCGTAGATCCTGATCTGGTCACCGAAGCGGTCGTTGAGCGTGTCGAGCGCGTAGCGGGTGAGCTCCATCTCATGCCGGCGCACTTCGACCATGTCGAGTCCCTCGAGGAACTCGACGGCCGCTCGCAAGCCGACTGCCTCCGCGATCGGTGGAGTGCCGGCTTCGAACTTGGCGGGGACCGGTGCGGTGGTGAATCCGTCGAGCGTGACGGTGTCGATCATGTTGCCGCCTCCGAGGAATGGGGGCATCGAGTCGAGCAGTTCCCTGCGACCCCACAGCATCCCGATGCCCGACGGGCCGCACATCTTGTGGCTGGAGAACGCAACGAGATCGGCGTCCCACGCCTGCACGTCGGTGACGTTGTGAGGCACGAATTGGCAGGCGTCGACCACGGCCAGTGCGCCCGCCGCGTGCGCACGCGCACACAAGTGCGCGACCGGAGGGATCGTGCCGAGGACATTGCTCATCGCGGTGAAGGAGAAGACCTTGGCGCCGCTCAGGAGTCGATCGAGGTCGGAGAGATCCAGCTGCCCGTCCGCGGTGAGCGGCACCCACCGGATCTCGATGCCGATCTCGTTGCGCAGCATCTGCCACGGGACGATGTTGGCGTGGTGCTCCAGATAGGTGAGCACGACCACGTCACCGGCGCGCAGGTTGGCGACGCCCCACGACCGGGTGATGAGGTTCATCGATTCCGTGGCGTTCTTGGTGAAGATCACTTCGTCCGCCGACGGCGCGTTGATCAAGCGGGCGACGGCCCGTCTGGCCCCTTCGTATGCCTCGGTCGCCTCGCCCGCGAGACGATAGGAGCTGCGGTTGATCGGGGCGTAGGAGTTCTCGAGGAACTCGGTCATCGCGTTGATGACCTGCCGCGGCTTCTGTGAAGTGTTGCCGGAGTCGAGATAGATCAGCGGCTTGCCGTCGATCTTGCGCGACAGGATCGGGAACTCCTTGCGGACGGCGGCGAGGTCGAATGACATCTGGGTCAGGCCCCGGCGTGTTCGGGCCGGAATGCCTCGTAGCCGTCGCGTTCGAGTTGTTCGGCGAGTTCCATCCCGCCACTGGCGACGATGCGGCCGTCGACGAGGATGTGGATGTGGTCGGGCGTGACCTCATCGAGGAGGCGCTGGTAGTGCGTGATCAGCACGACGCCCATGGTCGGCCGCTCGGCGCGCACCTCCCGGATTCCCTGGGCCACGATGCGGAGCGCATCGATGTCGAGTCCGGAGTCGGTTTCGTCGAGGATCGCCAGCTCCGGTTCGAGGATCGCCATCTGCATGATCTCGTTGCGCTTCTTCTCGCCGCCCGAGAAGCCTTCGTTGAGGTAGCGGTCGACGAAGGAGGAGTCCATCCCGAGTCGCTTCATCCATTCCATCGTGGCGAGGCGGAGTTCGAGGACCGACAGGTCGATGCCCTTGCGCTGTGAGAGGGCCTGGCGGAGGAACTGGATGACCGAGACACCGGCGATCTCCTGGGGGTACTGGAACGCGAGGAACATGCCGGCCTTGGCCCGCTCGTCGACGGCCCAGTCGGTGATGTCGTCGCCGCGGAAGGTGATCGTGCCGTCGATCACCTCGTACTCTGGCGATCCCATCAGCGTGCTGCCGAGCGTCGACTTGCCTGAACCGTTCGGGCCCATGATCGCATGGACCTCGCCGGGTGCGACCTCCAGATCGAGCCCCCGAAGGATCTCGGCGTGGTCGCCTTCCGCCGGGCGCACGTGCAGATGGTCGACTCGGAACAGCGATTCACTCACGTCGACGATTCTACCCTTCCGTCGAATTATCCCTATCCCCATAGGAGAAATGAGTTGCCCGGCGAAAGCACCCGGTCGCCCGGGCTCGATGGTCGGCTCGTGACCGAGCCGCGGAACTACTTGGCTCGCTCGATGTGCTTGGCGACGAGGTTCTCGAGGGCTTCCTGGTGGCCGCTGACGCGGGCGGGCTTCTTGTCGGAGCCGAGCTGTGCATCGTGGAGTCCCTGCAGGGTGGCGCCACCCGTGATGTCGCTTGCTGTTTCCCAGCCCGCATAGCGATCGCTGCGCCGTGAGTCGAGCTCGCCGTCCTCCAGGATCGCGGTGGCGACCAGCAGCGAGCGTGCCATGGTGTCCATTCCACCGATGTGCGCATGGAACAGGTCACTGCGGTCGGTCGACTGACGGCGCAGCTTGGCATCGAAGTTCATGCCGCCTGTCGTGAAGCCGCCGCCACGGAGGATCTCGAGCATCCCGAGCGTCATCTGCTCGACCGACACGGGGAACCTGTCGAGGTCCCAGCCGAGGCGGTCGTCGCCGGCGTTGGCGTCGATCGAGCCGAAGATGCCCGCTGCGAATGCTGCGGCGATCTCGTGGGCGAAGTCGTGTCCTGCGAGCGTGGCGTGGTTCACCTCGATGTTCACCTTGACCTCGTTCTCCAGTCCGTACTTCTGCAGGAACGCGTGCACGGCGGCGACGTCGTAGTCGTACTGGTGTTTCGTCGGTTCGAACGGCTTGGGCTCGATCAGGATCAGGCCGTCGAATCCGATGGCGTGCTTGTGCTCGACGACCAGATTGAAGAACCGACCCAACTGGTCGAGCTCGCGCCCCATGTCGGTGTTGAGGAGCGTGTCGTACCCCTCTCGACCGCCCCACAGCACGTAGTTCGCTCCACCGAGGCGATGCGTGGCGTTCATGCAGTGCGCCACCTGTGCCGCCGCGTAGCGGAACAGGTCGGGGTCGGGGTTGGTCGAGGCGCCCGCCTGGAAGCGCGGATGGGAGAACAGGTTGGCGGTGCCCCACAGCAGCTTCACACCCGTGCGTTCCTGGTGTCCGGCTGCCAACTCGACCATCTCGTCGAAGTTGCGGCACGACTCAGCGAAGGTCGACCCCTCGGGAGCGATGTCTCGATCGTGGAAGCAGTAGAACGGCGCGCCGAGTTTGGACACGAACTCGAAGGCCACCTCCATCTTCTCCTTGGCTGCCGCCATCGGGTCACGCGCGGGATCGAGCCAGGGGCGGTCGAGGGTTCCTGCACCGAAGATGTCGATGCCCTCGGAGTTGAACGAATGCCAGTACGACACGGCAAACCGCAGGTGCTCCGCCATCGTCTTGCCGGCCACGACGCGACCGGCGTCGTACCAACGGAACGCGAGTGGATTGTCCGAGTTCGGGCCCTCGTAGGCGATCCGGTCGATGTCCGGGAAGAAGTCGCTGCTCATGTCGTGGCCCATCCTGTGTCGTCGGTCCCGGCGCCCCGAAGGTCGAGACGCATGTTTGTTGACAAGTATGACAAACCTCGCAGTAGAATGCAATCTCATGTCCACCGCCGCTCGAACGCCACATCTGAGGCGTTCGAATCTGGCGCTGGTGCTCGATCAACTGCGTCGTCGTGGCCCATGCTCGCGCTCGCAACTCGTGCGGGCAACCGGGCTCACGCGCAGCGCCATCGCCGGACTCGTCGGTGAGCTCCAGGGTCTTCGTCTGGTGAACGAGGAACCCCCGGAGTCCGACGGTCGTCCCGGTCGTCCCTCGCCCGTCGTGAGCATCGACGATCGTTCGATCGGCGCGCTGGCGATCGAGATCTTCGTCGACGAGATCGGTGCGGCGATCGTTGCCCTCGACGGTTCGGTCGTCTGCAGTGTCCGGCTCGCACGCACCCGCGATCGCATCAACGTCGACGCGACGATGGTCGACGTCGCGACGTTGCTCGACCGGCTGGACGAACACACGCATCGCGACGCCGGACGCCGCCTGATCGGTTGTGGCGTGTCGGTGCCGGGACTCGTTCGTGACATCGATGGACTGGTGGTCGCTGCGCCGAATCTCGGATGGATCGACGTGGCGCTCGCGGAGGCCCTCGCGCCGGTCCTCGACGACGATCTGCCGATCTCCGTCGGCAACGACGCCGACCTCGGCGCGCTTGCCGAATCACGCTTCGGAGCCGGGGTGGGTTCCGATCAGATGGTCTTCGTCTCGGGCGAGGTCGGTGTCGGAGGCGGGCTGGTGGCTGCCGGCCGCCCCATCGTCGGAACCCATGGATTCGCCGGAGAGATCGGCCACCTCCCGGTCAATCCCGACGGCCAACGGTGCCGCTGCGGGTCTGTCGGCTGCTGGGAGACCGAGGTCGGCGAGTCAGCACTGCTGGCGCGAGCGGGGCTCGACCCCGACGGTGGTCGAGCAGCGGTGGACGACTTGGTCGAACGCGCCGACGCCGGCGAGCCCGCGGTCGTTGCCGCACTCGCCGTCGAGGCGCGCTGGCTGGGGATCGGGATCGCGGGTCTCGTCAACGTGCTGGACCCCGACACCGTGGTGCTCGGAGGGCTCTTCGCCCGGATCCTTCCGTCGATTCGTGCGTCGCTCGACGACGAACTCGCGCTGCGCCGGTACCGAGCGGCACGGCGCGACGTGGCCGTGGTCGGCGCTGCACTTGGTCCACGGGCCATCACCGTGGGCGCTGCGGAGCTCGCGCTCGGCGCGCTGCTGCAGGATCCGGCCCGGGTGATGAGCGTGGAGCGCGTCTGACCGTCGGCTGCGAGTGCGGCTGCCGGCTCACCCGGTCGGCGGCCGTCGAACGATTGCCTCCGAGCTGTTGCGCGTGATCGTCACGAACTGGTCGGCGTCGACGGTGATCCACTCGCCGACCTCCCCGTCGGGCCAGGTGACTCGGAGGTCAGCGCTGTCGGTCGTGCCGAGCCCCCCATGGATCCAGCCCGACTTGCCGCCGGCGTGCCCGCCGCCGACCGTCAGCTCTCGGATCATGGTCCCCGAGTCGGTTCGTACTTCGACCCATGCGCCGATGGCATCGACGTTGGGAGCCGGTTGCTCGAGGTCGACGGCGAGCCAGTGGCCCATGGGCGTTGCCTCCGACGAATCGCTGCTGCCGACATTGCGCCAGAGCGTGGCACCTGTCTCGCGGTTGACGACGACGAGGTCGAGGAGGCCGTCGAGGTCGAGGTCGACGAGCGATGCGCCCCGAGCGCGGTCGAACGTGACGATGCCGGCGGCGTCGGAGCCCTCGACGAAGGTGCCGTCGGGCTGGCCGATGAGCAGGTTGTTCGGGTCCCGCAGTGCATGGTCGGTCTGGCCCTCGACGTTGCCCTTCGTCACCAACAGGTCGACGAAGCCGTCGTTGTTCACGTCTTCGAACTCCGGATGCCACGCGGTGGAGGGGAGCACGTCGCCGCCGGTGTGCGGCCGCTGCGCCGTCACGCCGCGGCGCAGCGCGATGTCTCCGTAGGTGGGCGCTGCCGGTCCTTGATCGAGCGACTGGAGCTTGTTGTCGCCCTGGCTCGTGATGAACACCTCCGGGAGACCGTCACCCGTGACATCGTGGCTCGCGAGTCCCATGCCCCACACCTGGAGTGGCCGCCATCCGTCGGCCTGCGTGTACAGGCGCGGGTCCTCACCGGGAGCGACCGCCCAGAGCTGTTCGCTCCCGTCGGTGTAGTAGTGCCGATCATTGGCGAGGCGCAGGTCGCGGTGCCCGGTGCGGCTCCAATCGCTGAACAGCATCGACAGCGTGCAGTAGCCCGGCGTGAGTGGGGTCGGCACGCCGTACTCGCCGCCGGTGGGCCGTACGAGCGAACTGTCGCCGCAGGTGGTTCTGTCGGCCTCCAGGTAGGTGCCGAACGCCAACGTCGGCAACTCGTCGTCGCCCTCCCACGTGGCGCTGAACGCCGTCGTCCAGTCGTCGCCCACGCCGATGCCGAGTGCATCGTGCATCGGTTCGAAGCGGCAGTTGCCGAGCCCGCGCAGGACCTGGTTCTCGCCGTGGCGCAGCACGACGAGGTCGAGCCGCCCGTCGCTGTCGATGTCGATCGGATAGGCGCCCGTGACCGCCGGGAGGTCGGTGATCGGTGATGGCATCGCCTCGAACTGGAGGGTGCCGCCCACGGAGCTCGTGTTGCGGTACAACGCCGCCGGCGAGGATCCGCCGGCGAGGTACAGGTCGGGGCGAGCGTCGTCGTCGCAGTCGAACGACGCAACGCCGCCACCCACGAAGTAGTCGAAGTCGCCGGTGTACGAGTGGGCGATGCCGGAGCCGGCAGTGTCGTCGACGAAATGCGGGGCCGGAGCCGCCACCGGCGGGTCATCGGAGCCATTCGTGCCCTGCGACGAGAAGACGAGGGCGCCGACCCCGAGAACGATCGCGACGGGAACGGCCACCGCCCACCACGGCACGCGGCGCCTCGGAGTCGTGCCGTCGGACACCGGGGGCGCGATCGGGTCGGATGTGGTCATCGCAGTAGATTCTCGCGCCGCATGCCTCGACCAGCACATCGCCACCGTCTCTTTGCTGCGCTGACGGCAGCCGCCGTGCTCGCCGTGACCCTCGCCGCGTGCTCGAACGACGAGCCGGGCGCCACCATCGACGGCTGCACACGCGCCGACCTCGGCGGCCGCACCGTGGCGCGGGTCTGGGACGACACGATGCTCGAGCTGATCCGCCAGGTCGTGCCCGCGCCCACCGTCCACGCTCGGAACCTGTTCCACACGTCGGCAGCAATGTGGGACGCCTGGGCTGCGTACGACCCCACTGCCACCGGCTACTTCGTCACGGAGAAGCAGACGGCCGACGACGTGCTGGCGGCCCGGGAAGCGGCGATGAGTCAGGCGGCGTATCGCATCCTGCTGTGGAGGTATGCGACCGTGTCCGACCTGCCCGAAGCCGCGGACCAACTCGACGCCGTGATGGCCGACCTGTGCCTTCCCATCGACGACGAGTCGACCGATGGCGATGATCCGATCGCGTTGGGCAATCGCATCGCCGATGCGGCGATCCGGTACGGGGCCACCGACGGAGCGCTCGAGGACGAACGCTACGAGGACAGTTCGTATCGACCCGCCAACGGTCCGATGGTCGTGAGTGACCCGGGCGCGGTGATGGAGGACCCCAACTCCTGGCAGCCACTCTCGCTGGGTCTGCAACTCTCCCAGAACGGTCTGCCGATCCCCGGCAACGTACAGACGTACATCGGACCTCACTGGGGCTACGTCACATCGTTCGCCCTGCCGGAGTCGCCGACCGGAACGCCGATCGATCCCGGCCCACCTCCGCGACTGGGCGATCCGGCCAGCGACACCGAGTTCAAGCAGGCGGCGCTCGACGTGCTTCGCGACAGCTCGTTGCTCGACCCAGCCGACTCGGTGGAGATCGACATCAGTCCCGCGTCGATGGGTGACAACCCGCTCGGCACCGACGACGGCACCGGGCACGACGCGAACCCGGTGACCGGCGAGCCGTACCGGCCGCGGCCGACCGTGGCTGCGGACCTCTACCGTGCGATCGCCGAGTACTGGGCCGACGGACCGACGTCCGAGACGCCGCCGGGCCATTGGAACCTGATCGCCAACAGCGTGGCGGACACCCCTGGCTTCGAGCGCCGTTTCGGCGGCGAGGGGCCCGAGATCGACCCCCTGGAGTGGGATGTCAAGACCTACTTCGCGCTCAACGGGGCGACCCACGACGCGGCGATCGCGGCGTGGGGACTGAAGGCGTACTACGACTCGGTGCGTCCCATCTCGATGATCCGGTACATGGGTGGCCTCGGTCAGTCGAGCGATCCGACCGACACGTCGTACGACCCGGACGGGTTGCCGCTCGAGCCCGGACTGGTCGAGGTCGTGACCGCAGCGTCGAGTGCTCCCGGCGAACGGCACGAAGAGCTCGCGGACCATGTCGGTGAGATCGCCGTCCACGCCTGGCGCGGGGCGCCGGAGGATCCCGAGACGCAGACCAGTGGAGTCGGCTGGTTACGCGCCGTCGACTGGGTGCCGTACCAACGGCCGACGTTCGTGACGCCGTCGTTCGCCGGCTACGTGTCCGGCCACAGCGCGTTCAGTCGGGCCGCGGCCGAGGTGCTGACCGGCATCACCGGAACGCCGTACTTCCCGGGCGGGCTGGCGAACTGGAGGGTCGAGAAGGGCGCTCTCCTGCACGAGGAAGGTCCGACCGCGGACGTCGACCTGCAGTGGGCCACGTACTTCGACGCATCCGACCAGGCAGGCATCTCCCGGCTCTACGGGGGTATCCACATCCCGCAGGACGACACCGAAGGACGTTTGATCGGTGCGCAGGTGGGTCGGGGAGCGTGGGCGCTGGCTCAGACGTACTTCGACGGCACTGCCGAAAGTTGATGTCGCACACAAATGTGACGTTGGGTTCTTTGTCCGCGCTACTCGTTGGGTATACGGTTTGCCCGCTCGCCGATCAACTGACGGTGGGCTCACACTTGAGGGGAGAACAGAATGAGAGTACGACGCATAGCGTCAGTCGCAGTCGTGGCAGGGTTGGCCCTGGCCGCCTGCGGTAGCGATGACGACTCGTCGTCGAGCAGCAGCGAGGCCCCGTCGGGCACCGATGCAGCGACGACGGGAACTGATGCCAGTGGAGGCGGAGGCGGCGACTGTGTCGTCGGCGTGTCCTGGAACAACTACCAGGAAGAGCGCTGGGCCAAGTGGGACGAGCCGGCGCTCAAGGAGGCGATCGAGGCCGGCGGCGGCTCCTACGTGTCGAACGACGCCAAGTCGTCGGCCGAGACCCAGGCCAGCAACCTGGAGAACCTGATCTCACAGGGCGCCAACGTGCTCGTGGTCCTCGCCCAGGACGGCACGGCGATCATCCCGGCAGCCCAGGACGCGATCTCGCAAGGCATTCCCGTCATCGCGTACGACCGTCTGATCGAGGACCCCGACGTCCTGTACATCACGTTCGACAACGAAAAGGTCGGCGAGATGCAGGCCCAGGCGCTCTTCGACATCCAGCCGTCAGGCAACTGGGTGATCATCAAGGGCAACTCGGCCGACGCGAACGCCGACTTCCTGCGCGGCGGTGCCGAGAAGGTCATCGGTGACGCCGTCACGGCAGGTGACATCACCATCGTCGGCGAGGACTACACCGACAACTGGGATCCCGCAAACGCCCAGACCACGATGGAGCAGTTCCTGACCGCCGAGAGCAACGACATCCAGGTCGCCCTCGTCCAGAACGACGGTATGGCCGGTGGCGCCATCTCGGCACTCGAAGCACAGGGCCTCGCCGGCCAGGTGCCCGTGTCCGGTCAGGACGGCGACCTTGCCGCCCTCAACCGGGTGGCGCTCGGCACGCAGACCGTGGACGTCTGGAAGGACGCCCGCGAGCTCGGCACGGCTGCTGGCGAAGCGGCGATCGCCCTCTGTGGCAACCCCGACCCGTCGGCCGTGTCCAACGCAGCGTCGTTCACGACGCCGGGCGGCAACGACCTCAGCTCCATCTTCTTGACCCCGATCCCCATCACGCAGGACAACCTCGACGTGGTGGTCGACGCGGGATGGATCAGCACCGATGAGCTGTGCGCAGGCGTCGACGCCGGTTCGGTGGCGGCCTGCCCCTGACGCAGGGTGGAGTGACACCGACTGAAACTGAACAGTGAAGAGAACGTGCCTCTCGTCCGTGATTCACGGGCGGGGGGCACGTTTGGTGTACAAATGGGTCCCGAGGGCGAGGAGGCCAGATGGTGACTGACGTAGAACCCGAGACATCGGAAGGCCCCGAGCCGGCAGCAGCACCCGCGAAGCCGTCGTGGCGCTCGAGTCTCGCTGAGGTCGACACCCGGCTATTCGGGATGATCACGGCCGTGATCATCATCTGGATCGCGTTCAACGTCTTGTCGGGTGGCGACTTCCTCACCTCGCGCAACCTGTGGAACCTGTCGGTGCAGAGCACCTCGATCGCCATCATGGCGACGGGCATGGTGCTGATCATCGTGTCGCGGAACATCGACCTGTCGGTGGGGTCGTTGC
>Ga0316193_10002748_pt1 | contig 12491 bp, 10 predicted proteins | sample MerIslsedime2_MG_FD_207735 | JGI IMG/M metagenome (GOLD analysis project Ga0316193, IMG submission 207735) | Coastal sediment microbial communities from Maine, United States - Merrow Island sediment 2 | ecosystem: Environmental > Aquatic > Marine > Coastal > Sediment | place: USA: Maine... | reverse complement strand
GTACGATCTGGAACATAGCGACCCCCAAAAAAGCACGAGCCCCGATTTAAGGGACTCGTGCTTTTTTGTTGATTAATGTCGTGGTCTATGCTGAGCGTGACCGGCCGTTCGACCGGGGAGAAGAGTGTGTGCGGTTACCCCGCCTGCCTCCCATTACCTGGATCACTGCAACCGCCAGCACTAACGCCATAAATCCGCTGTAGATGAACCGGAAGGCCACCATCTGTCGCGTACCGGCGTCAGTGGTTTCCACTGCGGGCCGATCCAGCGCGACCTGGATGAAGCAGGCATTTTTCAACCGATCCATCGTTGATTCCGAATCTCCGGAGCCGACAGCGTCTAAGGCGTCGACGGATTCGAGCTCAGCGGACATTTCGGCGAGGCCGATGGGATCAACGATAATACCGTTTTCCGCACCGTCCGCATCGCCGAATCCGCCGTCCGTGATTTCGATGAAATATTTGTCACCAACGATATCGACCGGGAACTCATACCACCCGTTGATCGGATCGTATTTATACCATTTGGCTTCTATGCGGGGTTTTTCCGGCAAATACAGCTCGAACCTTGCCGTACCGCCGATCTGGTCCAGTGTCACATTGAACACCATCAATCCGTATCTCAGTTTTGGTCTGGGCTCGTCCGGAATACTCTCGGGCTCGATGCTGTTGAAGCAATTGATCTGGCTGACGCCTTCAACCGCATTGATGCCGATGAGAGACTGACCTTTTCTGCTTTTGTAGACTCTCATCAACGGCTGATCGTTGTCGTTCAGTCCGTCATTATCGAGATCCGAGTATTCCGGTTCCTCGTCATCCGCCACGCCATTGCCGTTGACATCGGCCTGAACCTTGGCGGCCGTGGTAAAAGTGAACGTTTCCGACCAATACGACCACTTGGAATGTCCGTCCCGAGCGTCTTTCACTGAAGCTCGCCAGTAATAAAGCTGCTCACTGCACAGTGCTCCGTCCGGTACGAGAAAGTTGACCAGATAGTTATTGGTGCGGCTCCTGTCGATCGTCACATCCAGAATTAGTTGCTCAAAGCTGTCGTCCGTAGCGATCTGCCACCGTGTGGCACCGTGGTCGTCTTCTGCGTCCGGGTCCGTAAAACCGGCTATTTCGAGCAGTGGCGTCAAGGAAACGTCTTGAGCGCCTTCACCCGGAAACAACAACCCGGGTTGATCCGGTGCCTGATTGACAAATTCCTGGGCCGGCGTAACGGCAGGCGTCACGATGTCATCGCTATTTTCTGTCTCAACCCCAGTCGGAGCGGGTATGTCCGACGAACCGGAAGGATTGGTGGTTATCGTTGAATCAGAGGAACCTTCGTCGCTTGGGGCTGATACAGGAACAGCTGCGAAAATAGCTGCGATGGTGTGGTTGGCAGAAATGTTGTTGAAGGTGTAATAGGTGACGGCTCCCACGGATTGGTTATCTACAATCACATCGGCTATTTCATAACCACTGCCGGCTACGATAGTGAAGGTTTTACCAGTGCCCTGTGGCACGGAAACGGTACCCGGTGTGATACTGCCATTGCTGCCGGGTGTCGCGGTAATCGTAAACATATTGGCCGCGAAACTCGCCGAAATCGTGTGTGCTTCGGTGACATTAGGAAACTCAAAGTTGGCCCTTGCTCCTTCGGAGTGGCCGTCCACCCGAACGTCGGCAATATGGTAGCCCGTGTCCGGAGTAATTGAGAAGTTCTGATTGTTGCCTTCGTTCACCGTCACGTTGCCTTGGGGTTCGATGTTGCCGTGACTGGCGGCTGAAGCGGAAATTGTGTACGAGGGTACAGGATTTGAAGCAAAAGTCGCATAAATGGTGTGGCTGGCGGAAAGGTTATTGAAAGTATAAGTGGAAGTAGTTCCCTTGAAAACTCCGTCCACCAGAACTCCGTCAATATGAAAGCCGGTGCGTGGGCTGATTGTAAAGGTTTTGCTTTGTCCCTCGGTCACACTGACGGTTCCGGGAGGCGAAATGCTTCCATCATTCCCAGCAGATGCCGTAATCGTAAATGTTTGCAAAGCATCCGGCACGGTGTAAGAAACCGGGTCGGAATTGCCGCTTTCACCATAACTGTTATAGGCACGAGCGACAAAATGATACGTTTGCCCATCTTTGAGTTCTTTTACCGTGCAGCTCGTATCGGCCACCTGACAGCCTCTGGTGGGATAAGAGCCGTTTTGAGTTCCGTAATACACCCGGTATCCCGTTACGGTCACGCCGGATTGTGAGACCCCGTCCCATGCCAGGGTCACATCGGCTGAATACGCGTTGCCGGCATAGAGAAGCGCCGACATCACTATGGAAAAGAAAGTGGCGGTTTTGAAAAATATCGGCTGAAAGACTTTAAATCGAAGTAGTGACATCGCGAATACTCCTCTGCTCTGTTATTTTCCCAAGGGCATAAGAGCAAATCGGGTGCCACCAAAGTTTTCACGACCGTTTTTGCGACTTGCTTATAAAGAACGGCTCATCATTTCGACCGCCCAGCAGATCCAATATGTTGTAATTATATTGGATATGAATTGCCATTTTTTCTGCAAACAAATCGCACCGGCATGCTCCGTCACCGGCGTGTCAGCAAATGGACATCTGAACGATTACAGGAGATCTCTCACTTCAGTAATTCGGATTACAAAATGGATTTTGGCAGGAAAACTCGAAATCATCTTGAACGTACTTGTAAAAAGGGGTAAATGTGAAAAGATTTCGGTTCGATTGCGACGGCTTTACGGAAATCGCCGGCCCCGAAACGATCTGAAATCTTTCCCGGGATAATCCAGGCGCCATCCTTTTTATATCGTGCGATGGTTGAGTATGGGAATATCTCTCATTGGATTGGCTCAAAGGAGCGTTCGCTTGTCGAACGATTGTGCGATGATCCGCAAGGCAACGATTCAAGATGTCAAGGCGATTCACAAGCTGCTGCAACTCTACGGCTCAAGGGGGGTCCTACTGGCCAGGCCCCTCAGTGAACTTTACGACCACGTCAGGGATTTTTTCGTTTACGTTGACCAAAGTGAAAACCGGGTGGTCGGTTGCTGTGCCCTTCAGTTTTGTTGGGAAGACCTGGCCGAGATTCGGTCCCTGGCTGTTCAGCCCGAATACGAAGGCCTTGGCATAGGACGCGCGCTTGCGAAAACCGTCATGTCCGAAGCCGAGAGCTTCAAAACCCGCAAGATATTTACCCTTACCTACGAGCCGGAGTTCTTCGAGAAGTTCGGTTTCAAAGAAATCGATCGCGCGGAGCTGCCCCTGAAAATCTGGGCCGATTGTATCATCTGCGTGAAGTTTCCCGATTGTGACGAGACCGCCATGATGAAGGACTTGGGAGAGAATGGATAAATCCCGAAACGGGGATCCAGCCGATCGAAACTGAATCAGACGGTTGTCGGGAAACTGTCAGGAATAAATCACGTTGAAGGACAGCGGCGGGTATTTCCAAACGCCCGGCAGCGGCAGGATGTGCTGACCGCCGACCGACTGCCAGGAAAGGTCGGATTTGATTTCTCTCAATTTCCCGTCCTCCGGCGGACGGGAGTGAATGGTGTAATCGTATGTGGCCTGAAAGATGCAAACGCAGTCCTTGCCTCTGCCGTTGTTTTCCACTACATAGTTTCTCTTGATGGTTCGCAGACTAAGATCGTTCTCGCGACCCACCTGCTCTAATTCTTGTTCGCTGAACTTCATCAGCACGGCCTTGGATACGCCACGCTCCGAAATGCGGATCAGGGCCCGACTTTCGCTGCTGCCGGCATAAATAGTGGAAACGCAGGGAAGCCGTTTCAGATACTGTGCCGCAACAATGGCGGCCGTTCGCCGGCCGCCGACCATTACGGGCAGGCAGTAATATTCAAAGAATTTTTTCTGGATGTCTTCGGCGTACTTGTCCCCTCTTTCGTAGATATCCTTGGATATGTACCGCAGGTTGCGGGCGAGGTCCTCGGCCGCATCGGTAATCGGCCAATCGATTCGAACGTGAAAGTGGCTCAGCCCGTAGCGATTTTTAGATTTGGTAGACGGATCTCTTTGGATCATAAGGGCATAATCTACCGGCAGCAATATTCCCAGGAAATCATAGAAGTGGGCAGATTCCAGAAATTTATACTTGCTGTCGAAACCGTTGATCAACGGCAGTGTCTTCGATTGCAGCAAATTGGTTTTGGTGATTCGATTGACACCGAAAAAGCGGATGTACTTCTTGTGTTCCGTCGCCAGAGAGTCTTCTACGAAAATCACCAGAAAAGTGTTCTGAGCCCCGTATTCGACGTCCGGAATTCGGGCCCGGGGCTTTAGTTCCCGTTTTTCGACAAAAGGAAACGTCGCTCCTGTCTGCACGAATTTATAATAAGAATCGATCAGCGCATATTTTAAAAGGAATTGATCGAGTTCATCCCGTAACAGTTCATAGTAAGAGCGCCTCAACCGGTCGGCCTTGCTCAATTCCTCCCTGACACGCCAGAACGTCAACTTATCTCCTATCTTCCACCGACGGTTTGCAGCCGAGAAGCAACGAGCAGCTGCTCGTTTATCAAAAGTACTTATTATTATAACATATTATATTATCGGCCCAAAGAACTTTTTCTTTAGCTGCTCGTCACGCTGGCTGCGCTATGGCGCTTTGTCCGGTTTGTGATTGAATTTTTCAACCCAGCGATAGAGAGTCTCGCGATATCGATAGGCTGGAATGACGAGGATCAGGCAAACGATCACCAGCACGGTCAGCCACAGGTAATTCCGTTCGAAAAGAAGCGCTCCCTGCAGGCTGAGCATCAACGTGCCGGGCATTCGGCCGAGTGTGGAAATGAGCATGAACAGTTTGATCGAGAGGTTGCCCAAACCGAGGAAAAGACAGAGGTAGTCTTTCGGAAAGCCCGGAAGTACGAACAGGGAAAAAACGAGGATCACACCCTGGTGCCGCAGGAATGTATCGAAACGCCTAAGTGTGCTCTCTGGAACGAGACGGCGAATGAAGTGATTGCCAAGGTAACGCCCGATCAGGAAATTGGCCAAAGATCCCAGGGTCAGCCCGATGGTTGAAAACAGGAACCCCTTGCCGGCGCCGAAGATGTAACCGCCGATGAAACCGGTGGCCTCACCGGGAACCGGAGCGAAGATAACCTGTAAGAACTGAAAGGCGATAAAGGCCAGCGGTGCAAAGATCCCGAAGGATCTGATCATGCCCGCCACTTGTTCCTTGTCCGTAACGAATCGGTAGATCGCCTTCAGGTGAGCCCCAAGCGCTTCCCGGTAGACAAATCCCAGCACCAAAAGAATGACGGCTGCAGCGGCAGCCAACAGCCAGTGGCGCCAATTAAAAAATTCACGACTTGACTTTCCGTTGTCTGAACTGTCCATGTTGGTTCGGAATCGCGGGAAAAAATGCAAGCTAGCCGGATGAAGCCAAAAGATGCCGTGTCCGGATAGACACGCTTTACGGCGCCTTTTCTGCGACCGTTTCCAAAGCGGCAATGGCGGGCAGCGTCTTTCCTTCCAACATTTCAAGGAATGCCCCACCACCGGTCGAGATAAAGGATATCCGATCCGTCTCACCGGCCATGTGGACAGCGGCGTCGGTATCTCCACCGCCGACGATCGTCAACGCGTGGGCCGCTGCGACACTGGCGGCCATGGACGTGGTTCCGCGGCTGAAGGCGTCGATTTCAAACATACCCATGGGACCGTTCCAAACCACCGTGCGGGCATCCTGCAGCGCTTCTCGAAAAAGCAGCGAGGTGGCCGGGCCGATATCGAGCGCCATCCAGTCGGTCGGGATTTCCTGGGCCGGAACAATCTTGGCGGGCGCCTTGGCATCCGGTTCCGGCGCGACAACCAAGTCTACCGGCAGATAGAATCGGACCCCTCTTTCAGTGGCCTTCTTCATGACATCTCCGGCTGCGGCGACCCGGTCTTCTTCAATTTTCGACTGGCCGACGGCATACCCCATGTATTTCAAAAAGGTGTTGGCCATAGCCCCTCCCACGATTACCGTATCGACATGCTGCAGCATGTTGCGAAGGGCCGCGAGTTTGGAGGAAACCTTGGCCCCTCCGACCACGGCCGCCAGGGGGCGGCGGGGGTCGGCCATCGCTTTCTTTATATAGTTGATTTCTTTTTCCAGCAGAAAACCGGCACCCGAAATCGGGGCGAATTTGGTTATGGCAACAACCGACGCATTGGCCCGGTGGGATACCGCAAAGGCATCGTTGATGTAAACATCGCACAAAGCGGCCAGGGACTTGGCAAAAGCATCGTCGTTCTCCTGCTCTTGTGAATGAAACCGTAAATTTTCCAGCAACATCACGTCACCGGGCTGCATTCCGGATATCAGATGAGCGACCGCCTCTCCGACGCAGTCCTGCGCCATCTTGACATCCGTGTCGAGCAGGTCGCCGAGACGTCCGGCAACCGGCGACAGGCTGAATTCCGGTGCCGGCTTCCCCTTCGGACGTCCTAAATGGCTGGCAAGAATCAGCTTGGCGCCCTTTTCACGTGCATAAGCAATGGTGGGCAACGCTGCCCTGATGCGCGAGTCATCGGTAATGAGTTGCTGCTTATCCAAGGGAACGTTGAAATCGACCCGAATAAACACCCGCTTGCCACTGATGTCGATGTCTCTAATCGTTTTCATGTTTCTCTCCTTGTCCACTGGCTGTCTTTTTCTGTTGCTGCATCCGTCGATGCAGATCTTTTTTCTTGGACCAGCGCTCCAGAAAGCCGATCGCGCCGGAAGCATTAGCCCGTTCCAGTTTTTCTTCGTGAACTTTCAAGCCTTCGGATTTCTTCATAGCAGCCCTGAGACATTCGGTCTTGTACAAGCAGGGCATGCACGATTCAGGCGTGTGCCGGAGCCCGTCTGCGCCGAGGGGGAAGACCTTGTCCAGCTTCGAGAAGCAATAAGGATAATCGATTTTACGATGCTTTGGATCCGTGTTCGACATCTTTATACATCCTTTGCATGGCTCACACACATGCACAGCAGGGGGTTTCCACGTCAGGCCTTTTTATTGCAGCGGTTCAGGTGTCGATCTGGTCGAATTCCCGGTTGATGCGGGCAATGTGACCCTGGTCGGCGAAACTGAAGTAGCGGTTGTTTCCGATGATAAGGTGCTCGTGCACTGTGATGTTGGTCACGCGACAGGCAAAGATCAATCGTCGGGTGATGGCGAAGTCGTCCGCCGATGGCTGCGGATCGCCTGAGGGATGGTTATGCGCAAAGATCAGAGCCGCCGCCTGATTCTTCAGAGCCGCCCGAACGACTTCGCGTGGATAAACCGAGCTGGCGGTCAAAGTCCCCTTAAAAAGCGTTTCGGTGGCGATAACACGGTTTTTGGCATCGAGATAGATGGCCCTGAAATGCTCCCTCTGCTTGCCCCGCATGCTGTGATAGAGAAAATCGAACAGGTCCCGGGAGTTGTTCAAGGGATTCTTGTTTTCGATTTTCCGGGTCAGATAGCGGTCGGCAACGGCCTTGACCAGCTTGATCCCCAAAAGGTTTATGGGCCCGATGCCGTCGACCTCACAGAGGTCCTCGGGAGTCGCTTCCAGCACCCCCTGAAGGCTCCGGAATCTGGCCAAAGCGTTTTTGGCCGCATCCTTGCAATCCTTGCGGGGTGTTGCCAGGGTCAGCAGCAGCTCGATCACCTCGTAATCGTGAAACCCTTTCAACCCGGATGACAAAAACTTCTCCCGCAGTCTCTTCCGGTGGCCTGCGCCTTTGTGCGGTTGATTGGCTGGCAATCACAATTCCTTTTGGTTTCCGTCCATCCTTGACCAGTGTTTCTGGTAAACCTTTACATGGAACCGGGTAATCTATGTTAATCATTATTATGTTATCGAGAATTTCTGATCATTGACCCTTTTCCGCAATCTCGTCATTCTTCATCCAGCTCGTATTTAAGCTCACGGGTCATCAGGCGCTGAAGCGCTACCTCGGGTGCGAGATCATTATATAAAATGTGATATGTCGCGTGGCAGATGGGCATCTCGACGCCGATTTTCCGCGAAAGGTTATAGATTGATTGGGAGGTTTTCACTCCCTCGGCCACCATGCGCATTTCGGCCAGAATGTCTTTGAGTTTTATGCCGCGCCCTATTTTCTGGCCGAGGGTGTGATTGCGGCTGAGCGTACCGGTGCAAGTCAATATGAGATCGCCGATGCCGGCCAACCCCGTGAAGGTGCGCGGTTTGGCGCCGAGTGCCACACCCAGCCGTCGAATCTCCGTCTGACCGCGCGTGATAAGAGCCGCCCTCGTGTTCAGCCCAAGACCGAGCCCGTCGATCACCCCGGTGGCGATGGCGATGACATTTTTCACAGCACCGCCCAGTTCCACTCCCAGTACATCGTCGTTGGTGTAAACCCTGAAAGAAGACGTTGCAAATACATGCTGAACCAAAGCGGCGACAGCGAGGTCCTTGGCGGCGACCGTCACGGCGGTGGGAAAGCCCATGGCGACTTCGCGTGCAAAACTGGGACCTGAGAGCACCGCCAGCTGTTCTTGCGGAACATGCGGCAGGGTCTGATTCAAGACGCCGGTCATGGTCAGGTGGGTGGCGTTCTCGATTCCCTTGGAGGCGGTTACGACAATGGCCTCCCGGGGGAGATGCTCCCGCATCTGCGCCGTCGTCTCCCGCATCACGTGAGACGGCACCACCATGAGCACCAGGTCTTTGCCGCTGGTGGCCACGGCCATGTCGGCCGTGGGCTTTACGGTGGAGTCCAGGAGAATTCCCGGTAGAAATACCTTGTTTTCCCGCTCCTGCTCGATTTGGGCGATGACCTCGCTTTCATACGCCCACAGGTCGATGCCGTAGCCTTTAGCGGCCAGCAGGTTGGCCAGAGCCGTGCCCCAGCTGCCGGCGCCCACGACACCGATCTTCAGATTATCAACTGCCTTTTCTGACGGTTTCACGTGTGTCCACCTCACATCGAAAGGAGTCCGTCATTCGATTCCACCTTAGGGCCGCTTAGTGCTTCGATACGAAAATACGGTAACGTATCTTTATTATAATAGATTAGCGTATATGCTCACTCAGCACTAAGCCCTGAATCAGTAAATTCGTCATTGAATTTACGAATCGATGGACTTAGTCTTCTTCTATCCGTGCCGCGCCGACCACCTCTTCGCCTTCCTCGATATCGATGAGCTTGACACCCTGGGTGTTGCGACTGATGACCGAAACACCGCTCACCGGAATCCGGATCAATTTGCCGGTGTCGGTCATCAGCATCACGTTGTCATCTTCCTCGACCAGCAGCAGGGCCACGACTTTTCCATTGCGCTCGCTGGTCTTGATCGTGATCACCCCCTTGCCGCCGCGCTTTTGAATGGGGTATTCGTCCACCGAGGTCCTTTTGCCGTAACCGTTCTCGGTCAGGGTGAACAGGGTCTGACCGTGGCTAAGAACCGCCACCCCGACGATACAGTCGCCTTTGGCGAGACGCATGCCCCTGACCCCCTGCGAGGTGCGACCCGAGGGCCGCACTTCGGCTTCGTGAAACCGGATCGATTTTCCCAAGGCCGATACCAGAAACACGTTAAAGGTCCCGTCGGTCAGCCGCGCCTCGATCAGCTCGTCTCCGGTAAGCAGGGTAATCGCAATAATGCCGCCCGACCGGGGCCGACTGAATGCCATGAGGTCGGTTTTCTTGACCAGCCCGTTGCGGGTTGTCATCAGGATGTGGTGACCGGGTTCGAAAGCCGCCACGGCCATCACCGTGGTCAACTTTTCATCCGGTGCCAGATTGAGCAGGTTGATAACGGCTTTACCGCGGCTCGTGCGTCCGGCCTGGGGTATGTCGTACACCTTGCGCCAGTAAACCTTTCCCTGATTGGTAAAAAAGAGAAACGTGTGATGCGTCGAAGCCACAAAGAGGTGTTCGACAAAATCTTCTTCCTTGGTCCCCATGGCGGTCTTGCCCTTGCCGCCGCGCCGCTGAATGCGGTAGAGCGTGATCGGATTGCGTTTGATGTAACCGTCTTTGGAAATAGTGACCACCATGTCCTCTTCGACGATCATGTCCTCGATGTTGATTTCCGTGGTGTCGTGAACGATTTCCGAACGGCGGACATCTGCAAACTCATTCTGGATTTCGGCGATTTCCTCCTTGATGATATCCAGAACCAGTCGCTCGTTGCCTAGGATCTCTCTGAAACGGGCGATGTCCTTGAGTACGGCTTCATATTCTTCCACGATCTTTTCGCGCTCGAGCCCGGTCAGCCGCTGCAGGCGCATGTCGAGAATCGCCTTGGCCTGAATGATCGTCAAGTCGAACCGATCTATCAACCGCGTCCGGGCTTCATCCGGCGAGCGTGAGTTTCTGATCAGCGCCACCACCTCGTCCAGGTTGTCCAGCGCCACCTTCAACCCTTGCAGGATGTGGGCTCGCTCCTCTGCCTTGCGCAGGTCAAAGCGCGTCCGCCGCACGATGATTTCTTTGCGGTGGTAAATGAACTGCTCGAGGGTTTCCTTCAAAGTCAGCAACTCGGGGCGCCCCTGGACCACGGCCAGAAAAATAACCCCGAAGCTGCTTTCGAGGCGCGTGTGTTTGTAAAGCTGGTTGATGATAACCCCGGCGATCTGGTCTCTCTTCAATCCCAATGCAATACGCATTCCCTCACGATCCGACTCGTCCCGGACATAACGCAGCCCTTCGATTTGCTTGTTTTTGACGAGATCGGCAATCTGTTCGATCAACCTGGCCTTGTTGACCTGGTACGGCAGCTCGGTGATGACGATCGTCTCGGACTGGGTGCGCTGGTCTTTTTCGACAATGATTCGCCCCCGCATCCGGACGATGCCTCGACCATTGCTGTAGGCGTCCTCGATGCCTTTGGTGCCGTAAATGATGCCGCCGGTCGGAAAATCAGGCCCCGGAATGAGCTTGATCAAGTCGTGCCATTCAAGCTGGGGATTATCGATCAGAGCCTTCGTGGCCTCGCAGACCTCGTTGAGATTGTGCGGCGGAACATTTGTGGCCATCCCGACCGCTATTCCCGAAGACCCGTTGATCAACAGCGATGGAATCTTAGCCGGCATCACCGACGGTTCGGTCAGCGATTCGTCATAGTTGGGTACGAAGTCGACGGTTTCCTTGTCCAGGTCGGCCAACATTTCGTGCGCCAGGCGCGTCATCCGTATCTCGGTGTACCGCATGGCGGCCGGCGGATCACCGTCGACCGATCCGAAGTTACCCTGACCGTCGACCATCGGGTACCGCAGCGAAAAATCCTGAGCCATGCGCACAATGGTGTCATAGACCGCCGTGTCGCCGTGTGGATGGTATTTACCGATGACATCGCCGACGATACGCGCCGATTTCTTGTAGGCCTTGTTCCAGTCGTTTCTGAGCTCCCGCATGGCGAAAAGCACGCGGCGGTGGACCGGCTTGAGTCCGTCACGCACGTCTGGGAGCGCCCGTCCGATAATAACGCTCATGGCATAATCGAGGTAGGATTTGCGCATCTCGCTTTCGATGCTGACCATGGACGACTTCTCAGTTGGTATCATTTACTCACCTTGTTTATTAGGTTGTGCCGGTTGAGCCCGTTGAGCCCGTCGGCCCGTTGGTTTGGTCGATCGGGTCAGGGTTTAAAAACCGCTCAACCGGCCTAACGGGCTAAACCGGCTCAACGGTCCCTTATATCACGTTTTAGACGGTTCGACCAGATTCTGATAACTGGCGTGATAGATATCCGTCAGGGTCAGAAAACCGGTGACCACCAGCGGTCCGAAAATGATTCCCAGAATGCCGACAAGAGAAACGATAGGAATGAACAGCAGGAGAAATATTATCCCGCAGGTGACCAGTGACGCCAACACCGAGGGGCGCTTACGATTCAGTATCTGGTAGAGGGGGTTGAAGACGCCTGTGACCGTGGCCGCCATGACAATCGTGGATAAGAACGGCCACAGCAGCCAGCCGAGCATGAAGAGGGACACCAGGAAATAAACCAAAAATACCCGCAGAATAAAATTACGGGTAATGCGACCGTTCCGGCTTTCGTCCATGCACCGACCCCAATTTTTTATCGATCGATTCTATCGTCCGGCAGGAATGAGAGGTGGTTGTCGAGATTGGCGATCAAGCGGGATCAAACCGGTCCCGGCACTTCGGCGTCGGTCCCTTTTTCTGAATGACCGGATGATGTCTTAAAAACCATGCCACTGCCACGGCCGTCATTCCGTCCGTGGCAATGGTATAGCCGTGGCATGGGCGTAAACATGGTTAACTGTTATCGATCCCCGGTTTCATCAAGGGCACGGAAAAGGGCCATTTTGGGCGAAAATTAACTGCCTATCGGGCTAAATAGGCCCCGGCACCCAACAAGAGGATGGTTTCATAAATAAAAATGGCCGTGAGGTCGTTGAAAATGGCATAGACGATGCCGCCGCCGATGATGGCCGGAACTGCACAGAACACCAGGATGCCTAATTTTCTGGCTACGCTCATGCTTTCCCCTGTTTTCACTGTCTTAGGTG
>Ga0316193_10002747_pt1 | contig 12496 bp, 9 predicted proteins | sample MerIslsedime2_MG_FD_207735 | JGI IMG/M metagenome (GOLD analysis project Ga0316193, IMG submission 207735) | Coastal sediment microbial communities from Maine, United States - Merrow Island sediment 2 | ecosystem: Environmental > Aquatic > Marine > Coastal > Sediment | place: USA: Maine... | reverse complement strand
GATGAAATCAAGGTATTCGAAGAAACTCGTCTGCATCGATTCCCTGTCGATTTTCGGGAAATCAATAGCCGGGGCCGGTGGCGGTGCCGGCTGGCCCAGAAAATCCGAAAGCGGTTGCGCCTTATAGCCAGCCTGAATTTTCTCTACGTTTGGCATGTCCTCAGGATTGAAGAGCTGGGTGCGGAATATGGCGAGCACGAAGGGTGTGGAGGCACGGAATACTTTCTTTATACCGGCGGGCTGTTCACCCTGCCACATTGGCCCGACGACCAGGAAATCTCCGGCCTCATTACCCGTGGAGCGACTGCCAATGTAGCCAAAATTGAACGCGTTACCGTCTTCGAGCTGCACCGCGTAGTAACGCCCCTCATCCACATCGGGAACCGACACCACGAGGGGCTCGGCACGCAGATCCATCCATATCATTGAGTAAGGCGTGTCACTGTTAGGTGTAACTATCGCGGTGTCCTTATAGGTGAACACACGCGCTTCATTCTTGATCTGGTTAAACGGTGCTTTGAACTGATCTGAATTTTGATCAATCGCATACTCGTAAGTCACCGCATAGTTCATTACGAGTGGCAGGCCATAAATATAGCCTAGTGCGGCAATGGCTCGGGTTTCCTCGATACCTGTTGTTGCCGTACTGCTGGTTTTGCCCGCTTCTGAAGTGGCATCGTTATTGTCGCAACCAAACAATAGCGCGGCGACAACGGCGCACAACAGACCTTTGTGAATAGTTATATTAGACATACTTGCTATTATCGGCCTTGCCGTTTGACCCGCAATCAGTGTTACCCGAAATACGCCAACCCTTAACGGTCAATTTTGCAATGACGGGATTAAAGGCCTTTCCGACGGCTATAGGCCAGGCACTGCTGTTATCTGATTCGGCGCAGGCAACGCCCAAAATGGGCCGCTATGGGCACGGACACGTCTCCGCTGCCATGCCCCGCTTCAACTGATCCATTGCGAATCACCAGAAATCGCAGCCAGCCTGCATCCTTGCTGCATCAGCCTGAAAGCAGAAAAGCTTAACCCGCATCCCTTTACAGCACTAGACGAACGAAACGACCCGCTGAATCGTCCAGAACGCAGCAACACCGCCGATGGCATAGGGCACAGTGCGCCCTACCCATGTTGATGTCTTTGGATTAACACGATGAAGGCCGGCAAGCAGCAGCGAAACTGCGACCACGAACAGCACCTGCCCGGTTTCCACGCCCACGTTAAACATCAGCAATGCCAGCGGCACTTCATTCTGCGGTATGCCTATCTCGGACAGAGCGCCTGCAAACCCCAGCCCGTGCACCAGGCCGAAGGTGAATGCGATCAGCCAGGGATAGCGCTCAGCCAGCGTTACCTCGCCTCGCCCCTTGTGCAGCGCTTCGACAGAGAGCAGCAGGATACTTAAAGCAATAACGGCCTCGGTAGGCGCAGGCGGTACGTTGACCAGCCCCAGCGTCGCAAGCACGAGTGTCAGGCTGTGCGCTACGGTAAATGCAGTAACCGTTTTCAGCAGCGGCCAGATACCGGTCACGATCAGCAACAGCGTGGCGAGAAACAACAGATGATCGAAGCCTTCGAGTATATGGATCGTACCCATCTGCCAGTAAGACAGCGCGACCTCACCCTTGCTCGGCTGCGCAGGGATAGTAAAGGTCGGGCTGCTGCCGCGAAGTACGGCGGAGTGCTCTATGCCATCGACCAATTTGATGCGCACAAGCACTTCAGTAGACAGGCCAGCCAGGCCATCGACGCTCAGCGTCGCGCCCGTCAATGACTGCCCACTCGTGCGATAGCTGCTGTATTCGACATACGCACCCGCCACTAAACGGCCGGAGGGTGGCGCGGCAGCTTCGAAGAACGCCGGCAATACCGGTCGCAATCCCAGCGCCCTGTCGCCCCGCATCGGCACCTTCCAGAGCACGTCAACCCAACCGCCTTCGCGTTCGCCAAGCTCCAGTAAAGCGGGACGAATCTCATCTGCCAGCACCGTGCCCGGCAGTACCGAAACGGCCAGGATCACTGCCACCACCAGATGTGGCCAAATAGCATTGCTTACACTACCTATAAGCGCCCTCATGCGGCCGGTTCGCCATCGGGCAGCGCCACCTCGATGACATTGCTGTCACTGCGCAACACGCTTTCGGTAAATTCTTCAGGTGCCTCGATCACAACTTCATAGCGAGCCTTCAGGCTGTCCAGAAACTCAATATTGAATTGCTCGGTCTCTGCGCGCTGCCACTCTGTCATCACAGCATCACGCACGTCATCAAGTTCGGGTGGTGGCGCTTGGGTCAATTCGAAAACGTAAACCAGGTGCGTACCGAAACCCGATAAAACCGGCCCGTGCCATTTACCGGGCTCAAGCGCCATCACTGCCTCAGCAAAGCCGCTGCCCATCGAACGCCGGATATCAAACTCAGTCGCATTTGCATAGAAGTTATTCAGCAACAATCGGTCACCCTCCTCCAGCGTAGTTGGCGGCGGTTCGGTCTCTGCCTGCAGCCGTTCCAGGGTGGCGGCTGCATCATCAAGGGTGGCATCACCACGCTTATCCGGGTTGAAAAATACCTGCACAAAAGTAATCAGATCCGGCGACTGAAACTGTTCAATATTCTCTGCAAAAAAAGCCTCGAGCTCACCCTCACCCGGCTCTTTTAGCTGCACAAGATCATTGGTCAGAAACTCCAGTTTTTGTGCGAGCCGACGGCGGATGATGTGGTCATCAACATCAAGCCCCATCGCAAGCGCTTCCCGATAAAGAATGTCTTCCCGCAGATACGCACGCACCAGGCCCACCAGCTCATCTTCGGTCGGCGGCCGATTCCAGCGTTTCTCCCAGGCGATGGACAGACTGGAGATGCGGGCTTCGCTGATGTAAATCGTTTGCTCCTCCGCTGCACTATCTGGCGTACCAAACAACGCATAGGCAGCGTAGATGCACGCACCTATCAGCAGAAATTGCACAAGGGGTTCTTTAAGAATTTTGATCACTACTGGAGAGTCGCTTTAGTTAGCAAGAGGTCGGTATCATACGGAAAGTCGAATTGCAGCGCGCGTCACAACACCGGCGAAGCCAGCCGCGAGAGATTCACTGCCAGACGCCACCAGAAGGGTTTCTTCTCCAGGTCATCTGCATTGATTGGCACCGAGTGCGCAAAGTCTGCTTCGAACATGGCTTCCATTTCTTTATTGAAAGCCTCATCGACGATAAGGGATGTGACTTCAAAATTTAGCCGGAACGAGCGGTTATCGAAATTGGGTGTACCAACCGTTGAAATTTCATCATCAACCAGCATGACTTTCTCATGCAGAAAACCAGGCTGGTATGAATAGAACTTGATGCCAACATCGCGGAGTCGGTCGATATAGCTAAAAGCTGCCAGGTAAACCGGCCAGCTATCCGGCGTGCCGGTGGTAATAATGCGCACATCGACACCACGCAGTTTAGCGAGCACCAGCGCCTTCATGATCGCCTCGTCCGGCACGAAATAGGCTGCTGACAGCCAGATACGTTCCTTCGCTGAATTCAGCGCGGTCACAAAAAACAGCCCCGCCGTTTCGAACTTCTGCGATGGTGCGAACGGCACGATCATGGCCGCTACTTTACCGCCCTCTGCCGCTTCGGGCTGCCAGTTCAGTTCAGGTAATTGTCGTGTGGCCCAGAACCAGTCGCCCAGTATGGTTGCCTGCAGCTGAATGACGACCGGCCCCTCTAGCTTCACATGCGTGTCCCGCCATGGGCTAAATTTCGGATCGCGACCCATGTATTCGTCACCCACATTGTGGCCACCCACCCATCCAGTCTTGCCATCGACAACGACCATTTTTCGATGATTACGAAAATTGAGCTGAAAGCGGTTGCCGGCCCCTTGAGTCGTCTTGAAAGCTGATACCTGCACACCCGCAGCGCGAAGCTTGTCTACGTAGCTTTTCGGCAGCCCAGTGCTACCAATCTCGTCATACAGCATGTAGACACGCACACCTGCCTCGGCCCGTTCGATAAGCGCCGCCTGCACCTGTCGGCCCAGCTGATCATCGTGGAACATGTAGAACTGAAACAAAACGTAGTCCTGCGCCTTGGCTACGCCATCCAGAATACTGCCAAAGGTTGCATCGCCGTTAATCAACAACTCCACACTGTTGCTGTGAGTTAGTTCCATGTGGGACAGCTGGCGTATAGATTTGTAAACCGAGGGCCGATCGTCGGCCGCTATTGCCCACGGCTGCAAATTGTTATGGAACTGCGTATAGATCTGGTTGATCTCATCTTTACTTTCATCATAGGCAGTCACCATACCCGCAAATTTACTGCGCCCAAGCACCAGGTAGGCGGGCAAAGCCACAAACGGGAAGGAGACCAGTGAGACAGACCAGGCTACTGCACCCTGAGCTGTTCTCGCCGTCATTACGGCTTCTATAGCTGCCAGAATTCCGCCTATATAAAAAATAGTTACGATTGCGGCGACCATTTTTGTTCTCCTTTTCACCATAGCTCGACCCCTTGCAAATCAAACTCATGCGGCAAAATACGGGCGAAGATCGGTATGCTTGCAGACCAGGTGACTTCAGATTCTGTTTCCCGTCATTTGAAACCAGCTATACCGGAAACCACAATCGCCTCACGCCCACCCTAAATGCGCTGCTTTGTTTACAATTCTTTTGCAGATCAGCATGCCAACACACTAATCTGCTGATACCTGAATATCCAGCGGATACAGTTTTGCACATACAGCACAACGTTTCAGCTTCACCAAAGCCACCCCGGACTCTGCAACTGCTGTTGCTTGTATCCATGCTAGGCGCGGGTTTCAGTGCCGACGCTGCCATGAATGGGTGGGAGCGCTTCAGGCCCTACGGTGACTTGCGCCTGCGCCTGGAACAGGACTGGGATTCGCTAAACGGAGACGGGACAGAGCGCGATGATCGTCTGCGCCTGCGAATTCGCGTGCGCGCCGGCGTCGAGGCAAGGATCAATGATCAATGGTCGGCCGTCGTTGCCCTGCGCAGCGGCCCCGATAAATCACAGCAGTCGCCGCATATCACGATCGTGGATTTCGATGACGGACCAACCGGCCCCTATGACTTTAATCTGGATCACTGGTACCTGAACTACAGCGAAGGTGGATTCTCGGCCTGGGCCGGTCGCAACGAAATGTCATTCTGGCATCAGGATGATCTATTCATATTCGACAATGTCACCTATCCCGGCGCTGGTGGCAGTTACCAGCATGGCTTTGCCAGCGGCCAATTAACCTGGAACCTTAATTACGTGGCATTGCCCGTCGGCATGAAAAAAACTTCGGGCACAGGAATAGTGGGGCAGATTGTTTACCAGCGGGAATTTGCTAACAGCGGTTTTACTCTGGCCGGCGGCTATTTTGGCACCAATGCCGATCCGGATGACCCGGACGGGAGCATCCTGCTTACCGAAAACAACACGCGGGATTACCAACTTGCAAACATTGAGCTGCAGTACCGCTCACAAATATTCAGCCGGCCATATTACGTCGGCTTCGACTACAGTCGTAATCTAAAAGACTACGATAGCGCCCCACCCGGCAGCTTCAGCGAATTCCACAAAGACGACCGGAAAGGGTACGTGCTTGAAGCTGTCTTGGGCAAGCAGGGTGACAAAGGCGACTGGCTGTTCGGCTACTACTATTCCTACCTCGAAGCGCTGGCATTGCATAGCTCCTACATTGCAGATGACTGGGTCCGCTGGGGTAATGCAAATCAGGTTCGGGCAACTAACTTAAAGGGAAGCGAGTTTCGTGTTATCTATAGCATCAAATCAAACATAAACATCTTCGCCAGATTGTTCTTTGTGGATGCGATAGACCTGCTGGAACCCGGGGATACAGCGAAGGAAGACGGTAAACGCTTGCGCGTCGATCTGAACTGGTCTTTCTAGAGTCAAGGCCGCGAGCGCTTAGCATGCCAAATTCCGGCAAAAGCATCTTATTGCAGCCGCATTCAGTGCCCAAAAAATGCTGGCTACATCCAGTCATCTACCTTGAAGCGACATCCAAAGCGAGTATGGTTAACCTCTAGACAATATTCACCAAAGAAACTTATGCCGCACGCTCGTAACTCTATAAAACGCAAAACCTATGCCACCATAGCCGCAGCGCTGGTAACCGTGCTGTTCGCGCTGCCGCTCGCGCAGGCAGATGAACCCCGCATTTCTGCAGACCGCCCGCGCATCGGCCTTGTGCTGGGCGGCGGCGGCGCCAAGGGCATCGCCCATGTCGGCGTTTTGGAGGTGCTCGACGAACTTCATGTGCCCATAGATTGTGTGGCGGGAACCAGCATGGGCGCGCTGGTCGGCGGAATATATGCGGCCGGCATGCCGGCAGGGCAACTCGGGCAGGAGGTCACCACAATAGACTGGGCGGAAACGGTGGGCGGCAAAGGCAATCGCGAATTTATTCCGGTTGATCGCAAGCTGGAACAGCGTTCCTACAACAATTCCAGCGAGGTCGGCATCCAGAACGGTAAATTCGTGAGCGCCAAAGGCTTCGTGGACACACAGGACATCGAGGGGTTGATTCGCGATCTCGTCAGCGACGCCCGCCTGCAGCGCGATTTTGACGACCTGCCGATTCCCTTCCGGGCCGTGGCAACCGACATGGTGTCCGGAGACATGGTTGTGCTGAGCAGCGGCGACCTGTCAGTTGCCATGCGCGCCAGTATGGCGATGCCGGGTGTCTTTGCGCCAGTTATTGATGGCGACCGGGTACTGTCGGATGGCGGCCAGCTCATGAATCTGCCGGTGGGCGTAGCACGCGATCTTTGCGCGGACGTGGTGATAGCAGTCTGGCTATCTACACCAGCACTCGCAGCGGAAGATCTGTCGTCGGCGGCAGCGCTGCTGAGTCGGTCTACAGATGTGATGATAGAGGCGAACGAGAAAGCCCAGATCAGGACACTGACCGAGCTCGACGTTGGCATCAATGTGCCGATGGGCGATATCGGCACCGGGGATTTCAACCGGGCGGCGGATGCCGCCAAGCTGGGCCGGGCCGCGGCAGAGGCTGTCGCAGATGAGCTGCGGCGCTTTGCGGTGCCCGAGGAAGAATACCTGGCATGGCGCGCAACCGTAGATGACCCGCAGACCGGCGAGGTGCAGCTGGCCGATGTTCGCATCGTTGGCCTGGACAGAGTGAATCCGGAATACGTGCGCGGAAAGCTGCGCGTGGCGGTTCCAGGGGCGGTTGCAACAACAACAGATATTGCGGCGGATACCAACCGTATATATGCGCTGGGTGATTTCGAGCGGGTCGGTTACAAGTTTACCGGCCCGGCGGATGCAAGAGTTCTGGAAATTGAACCCGTCGAGAAATCTTACGGGCCAAACTTTTTTCGCGCTGAGCTGGGTTTATATGGACAGACCGACGGGGAACTGATGGGGGTTATAGGCGTACAACATAAGCTGACCTGGGTTAACTCGCTCGGGGGCGAATGGCGTAACGCGCTGCAAGTCGGCAGGACGGGGTTGGCAACGACCCAGTTCTACCAACCACTGGATACACAGCAACGGTTTTTTGTGCAGCCGATACTGATGACCGAGAGAACTACGCAGGACATTTACGATGATGGCGCGCGCGAAGCCATCTATTTCATGCGCGAGACTTACGGTGAAATAGACCTCGGCGCCAACATCGGAACGCACGCCCAGCTGCGCACCGGCCTGCAGTCTGGGTGGATCGATGCCAAGCGGGACACCGGGCTGTCACTGCTGCCAGACCTCGACAAAGAAAATGATTCAAACGTCTTTGTTGGCGGTATCTTCGATACGCGCGACAACGTCGGCTTACCGACCAGCGGCACTTACATGAATGTCAACGTTAGGGACTCCGGCTCGTGGCTCAGCGGCGAACAGGAATACACTATGGCCGAGGGTGTTATCACTACCGCTTTTCCGTTGCGCGGCAACGCGCTCACCGTGCTCGCGGCCGGAGGCAAGGAGCTGGCCGGAGACCTGCCGGTGACACGCGACTTTATGCTTGGCGGTATAAATTCATTCCCCGGTCTCTATATAAACGAGTTACGCGGCACCGCCTACTGGATAGCCGGTGCGAGCTACCGCCAGAAGGTAGCGGAAATACTCTCGTTATTTAATCAATCGCTCTACGCGGGCGCAAGGCTGCAGGCTGGCCGCATGGGGGGAAGCAGAGACGGCGTCAGTCAGGGCACTCTCTACGGCATATCCGGAGGCATCAGCGGCAGAACGCCGATTGGCGCATTCAATGTTTCGCTGGGTTACGTCAACAACGACAGCTGGGCCCTGCAGTTTTCGATAGGCGCGCCAGTGCCGGAAGGGTCGGTGCTCGACCAGATAAATTAGTTAGCCTGTTGCGAACTGGCTGCAGCGGGGCAGCAACCCAGATATGCTAGCAATTGGGTCCAGTAAGACACGCGTGCTGATGAATCGCCACATATGCCAGGGGTTAGCCCTATGAATATAAAGACAAGCTGCATGCATGCAGCCATCGCAGTTTTTGTCACACTCGCTTTGGGTGGCTGTAGCTCGGTGCCTTCATCGACAATCGATAAAGAGGGTTCCATCGTGATCAGGAATGTTGCCGATACACCGCTGCGCCAAATGACCACAGCGCTTTCGTCCGGGCGGGGCATTACGGACTCAGGCTTTCTGCTACTCGATCGTGGCCACAATGCTGTCGCCTGGCGATTGTTCCTGGCGGACAACGCAAAAAAATCTATCGATGCACAGTATTTCCTGTGGAAAGACGACAGGGTCGGCCGACTGTTTCTGCAGCACATGCTGGATGCGGCTGAACGCGGCGTGCGCGTGCGCCTGGTTGTTGATGATTCGATGACAGAGTCCGACCCGCTTTACCTCGCCAAAGCGAGCGCACACCCCAACGTAGAGATACGCCTGTACAAACCTTTTGGGCCGAAGCACAAAAACTATGTATTACGCTGGGTCGATTTCGCGGCAGATTTCAAACGCCTGAATCGACGCATGCACAACAAGCTCTACATCGTTGATGACTCTGCGTTGATCGTAGGCGGACGCAATATCGGCGAAGACTATTTTGAATACGCGGCACCCGATATTTTTCGCAGCCGCGACCTGTTCAGCATAGGTCCGGTCGCTGACGAAGCGTCAGATGTATTCGATATGTTCTGGAACAGCCCGTGGACAGTTCCGGTGGAAATGGCGGTTGATACGCCACCGACTAGTGAAGAATCCGAGGCGTTTCGCGTAACGCTGGACCAGGAAGGGGAAAACCCCGCGAATTATCCGCCTGGTTACAGCCCGATCGGCACCCTGGCGCAGGGTCAGGAACGGCTGAAAAACGAGCTTATCTGGGGGCCGGCAAAGCTCGTATTCGATACCGTCCCCGGCGCCGATGGCGCTCCCGCGGTGCCGAAGAAACAGGAAGACCAGGTTCTGGAGCAGCTGAATAAGGTCGCAGATCAGACCCGGCAAGAAATTATCATCGAAAGTGCGTATCTGATTTTGACGGGAGAGACACTAGAGCGCGCGAAGCAAGCAACCGATCAAGGCATTCGGGTGCTGGCGCTGACCAATTCGCTGGCCGCGAACAATCACACAACGGCCTTTGTCGGCTATCGCAAACAGCGTAAGAAGATTATTGAGGCGGTCTCGGAACTCTATGAGTACCGTCCGGACGCATCATCACAAACCGAGTTGTACAACAAACTGGCGCCTGACCAGCCCATGCCACATATGGGCCTGCACGCCAAGACCTCGGTCTACGATCGGAAAGTCGTGTTCGTGGGTTCGTTCAACATGGATCCGCGCTCGATGAACCTGAACACGGAAACCGGGGTACTGGTTGAAAGCATCGAACTGGGACAGGCCGTTGCCAATAGCATTCTTAATGACATGGCGCCCGGCAACTCGTGGCTGGTGCGACTCAATGACAAGGGCAAGACCGAGTGGGTCACGGTTCAGGACGGCATTGAAAATATTGAAGAGCACGCTGAGCCCCTGACTTCGAAGACCCGCAAACTCGAGGCTGATATTGCGCAGCCGTTTACGCCAGAGTCCCAGATGTAGCCGGGCATGAATAATCATCCACCAAATCAGACCGGGCATATTGACTGAGGTTCTGCTCAAGGACGGGCTGGCAACCGGAATTGCGGTGCGTTGCCTGTGCTATTCTTTTGCGGCTACTTGCAGTGGGCAAGACTGACACCATATAAACCACAATCACAACAACTAACTGGTTAGCAATGGAATTCAGGGACTACTACGAAGTCATGGGCGTCAAACGCGACGCGACCCAGGACGACATCAAACGCGCCTACCGCAAGCTGGCACGCAAGTATCATCCGGACGTAAGCGAAGCTGACGACGCCGAAGAGAAATTCAAGGAAGTCGGCGAGGCCTACGAAGTACTGAAAGACCCCGAGAAACGCGCTGCCTACGATCAACTCGGCAAAAACTATAAATCCGGACAAGATTTCCGGCCCCCACCCGGATGGGACGAGGGCTTTGAGTTTAGCGGCGCAGGCGGTGGTGCCGGGGATGGCTACGCCGGTTACGGCGGTATGGGCGGCGAACAGTTCAGCGATTTTTTTGAAGATCTGTTTCGGCAACGCCAGTCCGCAGGTCAAGGCCAGAGCCGCGGCGCAGGTGCCGGCCAGCAGTTCAACATGCGGGGTGAAGATAGGCACGCTCGTATCTCTATAGCTCTGCATGACAGTTATACGGGCGCGACTCGCGGCATTACGCTACATGCACCTGAAGTAACCGGTGATGGCCACGTCATCACGCGCGACATCACACTGAATGTAAAAATCCCGCAGGGCATCCGTGACGGACAGAAGATCCGGCTTGCAGGTCAGGGTGGCCCGGGCATGGGCGGTGGCAAGGCCGGCGATCTGTTCCTCGAAGTGGAATTTAAAGCGGATAGCAAATACCGTGTCGACGGCGGCGACGTCTACCTGAACCTGCCGGTCGCACCGTGGGAAGCGGCCTTGGGGAGCAAGGTCAAAGTGCCCATTCCATCCGGCGATGTAGAACTGAAAATTCCAGCCGGTTCTAATCAGGGCAGCAAAATGCGCCTGAAGGGCAAGGGTCTGCCAGGCAAAGAGCCGGGCAATCTTTATGTTGTACTGGATGTGCAGCTTCCGCCGGCAGACAACGACGAAGCGAAAGCTTTGTATGAAAAGATGGCAGAAGAAATGCCGTTTGATCCACGAGCCGGGCTCTGAGGATAATGAAATGACTAGCGATAAAGCAACGGCTGTTAAAGGAATGATCTTTGACGAGGCGACCGAGATCACGATCGTCGAACTATGCGAAGTTTGCTCAGTGGATCAGCAAACGATTAAAGACCTGATCGCCGAAGGCATAATTGAGCCACTCGATAACGGCGGCGAACACGCCCGTTTGCCCTACAGCAGCGTGCGCCGCACCCACACCGTGGTGCATTTGCAGCGGGACCTGGGGGTTAATCTTGCCGGCGCGGCGCTGGCGCTGGAACTGCTCGACCGGATAGACAAGCTGCGGGCGCAGTTGCGGCGGCGCTAGTCGCTAAAAAACGCCTGTGTAAGGTGCGCGAACAAAGTACGTATAGAAGTCTATCGAATATGTGTTTAGTGTCGAGCTAGCTTCAACAGGAATTCTCTCCACGGACGGTCTTCACCGCGTCACCCGAAAATTTTTCAAAGTTAAGGAGCCCAGTCATGTCAGAAGCCTCATCTGAAGTCGCACAAGTAAAGTCCGATCTGCTGGATGGAATCAAGTTGAATGCCCGACTCGCCGTCATCACCGGCATCATTATGCTGGTTTGCGGCATCCTCGCAGTTTTTTCACCCTTTTTAGCGGGACTGTCCGTTACTGTCGTAGTGGGTGCTCTGTTACTGGTCAGCGGTGTCTCCCAATGCTTCCTTGCTTTTCAGGCCGGCGCGTTCGGCAAAGGATTGTTGATCTTTATCATGGGCGCTTTGACGGCAATCGTCGGCGGCTACATGATTGGACAGCCGGTCTCAGGTCTTGCTGCCATAACAATGTTCCTCGCCGCCTATTTCGTCGTTACAGGGATATTCGAACTGATCGGCGCCTTCCAGATTCGTGGTGCCGATGGCTGGGGCTGGATGCTGTTTAACGGAATAATCACATTGGTATTGGGCGTCATGATTTGGCGCCAGTTTCCGGTGTCCGGTGCGTGGGCCGTTGGCACCCTGTTCGGCATAAAAATGGTTTTTGGCGGGCTAGCTTTGTTCCAGATCGGCCGGGGCGTGCGCGGCGTGGCAACAGAGGCGCAAGCTGCCTGACCATAGAAAATTGACCATCAACAATTGTCAGTAATGAGTACGTTCAACTGGAAGAACTGACCCTCAAACTTGATTCGCCACTCTTTTTGATTGGCGATACGCAAACAACCGTCGGCTCAATGCTGGCTGTTGTCTGCGTCATTGTTGCCACGCTGTTGTTGGCAAAAATTGCCCGTGTCACGGTTAACCAACTCGCCCGCAAAGCGCATTG
>Ga0316193_10002745_pt1 | contig 12497 bp, 9 predicted proteins | sample MerIslsedime2_MG_FD_207735 | JGI IMG/M metagenome (GOLD analysis project Ga0316193, IMG submission 207735) | Coastal sediment microbial communities from Maine, United States - Merrow Island sediment 2 | ecosystem: Environmental > Aquatic > Marine > Coastal > Sediment | place: USA: Maine... | reverse complement strand
TGGTTCGGGCGATCCGCGTCGAGGGTCTGGAGGCGCCCAAGGTGGACATCGACGCACGGCGCCCGGAAACGGCAATCGACCCGGTGTGCGGGATGACGGTCGTGATCGGCGACGACACCGCACATCTCCGCCACGACGGCATCGACTCCTGGTTCTGCAACCCTGGCTGCAGGACCCGGTACGCCGAGGAGCTCGGCGTCGGCTAGTGCATCCATTCACGACCGGGCTCGTGCTCGCAGCGGGAGGGTCGAGTCGACTCGGTCGGCCGAAGCAACTCCTCGACTACCAGGGTCGGACGCTGCTCGATGCGACCCTCGACATGGCTCGCAGTTGCGGGTTCGACCAGTTGATCGTCGCGCTCGGGGGCGCCGGCAGCGAGGTCCGGGCCACCGTCGATCTGTCCGGCTGCGCGATCGTCGACAACGTGCACTACACGTCAGGTTGCTCCTCATCGATCGTCGCTGCCCTCGCGGCGGTCGACGAGCGCGCCGAAGGCATCGTGCTCCTTCTCGGGGATCAACCGGGCGTCGATCCGGCATCGGTCGACGCGTTGCGTGCAGCCTGCGAGTCCACCGATGCTCCGCTCGCGGTGTGTCGGTACGACGATGGGTGGGGTCATCCGTTCTGGTTCACTCGTTCCGTGTTCGACGACCTCGCTGCGCTCCACGGCGACAAAGCGGTGTGGAAGATCATCGAGTCCGGCCGCTACCCCGTCGCCGAGGCCAGGATTCGCGGTTCCGTCCCGATCGATGTCGATACCTGGTCCGACTATGAGCTCCTGCTGGAGCTGTCGTGATCACCGACCGCTCCCTCGCCGACCTCAAGACACAGTTGGACGCCGTCGACTATCTGGTCGACGAGGGGCTCTCGATGGCGCTGTTCCTCGCCATGCGGCTCGGCCAGCCGCTCCTGTTGGAGGGCGAACCGGGCGTCGGCAAGACCACCGCGGCCAAGGCGCTGGCTGCCGCCCTCCACACGATGCTGATCCGGCTGCAGTGCTACGAAGGCATCACCGCCTCGGAGGCCCTGTACGAGTGGAACTACCCGCGCCAGATGCTGTCCATTCGACTGGCCGAGGTGACCACCGACAGCATCTCGAAAACCGACCTGTTCACTGAGGAGTACTTGTTGGATCGGCCGTTGCTTGCCGCGGTCCGGCAGACCGGCGAGGTGCCACCGGTCCTGCTCATCGACGAGATCGACCGGTCCGACGACGAATTCGAGGCGTTGCTCCTCGAATTCCTCGGAGAGTCGTCGGTCACGGTGCCCGAGATCGGCACGTTCACAGCGAGTCGTCCACCCATCGTCATCCTCACCTCGAATCGCAGCCGGGAGCTCCACGACGCCCTCAAGCGTCGGTGCTACTACCACTGGATCGAATATCCCTCGGTCGAGCGAGCCGCCGCCATCGTGCGTCGACGCGTGCCGGGCGCGTCCGCAGCGCTGGTCGATGCAGCCACGACGTTCGTGTCGAACGCACGCGGGCTGGAACTCGACAAGCCGCCGGGCCTCGCCGAGGCGATCGACTGGGTCAGTGCCTTGCACGCGCTCGGAGTCTCAGAGCTCGAGCGAGGCACGGCCAGCGCGACCGTCGGATCGCTCGCAAAGACACCCGACGACGTCGACACGATCCGCACCACACTCGAGTCGACCACCCACCCGACGTCCATCATCCCACCAGGAGGAACATCATGAAGCTCGACAACGAATTCAGGGTCAGTGTGCCCATCGATCGTGCGTGGGAGGTGCTGACCGACATCCCGCTCATCACCCCCTGTCTTCCCGGAGCCACGCTGACCGATCACGACGGCGAGGAATTCAAGGGAAAGGTCAAGATCAAGGTCGGACCCGTCACCGCCGACTACTCGGGGAGCGCCGTCTTCGTGCAGCGCGATGAGGCGAGCCGTCATGTCGAGATCTCGGCGTCGGGACGCGACTCACGCGGCTCGGGCAACGCCTCGGCGGTCATCACGGCCGACATGATCGCCGACGGTGACGGCACCAAGGTGTCGATCGCGACCGACCTCAAGATCTCTGGCAAGGTCGCCCAGTTCGGCAAGGGCATGATCGCCGAGGTCTCGGCAAAGCTGATCGACCAATTCGTCGACTGCATCGAGCAGGAACTGCTCGGGGAGGCGATCGTCGATCAGGTCGCTGCCGAAGGCGCGGTCGCGCCCGCCGCCGAGGGTGCGCCCGCAACGCCAGCCCGGCCACGACCGCAACAAGCGGAGACACTCGACCTGATGGAGTATGCAGGCAACTCGGTGTACAAGCGTGTCATCCCGGTGGTGGCCGTCATCGCGGTGTTGATCGCACTCAGGTTGCTGCTCAAGCGACGGTGACCACGGCTGCGCTCTTCGTCGGCGTCGACCGCGCGCTCTTCGCCGCCACGTTCGCCGACCGTCTCCGGCACGCCGGCGTCGACGTCACGTTCTCGGCGCTCGAGCGGTGCACGACCGCGCTCGAGGTCGTCGAACCGACCCTTGCCGATCTCTACTGGGTGTGCCGGCTCAGTTTCGTGAACCGCCACTCCCAGCTCGACCGGTTCGACGCCGTGTTCGATGCGATCTTCGACACCGAGGCCGGAACACTGCGCTCGGAACGACGAGGGCAGGAACCACCACCATCGCACCGCGACGACGAACAGCTCGTGCCGCTCCGACGCCGGTTCGCAGACGAATCCACCACCTCCGGTGGGCTGCCCTGGGCGACGCTGCCATCGGTCAGCTTCGACGATTCGTCGAACGACCTCGACGAGGACCTCGACGACGACTTCGCGATCCCCGAACTCCGGCCGTCGGCCGTGGAATCCGACATGCAGCGTCCATTCGACCTCCTGGACGACGCAGAACTGGAGCGCGTGGGAGCACTCCTCGAGTCGGCGGTCACGCAGTGGCCACAGCGACGCAGCCGCCGACGGAAGCCGACCCGCTCGACCGGGCCGATCGCGATGCGGCGCAGTCTGCGACGGTCGATGCACACCGGTGGCGACCTCATGACGCTGCTGCACTCCACTCCACAGCGCCAACCTCGCAACGTCGTCGTCCTGCTCGACGTGAGCGGGTCGATGGAGCACTATGCGCGCGCGTATCTGCACCTCACCCGCCCCTTGGCGCTCCAACACCGAGCCGAGGTCTTCGCATTCGCCACGACGCTCAGCCGGATCACCCCCGCCGTGCGACTGCGATCACCAGCGGAAGCCATCGACCATGTGACCGGCACGGTCACCGATCGATTCTCAGGCACGCGACTCGCATCGAGCCTCCAGAGTCTGCTGCACCATCGGACGTGGAACACGACCGTCCGAGGCGCCGTCGTGCTGATCTGTTCCGATGGGTGGGACGCCGACGACCCCGAGCAGATGGAGCGCAGCATGCGCCGACTGTCGCTGTTGGCCCATCGCATCGTCTGGGTCAACCCGCGCGCCGCGGCCGCAGACTTCGAGCCCAGCACCGGCGGAATGACCGCCGCGCTCCCCTATTGCGATCGGTTCCTCGCCGGCAGCACCGGCGAGAACATGATCGACGTGGTGGCTGCCATGACCGACTCGTGATCCGACAGCCGTTCGCCGACGCGCCTGCGCCTCGACGGATCAGCCGCCGGGCGGCCGGTAGCTCGGGGTCTTCGCTGCCGCCGCGTCGAGATCCTCCGCAGTCATCAGCGGAGTCAGGCTCAGTGCGACTGCGCCCGAAGCATTCACCATGAGCGAAAACGAGGTTGCGCTCGCGTCGTCGGGGAAGTCGCAGATGCCGTAGACGTCTGCGTCGCCGAATGCGTAGTAGAAGCTCTCCATCGAGCCGCCGACGGACTCGATGCCTGCTTTGGCCGCATCCCGACGTCGCGAACCCCCTTCTTCCATGAGCCCCTTGACGCCGTCACCGACGTACTTGCCCGTCACCAGATACTTCGACATGGTCCAGTCTCCTTCACTGTCGCGGTCGCGCCACCCCCGGCACGACCGGGCCCGACCATACCGCATGAGCGAAGTCAGCTGTGCGGGTCGGGCGTCTCCGCGACGGCGGAGATCAGCCAACCGGCTGCACCAAGGGTGATGCCGACGCCGGACTCGTAGCGTTCGGCAAGTGCGGCACCGATCGCTTCGAGCACTGCGTCCCGAGCGTCAGGGTCGAGACGCCCGAGCAGCCCCCGAACGATCCCCATGCCGAGCATGAAGTCGATCGACTCATCGAGCGTCCCACCTCCGCCCACGAGGATGTCCGGGGTGAGCGGCTCGATCTCGACGTGCGTGAACCCTGCCGTCTGGAGCAACCCGGTCACCTCCTCGGGCTGTTCGAGCGCGAACATCCCCGGCCCACCGGTGAGACCTCCGAGCACGGGAAGCTCGAGGTGTTGCGCTACCGCGTCGCTGACGACCATGACCCATTCGTTCGTTTCGAGCCCTTGCCAGGAGACGAAGACGAGCCGGCCACCGGGACGGAGTGAGCGCTGGAGATTCTTGAATGCAGCCATCGGGTCGTCGAAGAACATCAAGCCGAACTGGCTGATGATCACATCGAACTCGCCCTCAGCGAAGGGGTACGTCTGTGCGTCCGCGACGACGAATTCGACGTTGGTGATCGAAGCCGCCTGGGCGCGCTCGCCGGCGACGGCGAGCAGCGGTTCGGAGATGTCCACGCCGACGGCGGTGCGGGCTCGACGGGCAGCGGACAGGGTCGTGACACCGCAGCCGCAGCCGACGTCGAGGACTGCGTGGTGCGGTTCGAGCCGGGCGGCATCGATGAGCGCATCGACGAAGGGTTGGAGCTGCCGGTCGTACCGATCGGAATGGTCGACGTAGTGCACCGACTCGCCGCCGTTCCAGGCCTCGGCCTGCTGCTGGTTCACGTTCATCGGTGCTCCACCGGACGGTTCGACTGGTCGGCAGATCACCTTAGCTGTGTGCCATGGTGCGGATGATCACGACGAGCACGACGCCCGGTCGATGTTGATTCAGATCCAGCTGATACCCATATCTCATTCATCGACACGCGCGTCGCAGCCATGAGTCAAGACATCGGCTACTCGTGTCAGACCGAGTCGAGCAGCGGGATCACGTCATCGCCGAGCTTGGCCGCGTATGTGCTGTGGTAATGGTGCAATGCCGGTTCGTTGCGCCCGAAGATGACGTGCTCGAGCGAGCCGGCGTCCGCCGCGATCTGTTGTGACTCCCCCATCACGTAGTCCTCGTCGCGAATGATCTCGGAGAAGCCCTGGGCGATGGTGGCGACCATCTCGTTCACCTCGGCGGCCTCCTGACCCGTCGCATTGACGAGCGATGCCTTCATGTAGAAGTCGACCCGGCTCACGTGCCGACCGGGATCGCCCTGGGTCGGGTATGCCCGCACGAGGAAGCACCCGAATCGGAACGGCATCAGGATCACGTTCGGAAAGATCCAGTACACCGGAAGCCCCGCCACGGTGATGTCCCACTGATCCTCCGGGAGGAGGCGCATCTCGTCGATCTCGCGTCGGCAGAGGATCATGCGGTGGAGGTGCCCCTCCTGGTCGTAGCACTGGACGTTGCCATGGAATGAGTTGAACAGCGTGTCCTTGTGCAGCGACGAGAAGTGGTACGTCTCGCCGAAGGTGTCCATCGCCAACTTCCAGTTGCAGGCGGTGTCGTAGGCATCGCGATTGATGGGGATCATGTCGGCGAAGTGCCAGGTGGGAAACTCGTCGTTGAACCATTCCCCGAGCAGCTCATCGAGGTCCATCACCCCGTCGGGATCCGGGTGGACGAACAGCAGACCGTGCCGTTCCTCTGCTCGCAACGGTCGAAGACCAAGGCACCCGGTGTCGATCTCGCCGAAGTGGTCCGGCTTGGGCACCCCGACCAAGGCACCGCCCGTGTCGTAGGCCCACGCGTGGAACGGACACGTGAAGCGGCGCTTGGTACCGCGTTCCTCGGTCTCGACGATGGCGCCACGATGACGGCACGAGTTGACGAATGCCTGGAGCTTCCCGTCGCCGTCACGGGTGGCGAGGATCGGCACACCGAGATCGTTGTGTGTGAGAAACGATCCGGGCTCCGGCAGGTCGCCGGACATCCCGACGCATTGCGGCGTCGCCATGAAGAACTCCATCCGCTCGCGCTCCGCTCGACCGGGGTCGGTGAAGACCGTCGTGTCGAGTTGGCGGAGGCCACCGGCATCCACGTTGGTGCCCGAGTCGAGGTGGGCGCACAACTGTTTCATGAGGCGGACTTGTTCGTCGTGACGCATCTTCGGAGTCAACTCCAAGACTCTGGACGAGTCAACAACACCACCATCTCGTCAGGCATCTCGTCAAGGGCACACGATGGCGGTGTGTGGCTCTGATCCGTTCCTCCACATCGATGCCGGGCTAGGTTGCCCTTCGACATGGGGGTGTCTTCGACAGGCTGGGGAGCCGCGAATCTGAAGCGTCTGGCGGGCCAGTTTGCACCAGCGATCGCATTGGTCGCGGTCCAGCTCGTCTTCTTCGGAATGCCGGCCGGTGCGTTCATCCGTGGCATCGTGCTCGGTCTCCTGACGGCCTTGCTGGCGGTCGGGATGGCCCTCGTCTACCGGGCGAATCGCGTCATCAACTTCTCGCAGGCCGACCTCGGCTTCGTCCCGACGTCGTTGGCGGTCGGGCTGATCGTCTTCTCCGGGCTCCCCTATCTGTTCGGGTTCGGTGTCGGCATGGCGGCCGCGATCGCCCTCGGGGTCATCGTTGAGCTGGCGTTCGTGCGACGATTCGCCACGGCCTCACGACTCGTGCTCACCGTCGCGACGATCGGCATCACACAGCTGCTCGCCGCAGCGGCACTGCTCATCCCACGGATGTGGGACCAGAGCGCAGCATCTCAACGCATCCCGCCCCCCGTCGACTGGAAGCTCACCGTCGGCACCTTCATCCTGTCGGCGAACGACCTCATCGCGCTGATCGTCGCCCCACTCGCGATGATCGCGGTCGCCGTGTTCCTCGGCACCACGCGGCTCGGCACCGCGATCCGCGGCTCGGCTGAGCGCAGCGAGCGAGCACTGATGCTGGGCATCCCGGTCGCCTGGCTGTCCACGCTGGTGTGGGCGATCGCGTCAGGGCTGTCCTTTCTTGCCCTGTTCCTCCGAGCCGGCATCCTCGGCATCCCGCTCGGCGCGGCACTCAGCCTCGTGGCCCTCGTGCAAGCCCTGGCCGCACTCGTCATCGGTCGGCTGCGGCATCTGCCCACCGTCGCCGCGACAGCCGTGGCGCTCGGCGTCCTCGAGTACGGCGTGGCGTGGAACGCCAGCAGCCCGCTGTTGGTCGCGCCGATCGTCGGCGCCGCAGTCTTGATCGCTCTCCTCCTGCAGCGCCGCCAGTACGGCCGAGCGGACCGTGACGAGGCAGCCGGGTGGCGCCTCGCCGACGAAGTCCGGCCGCTCGAGCCACAGGTCGCCCGGCTGCCGCTCGTCCGTCTGATGCGGTGGGGTACCGCGGCACTCATCCTGCTCGGCCTCGTCCTGATCCCGATCATGTTGCGAACCGATCAGATCATCAAGGCGACCGCCGTCGCGGTGTTCGCGGTGATCGGACTGTCCCTCGTGGTGCTCTCCGGTTGGGCGGGCCAGATCTCCCTGGGACAGATGGCGTTCGTGGCAATCGGCGCCGCGGTCAGTGGCAAGTGCACGATCACCTGGAACGTCGACATCACCGTGGCGCTCCTGGTGGGTGGCGTCGCCGGCGCCGCCGCGGCCTTCGTGGTCGGACTCCCCGCGCTGCGGCTGCGCGGGATGTACCTCGCAGTGACGACGCTCGTCTTCGCTCTCGCCGTCAACTCCTGGTTCCTCAACCGCCAGTTCTTCGACTGGGTCCCGCAGCAACGAGTCGAGCGGCTTCCTCTTTTCGGCCGCATCGACATCTCGAGCCCGACTCGCTACTACGCGTTCACCCTCGTCGTGCTCGGCCTGGTGTTCATCGGCCTCCGTGGTGTTCGCCACAGCCGGACCGGGCGGGCCATCGTGGCGATGCGCGAGAACGAACTCGCCGCACAGGCGTTCTCCGTCTCGCCGGTCCCGGTGAAACTCACCGCGTTCACGTTGTCGGGGGCGGTCGCCGGCGTGGCCGGCGGACTGTTCGTCCACCTCAGCCAGAGCTTTGATCTGTCGAGCTACACGGCCGCCGAGAGCATCGACGTCTTCACCGCCGCCGTGGTCGGCGGACTCGGATCATTGTTCGGCGGTGTCCTCGGCGCGGTGTTCCTGCGTGGCAGCCAGTGGTTCATCACCGCCCCGGAGTGGCGCTTGCTCGCCTCGGCGATCGGCGTCCTGATCGTGCTCTTGATCATTCCCGGCGGACTGGCCAGTCTCGTGATCAAGATTCGTGACCGCGCCGTCACCCTCATCCTCGATCGGAAGCAGAGCGAATGAGTGCCACCAGCAGCTTCAGTGCGACGATGCGGAGCTTCGGCTACGGCCTGCGCCACCCCCGGAAGTGGATGAACGACATCTGCGGCGGTGAGGCCGCGTTCCCGCTGATCGTTCTCTTCGGACTCAATGCCGTCGACGAGCTCGACCGCACCGCATTCGGCATCCTGCTACCGGAGATCCGCGAGTCGTTCGGCATCGACATCCAGACGGCGCTGTCGCTCGTCGCCGTCTCCTCGATTGCCGCCCTCGCCCTGCAGGTGCCCATCGCTCAGTTCGCCGACAAGTCCAAGCGGGTGCCGCTCGTCGTGTTCGGCGCGCTGACCTGGGGATTCTTCTCGGGCATGACCGGTCTCGCCACCGGATTGATCCTGTTGACGATCGCTCGATCGGGGTCATCGCTGGGCAAGGCGGTCATCGACCCGACCCACAACTCGTTGATCGCCGACTACTACCCCATCGAGACCCGCTCGCGGGTCTACAGCTTCCATCGCGCGGCGAACGCCGTTGGCGCATTCGTCGGACCCCTGACAGCCGGCCTACTCGCGTACTACTTCAGCTGGCGTGTGCCGTTCCTGATCTTCGTGATCCCGACCGTGATCTTCGCCCTGTTGGCAATGAAGCTTCGCGAGCCGACGCGCGGACGGTGGGAACGCCAAGCGACCGGCGCATCTCAGGAAGTCATCGACACCGACGAGGAATCTCCGTCGTTCGCCGAGAGTTGGCGGACGGCCCACAAGGTGAAGTCGCTGGAGCGGATCTGGTGGAGCCTGCCGTTTCTGGCCACGTCGCTGATCGGCTTCGTCACGCTGGCATCTCTGCTGTACGACCAGAAGTTCGGACTCGACGAACGAGCCCGCGGTCTCGCCGCGGCGATCTCCGAGCCCTTCGCCCTCGTCGGGCTTGTCGTCGGCGCACGGATCGCCACCCGGCGGTTCATCGGCAACGTGAGGGGACTCATTCGATTTGTCGCCTCGATCGCCATGCTCACGTCGGTCGCCTCGGCCGGCTTCGCGTTCGCCCCGAACGTGTATGTCGCCGTCGCCCTCAACTGTGTGATCTCCGCATCGCTCGCGATCATCGGGCCGGGCGTCCTCGCCGCGCTGTCGCTCGCGATCCCACCGCGGGCCCGCGCGACCGGCTTCGCGATCGGCTCGCTCTGGGTCATCCCTGGGTTGTTCGTCCTGCCGGTCATCGGATGGATCGCCGACAACTGGAGCATCGAGGTCGGCATGCTGGTGATGATCCCGATGTTCCTCATCGGTGCAGCGATCTTGCGCAGCGTTGCGGATGTGATCGACGGCGACATCGCGCAGGTATGGCAGTCCACCGCCGCCCGATCCGAGGTGCTGTACGAGCGCCGGCAGGGCACGACGAATCTGCTCCTGCTCCGGGGCGTCGAGGCCGGCTACGACAATCGGACGGTGCTCCACGGCATCGACCTGCACCTCGACGAGGGCGAGATCGTTGCATTGCTGGGCACGAACGGGGCCGGGAAGTCCACGCTGTTGAAGTCGATCAGCGGGATCGTCGAAGCTGATCGCGGTGCAATCGTGCTCGATGGACGCGACATCACCCACGCGCCGCCGAACGAGATCGCCTCCCTCGGCATCGTGCAGATGCCTGGTGGCCAGGGCGTGTTCGGCTCGCTGACCGTGAAGGAGAACCTGGATCTCGCCGGCTGGACGAATCGCCGAGATCGCGCTGGGGTCGAGGCGGCGACCGCAGAGGTGCTCGAGATCTTCCCCGTGCTCGCCGACCGACTCGAATCTCCCGCTGCAAACATGTCGGGCGGGCAACAGCAGATGCTGGCATTGGCGATGAGCTTCGTCATGCGACCGAGGGTGCTACTGATCGACGAACTCTCGCTCGGGCTTGCCCCCGTGGTGGTCGGCCAACTCCTGCCCATCGTCCGCCGGATGGCCGACGACGGCGTGACCGTCGTGCTCGTCGAGCAGAGTGTGAACGTGGCGCTCACCGTCGCCGAACGCGCCTACTTCATGGAGCGCGGCACGATCATGTTCGACGGGCCGACCGCCGAACTCCTCGAGCGTCCGGATCTGCTCAGATCCGTATTCCTGTCCGGAGCGGCCGCCGACGAGACAGGCCTGCCTCGGAATCAACCCGATCACACGGCCGAGCCGATCCTCTCGGTGAAGAACGCTGCCGTCAGCTTCGGCGGCATCCGAGCCGTGGACCAGACCATGTTCGACATCTGGCCCAGCGAGATCGTCGGTGTCATCGGCCCGAACGGTGCCGGCAAGACCACGGTGTTCGACCTGATCTCCGGCTTCACGCCGATGGACGCCGGCACGATCACGCTGAACGGCCGCGACATCACGACGATGAGCGCGGCCGGTCGCGCCCAACTCGGGCTCGGTCGATCGTTCCAGGATGCTCGACTCTTCCCGGAGCTCACCGTCGAAGAGACGCTCGCCATCGCCCAGGAACGGTTCATCGGCAGCCGCAGCGTGTTCGTCGCTGCGCTGCACCTGCCGATGGCGGTCGACTCCGAGCTGCACGTCGCCATACGGGTCGACGAGTTGATCGAGCTGATGTCCCTCGGCGACTATCGCCACAAGTTCGTACGGGAGCTGTCCACCGGCACCCGTCGAGTCGTCGACCTGGCGTGCCTCGTGGCACACCGGCCGGCCGTGATCCTGCTGGATGAGCCCACCTCGGGTATCGCCCAGCGGGAGGTGGAGGCGCTCTCGCCGGTCGTCCGGCGGTTGCGTGACGAGATGGGAGCGAGCCTGATCATCGTCGAACACGACATTCCATTCGTGTCCGAGGTGTCCGATCGGCTGCTCGCCCTCGAACAGGGCCGGGTCATCGCGACCGGCGCGCCAGCCGACGTCCTGGAACACCCGGACGTCATCGAGTCATACCTCGGCACCTCTGGTGCCGCGATCGCCCGCTCAGGGGGAACGGAGTAGACCATGCAACCAGCACAGGCAGAGGGCGGGGGATCCTCGTCCAACAACGTCAAGAAGTGGGGGCCGATCGCCGCAATCGTCCTCGTGATCGCCGCGGTCGTCGGCGTGATCGTCGTCACGGGGGGTGACGACGACAGCGAATCCGCAACGACCGAACCCTCGACCGAGGTGACCGAACCGGTTGGCACCGAAGCGCCGGCGGACACCTCGCCCGGTGACACCGAGCCCGACAGCACCGAGCCCGACAGCACCGATCCCGAAGGAACCGCGCCTGCGGGTGGAGGAGGCGGCGAGATCGTGTACCCGCTGTCGTTCAGCCAGGCCGAAGAGCAGGGCGTCGACGTGGCATGGGACGAGCGCTGCGACACCGAACGCGGCACGGTCGCAGTTCGCGACTTCTTCGCCCCGGAGTGCTACGCACCGTTCGAGGGTGACAACGGCGGCGCCACCTCTCGCGGCGTCACCGACGACTCGATCAAAGTCGTGCTCTACCAGGGGCCCGATGATGACCCGATCATCAACTACCTCTCAGATGCCGTGTCGGTCGACGACACGAACGCCGAGTCGGAGCAGACTGCCCGTGACATGCTGGAGATGTACCAGCAGTTCTACGAGTTCTACGGCCGGACGGTCGACTTCGAGCCCTACGTCAGCACGGGACTCGCCAACGACGAGGTCACCGCTCGTGCCGACGCGGTCCGCATCGCCGAGGACTTCGAGCCGTTCGTCGTACTCGGTGGGCCCGCTCTGACGAGCGCGTTCGCCGATGAGCTGGCGGCACGCGAAGTGATGTGCATCGGTTGCACGCCGGGGCAGCCACCCGAGTGGTACGCCGAGCGGGACCCGTACGTCTGGGGCCTCGCCATCGGCGCACGCCAGTCGCGCGCTCACGCGCAGGAGTTCATCACCAAGCAGCTCGTCGGCAAGAACGCCGAGCACGCCGGCGACCCCGCATTCGTCGAGCAGCCACGGAAGTTCGGGCACGTGTACATCTCGTCGAGCCCGGAGTCCGAGACCATCGCCAACGAGTTCGTCGATGGTCTTCGCAGCGACGGCGCCGACGTTGCCGAGGTGCTGCCGTACACCTTGGACCCAGGGAGCATCCAGGCGCAGGCGTCGCAGATCATCGCGAAGCTCAAGGCATCGGGGGTCACTTCGGTGGTGCTGGCGGCGGACGGCATCGCACCGCGTGACT
>Ga0316193_10002743_pt1 | contig 12498 bp, 8 predicted proteins | sample MerIslsedime2_MG_FD_207735 | JGI IMG/M metagenome (GOLD analysis project Ga0316193, IMG submission 207735) | Coastal sediment microbial communities from Maine, United States - Merrow Island sediment 2 | ecosystem: Environmental > Aquatic > Marine > Coastal > Sediment | place: USA: Maine... | reverse complement strand
CTTACGCCGGCCGCCGCTGCTTCTGCTGCCCGGGTGGAATCCGGCCGCGCTTCGGTGTCGGCGGCACGTCGGAACTCGATGCGAAGCCGCTCGATTTCCTCGGCGACCTCGCTTCGGGCCTGCTTTAAATAACGCTCGGCCCGTGCCTTCCCTTCCCGTTCGAGTTGCTTCTCCTTGCGAGCCGCCCGTTCTTCGGCTCCGGCAAGTCGCTCATCCCGCTCATGCGCCCGTCTCGCGTCGAGGCGGGCTTCGGCGGTAAGACCGGCGAGCTCCTCCTCCCGTTTCTCGAGCTCGGACAACAATTCCTCGACACGGCGGTCTTCTGCCCCAACCCTCGATTTCGCGTCATCCAGCACGTCCTGCGGCAATCCGAGTCGGGCGGCGATCTCCAGCGCATAGCTGCGGCCGGGCAGGTCCCGAACGAGGCGGAACGTCGGTCGCAGCGCCCGCGTGTCGAACTGGAGGGAAGCGTTCACGATTTGCGCATCCTCGATCGCCAGCGCCTTCAACGCACCGAGGTGTGTCGTCGCGACCGTGAGACATGCCTGGCCCGCAAGCCGCTGCAACACCGCGGAGGCGAGCGCTGCGCCCTCGGCCGGATCCGTGCTGGACCCGACTTCGTCGAGCAGCACCAGTGAATGCCCGTCAGCCTCCTCCAGGGTCTGACGCACACTCTCAACCTGCGCGCTGAACGTGGACAGCGACGCGGATATCGACTGCTCGTCCCCGATCACCGCGAACAGATCCCGATACACTGGCAGCCGCGTTCCCGGGCCCGCGGGAGGAATGATCCCCGCCTGCGCCAGGAGCGACGTCAGACCGACCGTCTTGAGCAGCACGGTCTTTCCGCCGGCGTTCGGACCGCTGACCAGGAGGACCGTCTCCCCGCGTGCCAGTTCGAGGTCGAACGGCACCGATGGCTCTTCCCCGTTTACGAGCAGCGGGTGGTGGACCCGTACCAGGCGAAGCGCGATCCCCCTGTCTTCAGCCGACTCGGGGTCAATGAACGTCGGGCGACTCCCACCGTGGCTGAGCGCCCACCTGGCCCGGGCATACAGAGAGTCGGCTTCAGTCAGGGCCTCCAGGCTGTCCGCCAGCTCGGCGACCCGTGGCCGCGCGGCGGCCGTGAGCTGCCGGAGAATGCGCGCGATCTCCCGCTGCTCTTCCCGCTCCAGCTCGGCGAGTCGATTCATCGGCTGGATCGCCTGGGGCGGTTCGACGAACACCGTCCTGTGCGTTGCTGACTCGTCGTGCACGATCCCGCCAACTTCCGACAGTCCCTCCCGGCGGATCGGAATGCAGTAGCGCCCCGATCGGATCGTCACCGAGCCATCTGGCACCTGGATTCGATCCGACAGGGACCTGGCCAATGTCTCCAGCCGCCGAACGATCGAGGCGCGAGACGACCGGAGTGCGCGCCGGATCCGCCGCAGATCCTGGGAAGCCGAGTCCGCGATACCGCCGCCGGCGTCAAACGCCTCCAGCAATCTCCGCTCCAGCGACTCGGCCTTGAGCATGCGGCCGCCGATGGCTGTCAGGCCCGGCAATTCGTCCGGGAACCGCCGCAGATCCCCTCTGCCATGCCTGGCCGAAGACAGAAGGCGCGCAATGCCCTCCAGCTCGGTCGCATCCAGCACCGAGCCTTCCACGGCCAGGCGCTTCAGCGCGTCGCTCAGATCGGAGATCGCGGGAGGGATCCAGTCGACCTTGAGCAGCAGGCCGACCATTTCGTCGGCGAGTCGGAGCGCGTCCTCTGCCGCGTCGGGGGCGCTTTCAGGGACCAGGCGGAGAACATGCGCCGCTCCCGCGTCGGACGAGGCGAGCGTAGCGATTCGGTTCAGCACCTCCGGCCATTCGAGCCGCAGCAGCGCCTGTAGCCCGCGCGCCTTCCCTAACACCCGAGTGGCACTGGTGCTCTCCGGCCCCTGCCGGCCCGGAGATTTCTGGTTCGGAATCAACCCGGAGGCCACCGCATCCGCCTGCCACCGAGGACATGGAAATGCAGGTGCATGACACTCTGCCCAGCCCGTTCTCCCACGTTGGTCACGATCCGGAATCCGTCCTGCTCCAAACCCTCTATTCGCGCTACGACCGCTGCGGCCCTCAAGAGCTCCCCGGCGAGTTCCGCATCGAATTCGAGATCGGCAGCGCTTTCGACGTGCACACGAGGAATGACCAGCAGGTGGACCGGGGCCTGGGGCTGAATGTCCCGAAACGCCAGCCAGCGGTCATCCTCGGCGACGATGTCCGCGGGGATCTCACCCGCGGTGATACGACAGAACAGGCAGTCGGAAGTCATGTGGGTTCTCCGTGCGGTTCCCCGGGCGGCACCCCGGTAATCTCCCGTTCCTGCGCCAGGACGGCCAGCGCCGCCAGAGCCGCCGTTTCAAAACGCAGTACCGTTGGTCCCAGTCGGCCCGGCAGGAAGCCGGACTCGACGCACGCCTCTAACTCGGCCCGCGTGAGCCCACCTTCGGGACCGACGAACAGGACGACTGGCGCCAGCGGATCAGGCAGAACACTCCGTAGCGGTGCGCCATCCATGTCGAGCACGATCGCTTTCTCGCCGGAACTTCGCGCTCGATCGAGGAACGAGGGCAGGTCTTCGACTGCCCCAATCTCGGGCAGCCAGGCTCCACCACTCTGCTTGACCGCCGCCAGGGCCCTTCGCTCGGCCTTGGTCCAGAATCCGGCTGACCGTCCAGCGTCGGCCACCGAGCGGGATCGCTCTGTCTCGATCGGAGACAACCGTCGAATTCCGAATTCCGCTGCCTTCTCTACGAGCCACAGCGTGTGCGTCCGATTCCCGACTGCGATCGCGAGATCTACGCAGAGAGGATCAATCACCGGCAACGAACGCCCGACCACGACCTCCCGCCGTCGTTCCGTGGCCGCGCCGAGACGCCCCGACCGTCGATTGCCGCGCCCGTCGGTCAGCACGACAGCATCCCCCGCATCGAGCCTCAGGGAGCGAGCGTGACGCGATTCCTCATCCTCGAGACGCACCACCTCGCCGTCGCTCCTTTCAGCCAACTCGGCGACGTACAGCGAAGGCGCATTCGGATTTCCGGGCTCCAGCATGAACCGAATTTGCGCCGTCCTTTCGCGGCAGCGCCAGACCGTCCGACCGCGTTTGGTCGGCGGGCCCCTTTCCCCCCGTCCGCCGACCGCGCACTCTATAGCGTTTCCCGGCGGCGCTCATTCCCGCGGAGGCGAACGGATGACACAAGCGAAACCGACAGGTCCGATCGGCGGCGTCGATCCCGAAGACATTCCAGGAGAGGGTATGGAATCCCGACTGCGCCTCTCGAGCGTCGAAGTCGAACGGGATCGTGGCTCGCACGCGCATGTCGTCGTGGAACTCGAACTTCCCGACCGAACCGAGCGCGGTGAGGCTGAGGGCGTCGGAACAGAGACGGTGGAGTTGCGGCTCGCTGCTACCGCGACTCTGGCGGCAATCCATGCCGCGATCGGCAAGACTCGGTTCCGGCTGCTTGGCATCAAGCGCATACATGCGTTCGACGCCGACGTGATCCTGGTGGTTCTGCAGGAGCATGAGGGAGATGCGCGCCGACGTTTCGTGGGTGCGGTGCCGGTGCGGGACACCCTGGTCCATGGCGCTGCAGGGGCAGTGCTCGACGCGACGAATCGAGTTCTCGTCGGCCCGCCGGAGGCCAGTACCTGAACCGCTGCGGGCAACGACGACCGCGGCAGCTCCTACTCGAACCCCAGTTTCCGGCCTACCCTGCCTCGAAGTGCCGTGAGTCCGTCGGTGTCACCGACGGACCGGGAGTACGACCACCAGCGAGTCTGCGTTTCCCACGTATCGGGATGCAGGCCCAGCATTCCCGCAGCGTTCAGCGACACCAGCATTCTGTCGAGCAGCCGGCGTTCGATGTCGGACCCTGTCTGCAGGGCTGTCACGTCCCTCTCCAGCCGCTCGACGATTCTCCCCGCGATGATGTCTCCACCCAGCACCGGCTGAAGCCGGGCTGTCTTCCGTGACGGGTGGCCGGCGACCAGGTCCGGAGCCGATGGGCCCAGCGTCCATGCGCGCACGTCAGCCGCTGCGCCACGAATGGCCGCCGGATCCGGATTGTCCTCGCGCAGCAACGCGGCCAACCGACGCAGGGCGTCCGCCCAGCGGACCAACCGCCAGCCGAGTGGTCCATCCAGCAAGGGGTCCGACATGGGAGGATGGTCTCCCAGAAGCTCCTCCACTGCACTCCACGGCGCGATTCCGTCCCCGATCCGTGTCGCGGCCCGCCCGCCGTCCCGGGCTGCAGTCCCGACAATGAGTGAACGAAGCGGAACTTCCTGGACAGAGTCCGGACGCATCCAGGGGCCGGGCTCGATCAGGACTCCGAATCGACCAGCCTGGAGTGGCCCGGCTGACTCACCCGGCCCGTCCATCTGGTCCAGGATCTGCTCCGCGGCCTGCCCGGGAAGCTCGGAACCGGCAAACTCCCGCTCCGCCCGGATGGCGGCGAGGACGCGGCCGTTCGCGGCCCTGACTCCGACGAACTCAAACCGGGCCCGATCGAGACCCGGGCGCAGTTCCACGTCGATCGTACCCTCGACGGCTTCGGCCTCCCGCCGCTCCGCCCGGCTCGTATGGAGAGTCGCCTCGAACGCGGCTCCGGGCACCAACGGCCTGCCGCGCCCCCCGTCCGCCGCCGCCCCGAGTGCCACGTGAGCTGCAGCAGAACGAAGATCGGTACGGCATCCGTCGCGTTCCGCGAAATAGATCGTGTCACCGCTCGATCCGCCTCCCCGGGCCGACGCCAGCGCGCCGATGAACTCCTGCTCGGCCGCATCGGCCTGCTCACCGCACCCGGCCAGGCGCACGAGATCCAGCGCCCGTCCCGCGTACCTCAGGATCTGCCTCGACTCGATACCTTCGATGTCATCGAAGAACCAGCCGCAACTCGTGAACATCAGCATCGCGTTGCGCTGCATCTCCAGCAGTATCCTGGCACGACGCCCCTGATCTCCACCGCCGTCCCGCACGGCCCGGTCCGCGAGCCAGTCGGCGACTCGCTCCGGCGCTGCGTCGAGCACGCAGTCGATCCAGGAGTCCCGCGCTTCCCAGGGATCCAGCAGCAGCTCCCCGCCTTCACGCTCGAATACCGTGGCGAGCGAATCGCGGAGCCGGTCGAGACCGTTGCGCAGAGGACCGCGCCACGACTGGCCCGCGGGATCTCCTGCCCCGATCGAGCAACCGCAGGCCGAGCGCCACCGCTCGACCCCGTGCGCGCAGCTCCAGGCGGTATCGTCGGCGACCCGGGTCTCTCCCACCGGAGGCTGCGTGTCCAGGTATGCCCCGTAGACCGTGGGCCGGGCAGCGTCCGATTGCTCCAGGTCGCGCAACGCCCAGGCCAGAGCCATTTCCCCATGACGGTGGTGGTGACCGTAGCTCTCGCCGTCCGTCGCGATGCTCGTCAAACGCGACTCACCGTGACCGGAGCTGGCCACGTCGCTCAAACGCCTGGCGAATTCGGGCCCGTCGTCCAGAAGTCGATCGAAAGCCACAGCCTGCGAGAGCGGTCCATCGTAGTAGAAGACGACGATCGATCGGCCCGACGGGAGATTTTGAACATAGGGGATCCCCGGATCGACCCCTCCATCGCCCGGCGGCGCCAGGCGTTCTCCGTCCGGCAGGCGGATCTCCGCTGCCTGGTATGGCGCGAGAATCGTGAACCTGATTCCCTCGGCCGCCATCGCTTCGAGCGACGCCGTGTCTACCGCTGTCTCCGGCAGCCACATGCCCTCGGGACTCCGGCCGAATCGATGCTCGAAGTCGCGCCGGCCCCACCGGACCTGGGTGCGGCGATCCCTCTCGTTGGCGAGCGGGAGGATCATGTGGCTGTACGCCTGGGCGATCGCGGCACCCTTCCCGCCGAATCGCTGTCGACTCTCTTCGTCAGCCGCCAGAATCCGCATGTACACGGACGGAGCACTGCGCTCGAGCCAGGCCATGAGCGTCGGTCCAACGTTGAAGCTCAAGCGGGAAAAAAGGTTGGACAGCTCGGCGATCCGGTGCCCGTCTCCGTGAATCCGGGCCGCCGTGCACGGCTTGTAGCATTCCTCTGTGACGCGTTCATTCCAGTCATGCCGCGGCCAGGCGGACGCCTCGGGCTCCACGGATCCAGTCCACGGATTCTCGCGCGGGGGCTGGTAGAAATGGCCATGCACGCAGACGAACCGGCGCTCGCTCACGTCAGGTCCTCTTCCGGCGTCGAGATCGACCTGAAGAAAACTGCGCCCAGCGGAGGTAGCGCCGTGTCCAGCGACCAGGGGCGGCCGTGGAATGGCGACTCATCTGCTTCAATCCCGCCGAGATTCCCCCAGCCGGATCCGCCGTAGCCCTCGGCGTCGGAACACAGCAACTCCTCCCAGACACCGCCTGTTGGTACACCCACCCGATATCCAGCTCTCGGTATCGGCGAAAAATTGCACACGACCAGGACGGACCGACTCCGATCGCGAGAGCGGCGCAGGAAGCTGATCACGTTCTGTTCGTTGTCATCCGGCGCGATCCACTCGAATCCCGTCGGATCACAGTCCAGCTCGTGCAACGCAGGCTCGGTCCGATACAGCTGGTTCAGATCCCGCACCCAATGCGACACCCCTGCGTGAGCTGGATTGGAAAGAAGGTCCCAATCAAGACTACCCTCGTGGTCCCACTCCCGGCGCTGCGCGAACTCGCCTCCCATGAACAGAAGCTTCTTGCCTGGCTGGGCGAACATCAGTCCGTAGAGCAGTCGAAGGTTGGCGAACTTCTGCCATTCGTCGCCGGCCATGCGGTCCCACAACGATCCCTTGCCGTGCACCACTTCGTCGTGCGAAAACGACAGCACGAAGTTCTCGGAGAAAGCGTACAGCTGGCGAAAGGTCAGGTCACTGTGGTGCCAGCGGCGGTGTATCGGGTCCTTGCCCAGGTAGCGGAGTATGTCGTGCATCCAGCCCATGTCCCATTTCAGGCCGAACCCGAGTCCCCCGATGTACGGCGGCTTCGTCACCGCGGGCCACGCCGTCGATTCTTCTGCGATCGTCTGAATGCCGGGCATAGTGCCATACGCCTCCTCGTTCATACGTCGCAATAGATGGACTGCATCCAGGTTCTCTCTGCCGCCGTACTGATTCGGAATCCACTCGCCGGCTTCCCGCGAGTAGTCGAGGTACAGCAGCGAGGCGACAGCATCGACCCGCAGTCCATCCGCGTGGAACTCCCGCAGCCAGAACATCGCACTCGAGATCAGGAAGCTCCGGACTTCATGTCGACCGTAGTTGAATATCCAGCTGCTCCAGTCCGGGTGAAAACCGAGGCGCGGATCGGCGTGTTCGTACAGGTGTGTACCGTCGAAGTACCCGAGACCGTGCTCGTCCGTGGGAAAATGCGACGGGACCCAGTCGAGGATTACCCCGATCCCTCTCTCGTGCAGATGATCGACGAAGAATTTGAGATCCTCCGGTGTCCCGTACCGGGCGGTCGGAGCAAAGTAGCTCGTGACCTGGTATCCCCATGATCCGAAGAATGGGTGTTCCATCACGGGCATCAACTCGACGTGCGTAAAGCCGAGCTCGACGACATGATCCGCCAGGCGTGGCGCCAGTTCCCTCCAGCTCAGCCACCGATCCCCTTCCTCCGCCACGCGGGCCCATGAGCCGGGATGCACCTCATAGATGCTGATCGGCTGGTCCAGTGCCTGGCGCCTCTCGCGGCCCGCCAGCCACTCCTCATCGTGCCACTCGTATTCGGCGTCGTGCAGAATAGAGGCCGTCCGCGGCGGCACCTCGGTTCGACGGGCGAACGGGTCCCCGCGGTCGAACTCAGTGCCGTCCGGCCCGGTGATCCGGTACTTGTATGCCTGCCCCGGAACGGTCCCCGCAATGAACCCCTGCCACACACCCGAATCGTCGCGGGGCTCGAGGGGATTCGCCTCGGGATTCCACTGGTTGAATTCCCCGATCACCTGTACGGCCCGGGCATTGGGCGCCCATACCGAGAACCAGAAGCCCTGTTCACCGTTAACTGCGCCCGCCCGGCTCCCGAATTCTTCCCACATGCGGAAGTAAGAGCCCTCATTGAACAGGTGTAGATCCAGTTCAGTGAGCGGTGGCGCCCCGGGTCTGTTCGGTGGTCCTGCCTCGCGATTCATCCGTCCCCTCCGGACGCGTGTCGTCGCGCCATATCTGATGCCACTAGAGTCTCGCGTACTGCATCGTCGCTCTCGATCGCCTCGATCGCCTCGATCGCGAGGGCGGACCTTCGTCGCCCGACTGGAGGCTGTGGCTGCAGCTCGCGGGTATCGATGAAGTCTGGACCGGGAGCACGAGTGAGGCAACCCATCCCGCCCTCGATTGCGGAGGGGAGGAGGACCGATGTGGGGGTCGCCCGGTCGTTCATGCCGCGGCCTCGCGCTCGACCGATTGGCGGGTCGCGCTCCATCGGTTCTGGTAGTATCCTAGGCCGGTCCGGGCCCCGGTAGCGGCCCGCTGTCGAGATCACGGTTCCACACCTCCACACGGCAACACAACGGGACGCGCATGAGCACCGAATCGGGCTCCACGCCGGACCGCGTAACGGGCGACGATGCCGACGCCCGCCTCGCGGCAATGACCATCGAGCAGCTGACCATCAACACGATCCGGACGCTGTCCATGGACGCCGTCCAGGCCGCGAACTCGGGCCACCCCGGCGCCCCGATGGCGCTGGCCCCGATCGCCTACCTGCTGAGCCGCCAGCTCGAGGTGAATCCGCGCAATCCGGCGTGGCCGGACCGGGACCGGTTCGTGCTGTCCGCCGGGCACGCATCGATGCTGCTCTATTCGATGCTCCATCTCTCAGGGTACGAACTCGACCTGGATGATATCCGGGCCTTCCGGCAATGGGAGAGCAAGACTCCTGGACACCCCGAATACGGGATGACACCGGGAGTGGAAACGACAACCGGCCCCCTCGGGCAAGGGCTCATGACCGCGGTCGGGATGGCACTCGCCGAAGCTCACGTCGGGGCGACCTACAATCGACCTGATCACTGTATCGTGGATCACCACACGTACGTGCTCGCCAGTGACGGCGACATGATGGAAGGCGCGTCGCACGAGGCCGGATCGCTCGCCGGGCACCTAGGTCTCGGGAAACTGATCGTGATCTACGACGACAACCGCATCACGATCGATGGTCCGACCGACCTGGCGTTCTCCGATGACACCGCAGCCCGATTCGAGTCCTACGGCTGGCATACCCTGGATCTGGGAGATGCCTCCGAGGACCTTCCGGCCATGGCTGAGGCGCTCGCCGAAGCCCGCGCCGAGACCGCTCGGCCATCCTTGATCCTGGTCCGATCACATATCGGTTATGGATCGCCGAACAAGCAGGACAGTTCAGCCGCGCACGGGGCTCCGCTCGGTGAGGAGGAGATCCGGTTGACCAAGAAGTCGTACGGCTGGCCGGAAGACGAGCAGTTCCTGGTCCCGGATCGTGTTCGTGTCCACATGCAGGAAGTCGTGGACCGCGGCATCAGGCTCGAGGCGGCATGGGTGGAGCGGCTCGAGTCTTACCGTGAGCATTTCCCGGAGGAGGCCGCGCAATTCGAGCAGGCGCTCGACGGTCGACTTCGCCCGGGCTGGGACGCGGAACTTCCGAGTTTCGCTCCGGGCGACGCTCCGATTGCCACCCGCTCCGCGTCCGGACAGGCGCTCAACGCGCTCGCCGGCAGCGTCACCACTCTGGTGGGTGGAAGCGCCGACCTTGCCGGCTCCAACAGCACGCGAATCAAGTCGAGTGGGGATGTGCGGGCTGGAGAATGGGAGCACCGCAACATCAATTGGGGCATCCGCGAACACCTCATGTGCGCCGCGTGCAACGGCATGGCACTGCACGGCGGGATCCGACCATTTGCGGCCACCTTCCTGGTGTTCACGGACTATGCCCGCCCTGCGATCCGACTCGCTGCACTCATGGGACAGCCGGTGGTTTACGTGATGACTCACGATTCGATCGGGCTCGGCGAGGACGGTCCGACTCACCAGCCGGTGGATCAACTCGCGGCTCTCAGGGCGATTCCGGGACTGCGAGTCATTCGACCCGCCGACGCGAACGAGACCGTCGAGGCATGGCGGGAGGCCGTGCGCAGGTCCGATCAGCCGACCCTGCTGGCCCTGTCCCGGCAGAAGCTCCCGGTGATTGCCGCACCGGGCGGCGCTGAGAATACGACCGGGCTGGCCCGCGGTGCTTACGTCCTCGCCGACGCAGATGGCGGCCGGCCGGATGTCATCTTGATCGCGACCGGCTCCGAGGTCAGCCTGGCCCTCGAATCACGAGCTGTACTTGCCGATCGTGGAGTGAAGGCACGGGTCATCAGCATGCCCAGCTGGGAGCTGTTCCGGGAGCAGGACGATGCGTACAGGCAGGAGGTGCTCCCACCGGAGATTCCACGCCGGATTTCAGTCGAGGCCGGCTGCACGCAGGGCTGGTGCGAGTGGATCGGCCACAGGGGCGTCGCGATCGGTATCGACACCTTCGGCGCGAGCGCTCCGGCCGGGGAGCTGTTCGAGCGATTCGGGTTCACGGTCGATGCGATCGTGCACCAGGCCGAGATCATGATGAGGGAGGTCTGACATGCGGATCGCGATCGGGACGGATCACGCCGGGTGGCCCTACAAGGAATCCCTGATCGAGGATCTCGAGGCGTCAGGTCACGAGATTACGGATCATGGAACCCACGGACCTGACTCCGTCGACTATCCGGATTTCGCGCGACCGGTAGCCGAATCCGTCGCCCGGGGAGAAGCGGAGCGAGGCATTCTGCTATGCGGAAGCGCCGTCGGCGTGAGCCTGGTGGCAAACAAGGTCCCCGGCGTCCGGGCAGGCGTGTGCCACGATACGTACTCTGCTCACCAGTGCGTCGAGCACGACGATGTGAACGTTTTGTGCATCGGCGCTCGCGTGATCGGAATCGAGGTCGCACGCGAAGTCGTGGGCACTTTCGTAGCGGCTCGCTTCTCCGACGAAGGAAGGCACCGAAGGCGACTCGACAAACTCCTGGCTGTCGAACAGAAGTACATGCGCAGCTCCGATCGAGAATAGACCGGACAACTCCTCACCCGGCGGACACAGAGATACGAATGGAATCCCTTCTCGCACTTCTGGAGCATGGCCAGAGCTACTGGCTCGACAACCTGACCCGGGACATGATCCGCGATGGGTCGCTCGCCAGGCGAGTCGAGTTGGAGGGACTCAGAGGAGTCACCTCGAATCCCGCCATCTTCCACAAAGCCATATCGGGCGGCTCCCTGTACGAGGAGCAGATCCGAGAGCTTGCCGAGTCCGGTGCATCGGTGGCCGGGATCTACGAGACGCTGGCCGTTACCGATGTGCAGGAAGCATGTGACGTCCTGCGCCCGGTCTGGCAGTCGTCCGACGGGGTGGACGGATACGTGAGTCTCGAGGTATCCCCGCACCTGGTGCATGACACGGACGCTTCCGTCGAGGAAGCCATGCGGTTGTGGGAGGCCGTCGATCGCCCGAACCTGATGGTCAAGATTCCGGGCACTCCAGCCGGAGTCCCGGCCATCGAGCAACTCCTGTTCGACGGCGTGAACATCAACGTTACGCTGCTGTTTTCGATTCCGGCGTACGAGGCGGTTCACGAAGCCTACATCCGGGCGCTGACCCGTCGGCAGGATGCCGGCCGGCCGCTCGGGACCGTGGCGTCCGTCGCCAGCTTCTTCCTCAGCCGGATCGACGTCCTGGTGGACGGTCTTCTGGCTCACAGAATCGACCGGACCAGCGCCGCGCCGGATGGACCAGCGGCATTGTTCGGAACCTCTGCCATCGCCAGCGCCAGGCTCGCCTACCGCGGATTCGAAACGCGGGTCAGCCAGGACGACTGGCAATCGCTGGTCGCCGGCGGGGCTCGGCCACAGCGGCTGCTGTGGGCCAGCACCAGCACCAAGAATCCCCTGTACGACCCGACCATGTACGTCGTCCCGCTGGTCGGGCCGCACACCGTGAACACGATGCCCGAAGTGACGATCGACGCATTCGCGGCGGCCGGGGAGATCCGGCCCGGAGCGATTCGCGAGGGAGTCGAAGAAGCCGAGCGGGTGTTCGCGGCCCTGGCTGACGCAGGAATCGACATGGACGCCGTGTGCGAACAGCTGGTGAACGAGGGAGCGGGCAAGTTCCTCGATCCGTTCGACAAGCTGATCGGGGGGCTCGCGGCCCGGCGCCGGGAAGTGCTCGAACCTCGCCTGGCACGCCTCGAGTGGATCGGCGAAGCCGGGACCGACGCCGCGTCGGCGGCGCTGGTCGGTGCCGTTGCCGAGCAACGGTTCGGCGTTCGCCTCGCGGCACGCGATCCGTCGCTGTGGACGGGTGACCCGGACACGATGGACCGCATTCGCAATCGGCTGGGCTGGCTGGACGCACCGGCCAGAGCGGCCGACGAGCTGTACGGGATCAACACGTTCGCGGGTGAAGTGCGAGAC
>Ga0316193_10002741_pt1 | contig 12499 bp, 10 predicted proteins | sample MerIslsedime2_MG_FD_207735 | JGI IMG/M metagenome (GOLD analysis project Ga0316193, IMG submission 207735) | Coastal sediment microbial communities from Maine, United States - Merrow Island sediment 2 | ecosystem: Environmental > Aquatic > Marine > Coastal > Sediment | place: USA: Maine... | reverse complement strand
CCGCCAAAGTGATGTTCAGAGCGAACGCGCAGGATGTCGCCAAAGTCGGTTATGCAACCGGTAGTGATCCGCAGCAACAGCTCACCCAGAACTGGGGACAAAGAGGCAGCAGGACTTACCAGACAGGCAATACCATGGTCTCAACCCTGGCGGTTAACGCGCAAAATGAATCGAGTGTCAGGGCCGACTTGTTCGGTGAAGTTAAGCTCAATTTTGCCAGCGAGACGCTACCACTAGAACAACTTACCGACGCTGCCAGCGTTGCATTAGTCCAGCGGCATACGCCAGCGTTGAGTCAACAGCAATTGCAAGCGCGAAACTCAACACCCATCACACCGCCGCAACCGGGCGCTAATCAGGGCGGTCAACAGTAATGCTACGCGATCTCTCCTACGTTCTGGCTGAACTACAACAGGGCTTGATTGAGGCGGCCACCGATCCGCGCCTGAAGATCCAGATAGTCAGCGCAGAAATGCTACTGCCAATAGACATTCGACTGGTATTTCAAAATGGGGGCGCAGTACTGCAGGGTGATGTGCAGCGCGCGACGGAAGATGCAAACTGGAATAAACAGGTATCCAGTTTACGCATCGGCTGGCAACAGATCCCGACTGAACTGATGCTGGTAGACCAGATGACCGCAGCGGGCAAAACACCACTCGGCTCGGAGATAGCATCATGAGCGCGCGCATACCAACTCTGGTACAGGACAGCGGCGTTCCGTTCGATCTCTTTATCCAGTCGTTAACTGAACAGCTTGATAAAGCGCAGGCGTCGATGGCGCTTAAAGCGAGGGTGGGTAAATTGCCGTTAACTTTTGCGGTCAAGGAAGTCACTCTGGATCTCAAAGCTTTCGTCCAACTAATAGACGACGACGTATTTATCAGGCCCGCAGGTCCTGGCGATAGCGAGGCTAGTAGTATTAAGCTGGGATTGACCACGATTACCAAACCGATGATTGAAGAGAACGCCATCGATTTTCAAACAGACGAGCCAAAAGTATCGCTACGTAGCGTGCTGGGTGATAACAAAGACAGCGAAGAGTTGCAGCGCCGATTACAACGGATCGGCGTACATAACGTCAGTCAATTGACCGAACTGCGTAAGGCGGCGGGCACCGATGTGATCGCGCGTCTGGCACGTATGCCACATAACCGATTGCAAAAACTACTCAAGTCGGCCGACGCGCCGCGAGTGACACGAGAACCTCGCTTGCCAGAGCCTGACCGCGTGGCACAGGTCCCGGATCCTGATTTTGGTCCTGGTCCTGATTTGGGCCGAGGTCCTCATTTGAACCGAGAACCACTATTCGGTCGTGAGCCTCAATTGGATCGTGAGCCTCAATTAGGCCCAGATTATAAATTAGACAGAATTCCTCTATCAGGACTCCCAAAATTAGAAAAACCCACAATCATGACGCATCGACGGACACCCGATAGATTCCGGATTAAAACGCCACTGATTAATCACCTGAAAATACCGCGCGTATTCGCCGAGGGCAAAGAAGTCCCTATCGTCGAATTACAGGAAGGTGAGCTAGTGCTTGAACCGCTCGCTACTCAACTTGGAAGCGACGCAACGCTGGAACTGGCGGACGGCGAGCAAATGCTGGTCCAGCTGATTGACGGCGCCGTTGGTGGCGAAATTACACCAGAAGATGACGAACAGTTTTCGGAGCCGCGAGATAGCCTGAAACAATATTCAAAAAAGGACCTGAAAAAAGATCGACAAGGAGTGCAAAGATGAACCTTCCTGTATTCCCTTTGGCCGTGCCTAGACGTTTGCTGGTTACCCTTAAACTGGGCGAGGTTCCTGAGCATTTGCCCAGTGTATTGGCTTGCAAACGTTACGGTGTGCGTCGGGCAGACAAGATAGACCGCGGCACGCTCGATCGAGTACTGAGGCATTTTGGCGGCGCTGCCCGTAGTGCACGATTACACAATTCACGCTTGCGAGCCTCGCAAAAACCAGGTGTCAGTGGCGCCAGGCGTTTTGACCAGACCGAACAATTGTCCGGGGTCGCTCGGGTGATCCGGGTTGAGCTGCAAAACGATGTCAATTTGAGCGAACTGTCTGATGCGCTAGCGCAAGTGCCCGTAGTAGAGCGAGTCCAAATGGACCGCTTATGCGGTACACCGTTTGATAGTCCAGTGGAACAAATCGCTGCCGCGCAAATCGATCAGGACCAGGCCTGGCGTTCACGTCAACTGGTTCGTCTACCGCAAGCGCTTGGATTTGAACCGGGTGATCCCGCTGTCGTTATGGGACTGGCTGATACAGGTGTAGTCAGCTCGCATCTTGAGCTAAGCGGCAACATCCGTAGAGGATTTGATTCGGTCGACCTTAATCAGGCCATGGTCGGCGATTTAGAGCTAGTTGGTGATAACCAGATCAAAGACGAATTACCCTTCGACGAAGTTGGTCACGGTACAGCTTGCGCCAGTATTCTCAGTGCGCGCGGGGTGCAACTGCCTCCGGGTGGCGCTGGCCAGTGTGGGCTGACTCCGGTGAGAGTGTTGGGTGCAGGGCTGGTCGGTCAAAAGCGGGTGGGCATCGGCGCGCTTTCTAATATCGACGTTGGCATGAAGCGTTTGATCGATCTTGGCGTCAAGGTGATCAATATGAGTTTTGGTACCGCCAAATCGGATTTAGCCAGTGACGCTCCTCTGCCGCATCAGGAAGTGGTGGATTATGCGCTCGCTCGTGAAGTCATTCTGGTGGCCGCTGGCGGCAATTCCGGGTTAGCCGAATCCTATTACCCGGCGGCACACACTGGTGTGATCGCGGTCGGCGCGGTCGACGACTTTGCCAAACCTTGTCGCTTCAGTACGCGCGGCGAGCACATTGCGCTCTCGGCGCCGGGAAAAAAGATCTGGTCTGCCGGTCTTAACGACTACCAGCAAGTGACTGGTACCAGTTTTGCGGCGCCTTTCGTGGCGGCGGTATGTACTTTAATGGCTGCGCACGCAAGGCGAAGAGCTTTGCCGTTAAGGGTTTCGTTGGTTAAAGAAATATTGATCCGCTCGACGCGCCCATTTTCGACAGCAGGTGTAGAAGGATTTGGCGCAGGTGTACTGGACGGGTTGGCGGCGCTTCAGTTGTTGTCGCGCAGTCTGGATGATATGAACTATCAAGCGGGAGCGGATTACGTAGCCGCTAACGGTTAACCGCTACGCAAGATTATGGCGACGGAAAAATGAGTGAATTAGTTTTTAATTGCGTTGCTTAGGTGGGTATCTCGGGTGTAGACCCCGGAACTTGAAACCACGGCAGAAACCGTAGAAAACAACACTGATCAAACTTTATGCCTTCGAGGAGGTAACAACATGAAACGCATAGTGTTAGTGGATCTGGGCGAGCGGGATCTCCGTGTTCGGATCGAAATGGAAGAAAAAGCTCAGTACCTGAGAGTAGTCAGGGACAAAAAACGCCGCGGCGGCTTAACAGCTGAGCAGCAACGCGAGCTGGACAGTCTGGAGTATAAACTCGACCGGGACGAAGTCATCGATCCATTCTATCGCGCTATTCTGGCGACTTATTTACAGGTACGCGACGAGGATATAGACGAATTGTTGCACGAGCATGGGCTGCTTGGATCGCAGAAATCAGCCGCGAGCAACATACCGCTAGCGGCGCGAGAAGTAGAAGTCGCCGCGATCAGTGGGGTGATGCAACTGGACGGGTTTACCGATCCCGATCGCGCCAGCTTCCAGAAAAAAGTTAGCGAAGCCCAGGGTGAATACCGTACTCACAGAGAGCTTTTTGTCAAAGTCTTTGAGTGGCTTTCAGCACGCCACCAGGTCAGTATTGACAGTCAGATCCGGGAACAGCGGGTCAGCGATGCGATCGTCGGCTGCATTAAACCCGGTGGGCAGATTTCCGACAGAAGAGACCCGGCTACCGGCATTATTCCGCTCAGCATAACACTCGCCGGCGCAGAAGAAAGCGTCGAAGCCGAACCCTCTCGGGAAAAAGGTGAAATCTACGCTATTTCTGGCAAAGCCGCCGCTAGCGTGGTCCGCAAACTCGTCGCCGATCGGGTCACCGCGAACGACTCGTTTTTATCCACCAGAATAGAAGCCGCATTTGAAAACACCGCCGGTATTCACGACGGCGGCTCGTTTTCTTCGATGGACATATCCTTGCCGGATCTGGAAGAAGCGGTCGACGTAGAAATCGTTAAAGATAACCTTTACGCAGTGCAGGCCATTTATTTCTTTATGATGCTGGAAGAAGCACGTTTGCCTCAGGTGGTGGACTCTATTTCCGACGCCTGGCGACGCGGCTCGATCACACTTGGGCGAGGTTTTGCCGGTGACGCATTGTACAAGCATTACCGAACCACTCCGGAACGGCTCAACGAAGTCGAAAGAAGAAACTTCTATATGGGTACCTTCGGCACACCAGGTGGCGATCCCAGTTACGGCCGCGACAACGCGCTGTTTTATGAGTTGATGTTACGCACCACTTCATCGGTATCTAATTACTTCCGTAAATTCTCCAGAGATAATATTTTTCTGTCGCAAGAAACCATCCGCAAAGCGTGTCGCGAATTGGCCGCAAACCTGTCGGTAAATGGTTACGGTATGGCGCACTATACAGCGGTGGAATTGCAGCAAACTATTCTTGAGTACCGCGATTTGTTATCCGATCCCGATGTGTTGAGAGCTTTTGGCGCGCGTGATATGTGGCAGGTGGTTGATCAGATCAACGCTAATTATCTTGGTGGTTTGCGTAATACCTATCGCTATCGTGTACAGGCACATTCCGGCGCGATCATTATCCGCTGGTTGGCGAATAACCATCAAAGATTGGTTGGACGCTCGGGTATGGACGTTATCTCGATTGATATTTTAAGTAGCCCTCAACTACGCGCTATGTCGAGCAACAAGCCACTGGTAGAACCAAGCGATTGGGATTTTGTCAATGCTTGTGAGCAATGGTTAGCCGTTGGCGGCGTGCAGGAAGATAGCGTCGATCAGTATTCGCAGCCGATTGAGTCGCCAGCGATATCGAGCCAACCTGTAGCTATGCCGCAAGTTGCTCAGGACGTACTCCAGAGCGTCGGTATCGATTTACCGAGCATGTAAATGATTGGCATGTAAGCGATCTGAATGCAGTCGATCAGAATGTAAACGATCGGAATGTAGTCGATCGACGTGTAAACAATTAACAGGACGGAAAGCCTTATGCAAACTCAACACAGTCAACAAGGCGCGCGACATTATCCGCGGGCGCACCAGCGGCCGATGTCCGATTACGTTAAGCATTCACTTAACTCGGCTTCGCATATGCTCGGGGTAAAATCGCCGCTCAATTACGTTAATGCGCTTATTGACCGCTCATTTAGCCAACCGGAAAACGACATCGCCTACGCCGACAACGCGTTAGCGCCGGGTGCAGTTCCTTATGAGCCATCGTTTACCGAAACAGAGCCTGACACCCTGCGCTTTACCATTCAGCCGCTTGGTCCGGGGGCGCCACCTATTGCGCGACGTGACGATGCGACTCGCGAAATGCGGCGTATTATTACGCCTTGTTTTGGTAAAGATGCTTTGCGCTGGTTTGATTCTCGTAGCGAGGAATGGCGTGGAACTAGCGGACTCGGGTGGATGTCCTATGGCGCCTGGTTCGGTAGCGCGTACGACGAAGATGGTCTGTACGCCACCAAAATATACTATGAACTACTGCCTTCTCAGATTGAAGCACTATCGCCGCAGCTGGCGCTCACCAGTCGTCTGGTGATGGCGGAAATGCCGACGCTGTATCCAATATTTACCTCGATTGGTTGTAAGCGAGATCTCGGCAGTCAGCGAATTACCTTTATGCATCGGGGTGCGCTGAATGTAAGTAGCATGGGACCAATAATGAATCGACTCGGCATAGGCCATCAACTACCCAGTCTGATGCGTGTGGTTGGCCTGGCGCTTGGCGGCCGCTTTGAAATTCCGCAGGGCGGCGCGTTAATTGGCTTGCGTCATACGCCACAAGGGGTTGAGTTGAAGCTGGAAATTATGCTGGCTTCTTTACCCGATTTACCTAATCGCTTTTTAGAGTTACTGCGCCTTGGGCTGACCGAAAGGCCACGCCAGTTGAGCGCGCTCGATCGTTGGTTAGCAGCGTTTGGCGTCGAAAATGCGAATGAACAGGGACATTTTTCAGTATTGAGCGTACGCGTTAGTCCAAAGTCTCAGGCGAGTATTAGTTTGTATGTTCGACCGATAGAGTTTGAGTTAAGAGACAGTCTGGCTTCTGGAAATAGCGCATTGGGCGCTAGCGACAGCCTTTTCCCTGACAACAACTTTTCCACCGACAATCAGTCTGTTGCCGGAAACCAAACTATTTCCGGAAATAGTTTTGCATAGGGCCGTTCATTAGCCTGGACGAGGAGATTTATATGGCTACTCAAGCGTTACCGTTTTCTGCACCTGCAAATTCGCGGCAACAGCCGGTCAGGCGTGACCATTCCGCAGCAAGTCATGAAGCTGTCGATTCAACGCGTCATGCGGTGCGCGACCTGTTGGGACGTAGCCAGGCGTTTAACGCGCTTGATGAAGGCAAACGTCGCGCTCTGGCCAATGATCTGGTGCAGATAGGCTCTTATCTAGCAGAGCCCGACGGCGTTCGAGTATCGCCTTCGCAACAGGCGGGGCCGGTAAAAGCGCTGGCGGAAAGAGGCGTGCAAAGTCGCCGCACTAATCAGCAACAGGGCGATGGCGAGTTTACCGCGCAGGGCGCGAGAGAGGGCGCTGCAGTTGCTGGCGCGTTGCTAGAAGCGGTTAATTTTCCCGAGTTTGTATCCGGTCTTATCGACGGCGTGTTTCATTCTATTGTCACCAGCTCCATCGAGCAGATGGAGGCTTACGCCAAGTTAGTCGCTGATGTTTCAAAGAGTATTAACCAATTTCGCGATGATAATACGACCCAGAATCAAGGGCGTGACCATCTGGTGGATAACTATCCGGATGTGTTTGAATTAAGTGTTGATACCGGTGAATTTGGCGGTGATTTTGGCAACTTTGATGAGACCGAAAGCGAAGGCGAGCAAGCATCGCAGCCTGGACCACGCGTGACTTTGCGCGAAGGCGTCGACGAACGCGCCGCGGTGGAACGTTTGAATCAGGATCTACCGCTGGAACAACCGATAACCCGGCTGGACGACAAGTTGGTGGAGGCGGTATTAGTGCCGGCAGCACGCACCCAGCTGGCCACCAGCCGTCAACAACTATTGGCCACCACCATTATGATGGGAATTAACCGTATCGTGGTGACCGACGGACGTATCGCCGCCAAGGTTATGTACGATTTTCGTGCCCGCGATAATATGAAATACCGCCAGAGTGCGCAGAAATTCGATTACGGCGACCAGAACATTACCACCCAAAGCGGTAATCGAGAAGTCGAAGCGGGCACCAGTTATCAGGGCGGCAGTCGAACCTCTGACGGCAGTTATCAAGGAGGCAGAAGGGATGCTAATTTCTATTCCAAAGGTGATTACAAAAATACTTCACAGCCAGTTTTAAAACTGGCATCCGCCTCGCAAACCAGCGTTGACGCTAGTCTCGAAACCAAAGCTTCTCTATCTGGCATGGTTGAAGTCAATTTTAAAAGCGACTACCTACCACTAGAGAAATTAGCGAATCCCGAATCAATCGCAGCGATCCAGATGAATGCACAGCCAGGTATGGTGAGAAACCTGGCCAACCGACCCGCACCAGCCAAATCGGGAAACCACTCCTAGAACGGCTGATTTTGGTCTGACTGAAACGAAAGGTCTGACAGAGACGATATTTGAATCATGGAATTAAGCGAAGTGCCAGCAACTAACCAATGGCAAGATACTAGCCAGCCATATGCGGCAACCCAGCCGCACGCGGCGAGATACGCGCAGACGGCAAAAGGACAGCAAACCGCTGAGGATCCCGGGTGGTTGGACGACAGTACATTAAGTGCGGTGCGCCCTCACGTGAAGCGTTTACTCGAGCAATCTCCAGGGTTTCGCGAGCTTTCCAGTGAAAAACAACGCGAGCTGGCGCAGACCATGGTGCGGGTAGCCTCCTATATGAGTAATCCGCAAGGGCTTGCTCAGAAAGAACTTACCCCCGGTGAAAACATTCTTTCTCACGCTCAGGCGGACGGAGTGGATCAAGCAAAAAATAAAGCCTCAGACAAAATCGGTACTTTTGCCGGAGCTGATTTTAAGGGCGGCGCGATGGCCGAGGGTGTCGATCAATTTAAAGAGCTGATCGGCGCGGTGGATTTTCCAATGTTTGTCGGCGGCTTAATCGAAAATGTTTTTCAGGCGATCGTCAACGCTTCAATTCAGCAAATGGAAGCTTACGCAGACTTGCTTAAATCGGTCGCGCAAACGGTCGATCAATTCGCCCAGGATAATATCAGCCTGAATAACGCGCGTGATTGGCTGGTGGACAAATTTCCCGATAAATTGGGGGTCGACGACAGTGACGCCGAAGAGTCAGGAGAGCCGCGTTTAACCTTGAAAACTGAAGATACGGATAGTTTCTACGATCAAGTGAATCAGGAAATGGAACTGGCGTCTCCATTATCGGATATTTCTGACGCCGAGGAAGAAACGCGTCTGGTGCAGGCTGCCCGATTACAAATGGCACGCAGCCGTCAGCAATTATTGTCCTCGATGGTAGTGATGGGGATAAACCGTATTGTCGTTACCGATGGTGCGATCAACGCAAAAGTGGTGTTTCGCCTAAAAGCCGGTGATCAGGCCGAACGTAAAGCGCGCGCTTCGCTGTATGACCGAGATACCAGTTACAATCGTAACACCACCGCTGCCGGAGCACATTTTGGCTGGGGCGGGGCTGCGACCAAAAATACCAACGTGCAGACGCATATGACGGCGGTGTCTTCATCAGTGGATGAATCATCTGAGTCTAAAGCTGAAGTTAAGTCAAAGCTGAGTGGCGAAGTCAGGGTGAATTTTAAATCGGACTATTTCCCCATGGAAAAACTAGCGTCGCCGGGAATGATTGCTTCTATTCAGGGCAATGCGACACCTTTTGACCCAAATTACAAGCCGGGCAAACGCGAATCTGGCGCCAGCAATTCAAACAACAGTAATTCATATAATTCGTCTAATTCCTGATTAAGGGCAGGGCGACGGGAACTGTGAATGACCATGAGCGATATAATTGACTCCCGCATGATCCCTTTTTCTGCCGCTGACAGCGATGAGAATCTCCATCTGGCAGTTGGCGTCGCGTTGTCTCTTTTGCAAAATAACGGTCAAGTTGTCGCTGGTTCTTTAGCCGAGTTTGACGATTTAATTTTGCCTGATATGAGTAGCCCGGTGCGCGACTTAAAGGCGCTAAAACCACTGCCATCGTTTTACCTGGCATATGAATTAGAGCAAACAGGATTACTCAGAACCGCAGAAAAAATCGCGGGACTTTATTTTAGTGGCGCTATCGATCAAAGCCTCGGCGAGGCCGAACCGGCTATCAGAGAGTTCTGGATTAAACGCCACCAACGTCTTAATCAACAGGAAAGAGACAGCCTGCTTGAACAGGCTTTTGAGGCTCGAGCATTTTATCCACTTTTCTCGCGTCTGTGCCAAGCGATTGTGGCACTAGCCGATAATGGAGACCGCCGTCAGATTCAGGAAGAAGTGAGCGTCGACATTTTATTGCAGCAAATACGCGAGTACTTTTTTTCTCGGCCACTCGGTTTAATTTCCTACGCCGCGGAAGATATTCTCAAGTCGGTTAAAGTCGCTATTGCTTTTATGACACAAAAACCGCTGCTAACCGCTTTTGGCGTTCATAGCCTGTGGGAATTGCTCACTATTACTGGTGGCGGTAGCAGCCACACCAATCGACAACACGCGGAAATGGCGAGTGCAGGGATGTTTGTTCTGAGTTGGCTGGCGTCACCCGAAGCCGGACAAGCGCAATTTGGCTTGGGTGGACAATCACAGCGGCTGTTTGCGACCGCGCATCGTTGGACGCTGGCATATAACACCTTAACAACAACTAGCAGTTCACAAATACTGAGCAGCGCACAGATGGTCTTGCAAGATGCGCCGGGTCTCTGGGCCACCGCATGAATGCGCCATTGGCTTACCAACAAGCGAGCGCGCCGCCCGTGCAGCAACCTTTATTTCCGGGGCAGCAACCTTTATTTCCGGGGCAGCAACATTCATATCCGGCCCAGCAGCATTTATACCCAGCTCAGCAGGGCAGCCCGCCAGGCTGGCTGCGCGAAGCGGTACACGGCGTTCTGTCTAAATCAAACGGCTTTCAAAAACTTAGCACCGAAGATAGACGCCAGCTGGCACAGGCAATGGTCAAAGTTTCCAGCGTGGCGGCTAATCTGATCGCGGAAGAATCCCACGCAGAGCAACAACTTCCAGAAGAACCAGAGCCAAACACGGTTCAACTATCCTCAAACGAACCGCTCGAATCGGCAGCAAAACCAGTACTGGCAACTGCACAAAGTCAGCCGGGTTTTGGCACCTCTGCAGGGCGGGTTGCCTCGATTACGCGAAACGTGCTTAATGCGATTTCATTTCCCCGCTTTGTCACGGATTTAGTCAACGGCGTTTTTAAGTCGATGCTGGACTCGACTTCACAACAAATGCAAATGTACGTTGAATTGTTAAACAATGTTTCTGCGTCGGCTGAAGGTTTTGAACAGACTCAGTTTTCGGCTACTGGTGTTCGCGCCTGGCTAGTGGATAAATTTCCTCAAGCTTTCGAACTGGAAGGCGTTGACGAAGAGGATGAAGAAGAGGAAGAAGAAGACGTTGAAGAGCCACGACTGAGGTTGAGGAGTGGTGGGCGCATGCCAACGGAAACCCAGCTGCGTGCCACTTTTGGGATGGAGCTCAATGAACCAATCGAAGCTAGCAATCCTGAGCAACTGGTGCCGTTGGCAAGAAGACAGATCGCGCGTCAACGTCAGCAAATGCTGGCAACCATGGTGATGATGGGGATGCAGCGAATAGTAATAGATAGCGGTAAAATTAATGCCTCGATGCGCTTTCATATCGATACGCGAAGCGCTGCGACTGAAGACCGCGGCAGCCGCTTTGGGATGCAGAACCGAGTTAAAGCGTCCGGAAAATTCGGTATGGGGCCGTGGGGCGCTTCCGCAGAAGTTGAAAATACCATCAGTTACGTATCGACCCAACGCAGCCAGAATACCGAAGAGATCAATACTGATCTGGAGCTGAATTCCTCAGTTGAGCTAAACTTTAGAACCGATTATCTGCCACTCAATCAAATGGCGGCGCAAGCCCAGGCCGACCGCGTCAGGCAGGCAACGCGCAACCCGACGGCCAACGCCAATACCGCCGACCAGGCGCGAACAGCACGTTTGCAAGCGCAAAGAACAGCCGAAAGAGATAGAGCCAATCGAATCAACTTAACACCGCCCGGCGCAACGCCAGCGACGCCAGCAAGAACTCCAGCGACACCAGCGCGAACACCAGCAGCGCCAGCGCGAACTCCAGCGACACCAGCGCGAACACCAGCAGCGCCAGCGCGAACTCCAGCGACACCAGCGCGAACACCAGCAGCGCCAGCGCGAACTCCAGCGACACCAGCGCGACCCCCGGCAACGCCAGCAAGAACTCCGGCAACACCAGCACGAACTCCGGCTCCGGCAGCGTCAACTCCGGCAACGCCAGCGACTTCAACGCCCTCACCGGCGGCAACAACTCCGGCTCCGGCTGCATCGACCCCAGCAGCGCCTAGCTAGGTCTACTTAGGGATGGCCTGAAAATTGAAGTTTTTCTGTTTCATTTGCCCATGTGGTCAAAAAACTCATCTGTGTTGAGATATCAACACCTTGGCATATAGCGTACCATTCACAGTGCTTTTGTGCGCTGCCTGAAATCAGGTCTACAATCTACTGATTAATGCTAATTGGTCGTGGGGATGATTATGGATTGGGTACGTATTCTGGCCTATATCACTGGAACAGTGGACCAGGAACTCCTTTTGTGTAACGAGTATCTAGTTGCCGAGAACCGGATTCTCAAAGCTCAACTCAAGACGCCGTTGCGGCTCACCGACGCGGAGCGGATTACACTCGCTGAACCGGATAAAATCCGTGAAAGAGGAAGCTTTGTCAAAGCTGATCCTATTTGGTGAGGCGTCCTTGAGGCATGCTCTAAGAGAATACCTCGTACATTTTCATCGGGAACGTAACCATCAAGGCAAAGGTAATGTGCTTCTGTTCCCGTGCAATCCTCGGTCAACGCCTAGCTCGGATCGATCTGTTCGCTGTCGTGAACGGTTGGGCGGACTGCTCAAGTACTACCATCGCGAGGCCGCCTGAGGCGCGCCATCATGCTGGGCGAAAGCGGCATTAGTTTCACAGGGCTCTATATTTGCGGTGCCAGTTCCCTCATCATGCTGGTCCTGAAACTCAGTGTCATTGATACTTGGTCGTGGTGGCGAGTGTTACTACCGCTTGGCCTGTTTGTCGGCTTTAACGTCACCAATATTGTGGTCGCTTT
>Ga0316193_10002740_pt1 | contig 12500 bp, 11 predicted proteins | sample MerIslsedime2_MG_FD_207735 | JGI IMG/M metagenome (GOLD analysis project Ga0316193, IMG submission 207735) | Coastal sediment microbial communities from Maine, United States - Merrow Island sediment 2 | ecosystem: Environmental > Aquatic > Marine > Coastal > Sediment | place: USA: Maine... | reverse complement strand
GCTTTTGCTGGCAACCCCAGAAAAAACATGCCAGATGGCATACCGTTTAATCTTGCTGATTACCTTGAATTAGTCGACTGGAGCGGACGTATCATTCGTGAAGACAAAAAAGGCTATATCCCTGACCATCTTCCGACTATCTTGCAGCGACTTGATATGGATGCCAGGCACTGGCTTTACCTCACCAAAAATTTCGAGCAACCCTTCAAGGGTCTGGTTGGTGCTGCACATCATGTTCGAAAAGCCTGCGAAGATTTAGGTAAGTGTTGGGTGCACGGCATCAGTCAATGTGAGAAGTTATTCTCAAGTAGCTAACTCTACCTTTAAAAAGAAAATAAAGTGAGCTTGAAATAAACCAGTTCAGGTATTTCTTTTGTCGGGATTTAATTCATTAATAGTTGTGCAGCTTAAAAAGCTTCCCTGCTAAATTACCAGTGTCTTTTTAACGAAAATCATCTAAAACAAAAGGCTAGTTTGTTGTGAATTTATGGGTATAACTTTTGTAATTAATGGATGTCCTTATTTGTTTTTATTTGTTTTTTATCAAGGGTGATTATGTATTTGTTTGTACTTCTGGGACTTCGATGACGGTAATCTCGGCACCGGTGTTGCACCAAGCCATACTTATGCCAACCCGGGCACCTACACTGTAAAACTTATCGTGGAGGACGACGAGGGTGCCCAAAACCCTGTTCCGGCGGAGACGACAGCCGAGATTGCCACCGACACAGACGGGGACGGCATTGCTGATGCGCTGGATAACTGCATCCTCGCCCCTAATGGCCCACTGATTCCGGACGCCGGTGGCAACAGCCAGCGCGATACCGATGGTGACAATTATGGTAACGTTTGCGACCCGGACCTCGATAACGACCTGATCGTGAATGCGGCCGACCTTGCGTTATTTAAACTGTTGTTCTTCTCCAGTGATCCGAATGCGGATTTCGACGGTAGCGGCACGGTCAATGCGGCCGATCTGGCGATTTTGAAGACCATGTTCTTCGGGCCGCCGGGACCGAGTGGCCTGGTGCCCTAGGCGCTAAGTCGACGCAGGCTGAAACACAATAGATGAAAAGGGGGGCGGGTTTATTTTCACCTAAAATAAATCCGTCTCCTTTTGCTTGAAGTACAGGAATAATAACTAGGGCCTGTTAACACTAATCAAAGCATCAGTAATCAATGCAAAGTGAATAAAAAATATAAACACAATGTGGTTAAGTAAAAACCCTACATAGCATTTTATTGAAATAATGGTTTCAATGTTCACCGCTAACTTTATCGATACCTAAAATAATTATTGAGAAAAGGTGCCGGAGGGATTATTTTTTAACCATTTTATTTTTGCCTGATTGGCCTTCCTCTGGCAGCCTGCCCCAATTTAATACCATAACACTGCTCAATCTGTTGCTTGAACCTGTCATCGCCTATGGGATGACAATACTTGCTTGCTCGCTCAATCAGATGCACATCCTCTTTGGGGATCTCATATCTGAACAATTCCCGATATGCATGACACCTATGCTCGGAATTTTCGCCCAGACCAGGGTATTCATCGTGTTGAGTCAGCCCGCTTTGAGCACCCCGGGCATTAACCCTGTAACTTGATCAGCGGTATTCCTCAGGCTTGCGAACCATGCCGGCCACAACGGGATTCATTTCTATGTAACGACAACAAGTCAGGAAATAACGATCAGTTTGGACCAGGCTGGACTTATGCCTTCCCACCCATACCGTTCCGGTCCGTTTATAACTTTTATTAAAGTACCACGCGTACCGACTACCGATCACACTTGTTGCACGGGATATTGACTTCGCATGTTCAAGAGTTACCAGAAAATGTATATGATTGGTCATCAGGCAGTAAGCATGGACAGCAACGCCATATCGCCTGGCATTCTCTTTCCAGACCTCGAGATAATACTGGTAGTTCTCTGGCTCGACAAAACAGGCTTCGCGGTTATTGCCGCGTTGAACGATATGGTAGGGATACCCGGGAAGGTACATCCTTGCACGCCGAGGCATAGCAGATCCTTTGCTTTATACTGTTTAGATAATTGTATTGGCGACTCACAAATTGGTCAATAAATAATCCCTCCGGCACCTTTTAATGGATTAGCAAGGGAATACCATGGCGGGAAGCGTAAACCATGGTGTCAGAATACGCCTTTAAATAATTGACAATTATCAATGTGAAGACCAGCTAAAGCTGCTAACGTGCCGCCTGGAAAACAAAGCGCCGCCATCTCAAGCCACAGGCATTTCATTTATTTCTCAGCCTGCTTCTGATCGCGCTGGCCCATAAAATACTAAATAAAACAATTATTTATTTCTAAGAGTACATTTTTTCTCGGGAGGACTTTTTTCATGATTAAAACACTGTTTCGTGCATCAGCAAGCTTTCTGTTTCTGCTTTCTTGTGTCACCGCGTATGCAGAAAATCCTAACTTTACGACTTCACATTTTTCCGGTTCAGGTAACTGCGCCACCTGTCATGATGGCTTGACCGACACATCCGGGGCGAACGTTTCCATCGTCAGGGACTGGGGGCCATCAATGATGGCAAACTCGACCAAGGATCCTTTCTGGATTGCCAAGATGGCAACGGAAATGGAACGCAACGCGCACCTGACACCGCTGATCAATGATGTCTGTACCAAGTGTCACGCGCCAATGGCCAATTTTGAGATTACACAGGTGCAGGGCGGTGAACTGACCGTGTTCGGAACGGACGGCATACTCAATCCCGATCATCCGATGTACGATGCCGCGGCGAATGGCGTCAGTTGTACTGTGTGTCATCAGATCATGGATGACGGCAATCTCGGAACGCTGGCTGGCTTTTCCGGTAACTACACAATCAATAGCTCGAAAGACATCTATGGCCAGTACAGTGTCAACGCTAATCCGATGGAAATGGCCACCGGTTATACCCCCACATACGCCGCGCATATCTCAGACTCTGCACTGTGTGCCGTCTGCCATAATCTGAAAACGCCGTTTGTCGATGCTGACGGCGATATTGCGAGCGGAACGCCGGAATTCCCCGAGGAATTCCCCGAACAGATGCCCTATACAGAATGGGAACATTCCGAGTTCGAAGACGCCGGCAGCAATCCACAAAGCTGCCAGGATTGCCATATGCCAGAAACAACCTCAAGACTGTCGAATCGCCCCAGAAACTTGGATGCGAGAACCGGCTTTGCCAAACATCACCTGGTCGGCGCGAATACTGCGATGCTGACGCTGTTGAGAGACAATGCCGAGCAACTGGATGTAACCAGCCCCGATATGGACCTGGCCATCGAACGCACCCGCGCGTTGCTGCAGAGTTCGGTGACGCTTGAAATCGTGTCGGCTTCGGTAACGAACGGCGTGCTGGAAGCGCGTTTGAAGTTGCAGAACGAGTCGGGGCACAAAACACCGACATCGTATCCGTCACGCCGTATGTGGATCCACTTCAAGGTCACGGACAGCAGCGGCAACGTCGTCTTTGAGTCGGGTAAAATCAACGCCGATGGCTCCATCACCGGTGCCGACGGTGATGCGAACCAGGGCCAGTACGAGCCACATTACGACGAGATATCTTTCGAGGATCAGGTGCAGATCTATGAGCCTGTGTCCGGTGATACGGATGACAACGTAACCTATACCTTGCTGCGCGCGGCCGGGTATCTGAAAGATAATCGTCTGACGCCTAGGGGTTTCGACAAACTCAACGTGCCCGATGATGTTGCTGTGCGCGGCAATGCGTTTACCGATGGTGACTTCAACCTGGGCAGCGACGAAATCGTCTATCGCTTCCCGGTAGCTGTTGCCGGTGAGCTTAATGTTACGGTGGCGTTGAATTATCAGTCTCTGGCGTATGATTTTATTCAGGATCTTTACCGTGACAGCCAGTTGGAACCGGTACAGACGTTCAAGACCATGTACGATGCCCAAAGCCTGAAGCATGAGCTGATCACCAGTGCCCAAACGACGGTAATTAGCGATGGTAAGGCGGACGATACTGACGGTGATGGTGTTGTCGATACCTCAGACAACTGTACACTGGTCCCGAATCCGGCGCAGCGCGATACCGACGGTGATAATTACGGTAACTACTGCGATCCGGATTTTGATAATAACCTGTTTATCAATGCAGCCGATCTTGCCTATATGAAATCGATGTTCTTCACCGCTGATCCTGATGCCGATCTGAATGGCAATGGTATTGTTAATGGCGCCGATATAGCGATTCTGAAAGATATATTCTTCGGGGTGCCTGGTCCCAGTGGACTTACGCCTTAGTTATTCGAAGGGCTGCTTCTGCATATTTTATTGGCTAGACGAAAGAAAGAATCACAATTAAATCTTGATCAATAGCAGTTCCTTCGGAGACTGTGTGAAAACCAATTTTTGAGAGTAGCTGCAGAAGCCTCGTTCGATAGAACGAGGCTTTTGTTTTATCGGATCGTTTCTGAATGTTAATCCGCCACCTCAATACCGCCAGAAGCGCCGGAACACCTTTATGATTGATCATTCTGTTTAAGCTGTAACTCAATACGCTTAATCCTGTCTCTGATCAAGTTCGCTCAATATCCCAACAAAGAAAACGTCGAAAACCCATTATTTGCTTGAGTATGGCAAAGGGTCGCTCCACGATAGCCATTCGAAGACATAGACACCCACTAACTAGAAACCAAATAAATGTGTTTACGCATCGCTGTTGAATCGCTCTTTGTCATTTTATGCTGATAGCGTCAATAACCTTCAATTTGCGAGTACGCTAATGACTGAAAGGAATGATTTCATGACGCCGGACAAAAGACGTCCACAGGCTGCATCATTTGGCCTGGGTCTTATCAGGTTGAGTGTATAGGTTTAACTGACCGCTGGAAAACAGGCGTTCACACTGACTGATCCCCTGCACCCAGCGTTGACCCAGTGCATCGCAGGCGGCGCGTACATGGTGGGCGGCACCGACCAGGTGCTTGAACGGGTGTTCGAAGTGCTGCGTCAGGTACAGCCAGTGCCGCGTATCCATATCCAGCTCGAGGCGTTGCAGGATGTCAGGCAAATCTTCGGGGATATGGCCTTTCTTATCTTCGCGTATGATGCGCCCACTGCAGTCGACCAGTTCGAGGTAGTCGCTCAGGCGGAACGGCAGGCCTTTGGGCATGGTGTTGCGGGGATTACCGGCAAACGGCAGCAGGCCATTGCTTTGCTGGTCAAGGTGGTTGGGTGCGCGTGCGTGTTCGATACGGCGTTTGATCGAGGTATGCGCAGAGGTCTCCGGGCTTTGCGCCAGCATCGCCCGAATCGGGTTCAAATCGACGTAGGCCATGCAGGCCGCTAGAGCCTTCTCGTCCAGCAGGGCCTGGGACTTGAAGCGACCTTCCCAGAAGCGACCGCTGACATCGTCTTCGCGGTTGGCTGCACGGGCAATCGGTTCGTTGAGGCAGCGCATGAACCAGCTGATCGACACCAAGCGCTGGCGCCAGGTTGCGATCACTGCAGTCAGTGTCTTTGATTCCGCCGGTGTCAGCACTTCACCGCGACTGTAGCGCAGGCTCAGCAGATTGCCGTTGAACAGGCGGTGCCAGCGCTCGACCACCTCGCACTCAGACCACAGCTTCGCCCGTTCGGTGTCGATGTGTAACACCGCATGGTAGTGGTTGCTCATCACTGCATAAGCGGCGATGTCGATGGCGAAGATGTCAGCGAGTTCGAGCAGGCGTTGCTCGATCCAGCCACGGCGGTGCTCAAAGTTGCGGCCGCTGTGGCTGTCCTCACCGCAGAGGAAGGCGCGGCGTACGCAGCGTGATACGCAGTGGTAGTAAGGGGTGGCTTCGAGGCATAACAGCGTGTTCCGTGCTCTGGGCATGGCGCTCTCCTTAGCGTTAGCTTGTTTGCATAAGACTACGAACTTGATATGCTCGTGTCAATCGATTGATGGGTGTCCACAATCAACCATCACAAAGTTTTCAAAAATTCAATCAATGCCCTGCGTTCATCCTGGCTAAGTTCAGGGCCAATTACACCCTTCACCTGTTCATCGTAGCCTTTGCTGGCATCCCATAACCTGGAAAATTCATGGCCGCGATTACTGTTGCCGGGAACGCTAGTATCCAAAATAAATATGCCGCTGGCAGCATAGCGTGTTCCCGATCTCGTCCTTAATTTGGGCTCCTGCTGGATACCGACATTGACTGCATCGAATTCAATATTGCCCAACTGAATGGTGGTGGGTCGCTCCTCGCCCGGTTTTAATAAATCCATTAAGGAAACCACTGAACCATTGTGTAAAAAAGGTGCCGTTGCCCAAATACCGTTTAAGGGGCGGGCCTTGTAACCGGCGCCGGCTTGCAGGCAATTGGGGCGTTCGCCTTCGTAGTAATCGCGTTGCTTAGCAGTAATATAGCGTTGATCGAACCATTCATCATTAGTTTGTTGGACCACTGCACCCAATGCCAGCGCAAAGCTGATGTTTGGTCCGTCGCTGACCGGAATATTCACCAGGCGCCGTGCTTCGCTGCGATACATGGTTTCATTGTAGGGTGATTGAGGGAGGAGTGGTTCCGGTGTGCAGACCTGGGCGTTAACGCCCATGGCGTTCGCGTAAACGCCACTGCTGGCATTCACATCGCCAGCGGTATTGACTGTGCGATTGGTTAAAACATTGGCTTGAGCAGGATCGGTACCAACTTGTTCGAGTGAAATAATTTTCAGTGTTAATACAGATTCCGGCGTCTGCTTTTCTAAACCATCGATGTAGTAAGTAATGGGTGCAAAATGGTCGCCTTTCCATATCGCCTCACTATTTAACGGCGGCAGGTGGCAGCCCTGGCAGTGTTGTTGGTAAAGTTCTCTGCCTTGGCTTGCTTTGCCTTTATCAATGGGAGGGAAGGTGTCTGGCCACTTTGGTGACAACAAGCCAGAAAATTGTTTGGCGGGATAGGGTTCCGCGCCGGCCAGTGCCTCTTCAATCCATGACAAGTTATTTATCGGAACCGAGGAGGAGTAACGCTTTTGCCCCTCTTTTGCCGTGGTGTCGAGGTAGGCTCTTACACCTAATGCTTCACCCGCATTGCGTACTAAGGGCTGCATGATTGAGCCATCGTATTGCACCCAATTAAACCACGATGCTGTCCAAATGTGGGGGTAGGCGACTGGAGCATTGATGGCAACATAATTGTCGTAACGAACCGGATCGAGAGCAAAGACTTCATTGCCGATGCGATTGAGTGCATCCAGGCGGGAGAAGCCTTCGATAACCTCTACTTCCATAGGTTGCGAGCCCAGGTAAGTGGCCAAGGTCTCCAAGTCGGTCTTAAGCGCCAACATGCTGGTATCGTTGTATCCTTCTTGCAGGACATTTTTTGCGAAACGTTTAAAGCGACCATCCAACAAAGGGATTTTGGAGGAAGCGTAAGTTTGTCCCACAGCGGCAGCTAATGCTTGCGTTAGCAAACCGAGGTCAGTGGAGGCGGGACCGCCTTCTATTACATAGTCCACCTTGTTGTAGCGAATATGGCCGGTGTGACAGGCAGCACAAGTAAAGCCGATGGCTGTTTGTTTGTTGTGCACGCCGGGAAGGGTTTGCAAAGGCGTAGTGGCAAAACCTACCGGTAAACCGTGGGGATTTTCTTCGTTTACCTGCCCTTCAATAAAGCCAAACCGCAGCAGGTAATCGTTATCGGAAAATTTGTCTTCGCGGCCAAAAGGAACTGAGAGTAAGCCACGTTTAGGTTGTTCCAGAGCCATGAACCAAGTTAGGGGAATGGGCAAAGTATGGGTGCCCTGAGTGATGTGATGAAATTTTTGTGTGAGTGATTCACCCCAGTTTTGATCCAACCACACTTGTTTTTCGGCCTTCACTACCCTAGGTAAGATTGGCGCCCGCAGGCCCTCGAGAATGGCTCCCACACGTGAATTGGAGAAGAAACTGATAATGGCCGCAATTAATACAAAGACAACAATGATGGTGATGAGCTGGTGGCGCTTAATGTCTCTAAGCCTCATGGTGACGTTCCTCTATTTTTATTATTGACTATTTTCTTTTCAATTCCGTTTTTTGCATGACTGATTACAAAGCCACGCGAAAAGAAGTAGAAAATAGCAAGAAAATAAGGGATAGACCACGTTTTATCACTATTTCACCTAATTAATCGTGGCCCGTCCCTGTTTTCCTTAATTCGAAAGGATTTCATCCTTAAAACCGTAATTTCATCCCCAAAAAGCGGCTTTTGAAATAATTGGGGTCAGATACCAATTGTTTCTAATATTAGAGAAAACTGTGCTCTGACCCCATTTATTCAGGACAGGAGTCCGAGTGCCAGTAAAGCTGGCTATTGAAAATATGCCAGAATAGCTCAGTTGGTAGAGCAGCTCATTCGTAACATCCCACACCGAATGTAACCACCCGATAATCCGTTGTTGTAACGAAATATTAACTGTTACAGGTAGATTTCCTTACCGATACCACCCTTGTGTACTCATTTTGTATATTATCCGAGAAACAATTGGGGACAGACCACAATTAATCAAGCTTTACCGGTCTACCTGCTTTACCAGGCACTACACGCCTTTTTAATACATCTGCAATCTGATCTTTGAAACGTTCATTGCCTAAGACATAATTTCCGTTGGTTGAAGCTCTAATATCATCAATAACGTCTTCATCTATATGAGCTTTGAATAATCCGTGATATGCCTTTCTTCGCAAATCATCAGTAATCCCCAGACGTAAATATTGTTCGTTAGGTGTAATTAAATCACTTTGCTCTCCCTCAGCATTAACACGGTAACTAGACCAGCGATAATACCGAGAGTGTGAAACCATGTTTGCGCGTACAGGGTTGAGTTCAATATACCGGTAACATGCCAATACATACGCTTCATCCTGTGTGAGACAGGAACGAAACCGACCTTCCCATAAGGTGCCGCTTCGTTTATAAGTCCGGTTTATATACTGCACGTAACGCTGCCCTAGATGCTTCATTAATAATGATGCACCATCCTCCTTCTCAGGCGTTAGTAATAGATGAACATGTTTCGTCATCAATACATAAGCATGTATTAAACATCCATGCTTATCCGCCTGCTCTTTGAGTGTATCTAGATAACGACAGTAATCTTCATCCGTATAAAAACAGGCCGTTTATTCTTCCTATACCCATCTTATTGTAATAATTTGTAAATAATAACAAGAATTGTTTGCGTTTCAGGCAGTGAAGTGTAGATTATTTAATTTCGACAGTCTGGCACAGCAACAACCTGGCTTTTCAATTGCTTGATTTTGTTGAAAGAAAGCTTCTCTTTATCATAGTCAATTATTTACTCTGTAGTTTTGTGTTTATTATTGATCCGTTTTTAGCGGCTAAGTTATTCATTACTGATATTTTTTATGGATATATCGAATGGCTGATCAGGAATCTTTGGACAACCTCATTGAAGGTCTGGCTGGGGCTGTTGTTGAAGCTCAACAACGTATCGAAACTCACCAAATTAACAATTTTCTCAACTTCTTCGATGAAGACCGACGTCCAAAAAAAATTGATATCCTGATGCCATCACTTCACCCTGATAAGAATGGTGAAGATGTCCGCTATCGTGTCCCCTTGCTTCCACTGGTTGCAAGTTCCTTACTGCGGATTAAAGAAGTTGAAATTAGTTTCGATACGGATTTTATTGGAGTCACTGAACAAGCAAATGGTGATGAAAATGGCGATCCTGCTGCACAGTTGGAAGGCGAAAAAGCGACGAAAGAAAAATTCAGATCAGTCAACCTGGACATACGTGGTAGTGGTGTTTTTAGAAAAAAAACGGGGTCAGTTCATGTTGTCATGAAAGTTGAAGGACGTGATATATCCGAAGGAATGGCACGCTTAGTCGACAGACTTATACAGGTACAAGGGGATATTGAATAATTAATTCGGTAGAAAAACTACCACACATACATAATTTCAAAGGAGAAAAGTCATGGCAGAACTTGTAAAAATGTCCGATCAATTCCAGGGACTACCAATGGACAGCCTGATAGGCGGTCCACTGACAGCAGCCTGTGATTCCCAGGTTAAATTAGCCCGTGCTACCGCTGACTTCATCAAAGTCATCGGGTTCTTACCGCCGCCATCTTCTGATAGTGAAGCAGATCCAAATGCTGTGGGTGAGACAAGAACAGCCAGATTCAAGTTCAAGCGACCGGTTGAACGGCCCTCGCCGCCAGCAACTGGTGGTGAACCACAAACACTCGATATTGTCGAGGAAGAAGTTGAGCTTGAAGTTCCCCTGTTGGCGATTGTTAATGTTCCCAACCTTAGCATAACCACTGTCGACATAACTTTTGATATGGAAGTTAAATCGTCTTTCAGTACATCGGCGGGTGTCGACACAGAAGCCTCAACATCTGCTGAAGCCAGTGCTGGCTGGGGGCCATTTTCTGCCAAAGTTACTGTCCAGGGAAAGGTCTCTGCGCATTCAGAAACAACGCGTAAATCTGATAATTCAGCTAAATACCATGTCGCTGTTCACGCGGAAGATCGAGGAATGCCAGAGGGCATGGCGCGGGTCATGGACATATTGCAAACATCGATCGCCCCGCGCAAAGTTGGTAAACCGGCCGAACTTCAACCACCGGCCTAGAAACCAGGTGGTTAAGATCAAGATAAGCAGTCATGTTTTATATGCTTAAGTCAACACTGTGGTTCGTAGTTTCATGTTACTGGAAAGAAGCCACAGATGTTTGACTTAAGCGAGGTTAGATATGTAAAGCGGATTACAGTTGGAAACAGCAATCCAGCCCAGGTGATATCGGAAGAAGAAGTCCAAAAGGCTATGGACCTCTTGAACAAATGCTTAGCTGGTCCACCGGCGGGCACAATTATCGGCATCGAGAAGAGCTTTAAAATTCTCAATATCGGTGAACACCAGGCAGTACTGCAGTGGATTGTCTACCATGTCGGATTTGCACGCAAACCGGTTTGGCTTGACGATTAGCTGGGTGAGTAAACATACTTGTTGCTGATATTGCGATCACGCAGGCGGCCATAATCATTAGAGATCAATATGCCTACTAATGCGCTGGACCAACTTATCAAATCGTTTCAATTAACGGCGAGCAATGCTCACGATAAAATTGAACAGCGACAGTATGACAGGCTGCGTAGCGTAATCAATGCCGACCAGAATGGAGAGCCGGAATTTATTACCTGGGAATGTAAGCTGCCCTCCGGCGATGGTGGTGAGCGCAGCTACGAAATACTCCGTGTTCCATGGGCCAGCTTATACCCACCTGAAGGCGTGGAGATAACTGAGGTATCAATGGAATTCGGCTGTGATATCAAAAAGCTAAAACGAAAAAAAACAGGCTCCGAGGCAGAATACTTAATCACTCCCGTTAGTCATAAGCGTGCTAAAAAAAATCAGGGGCACACGCTTAAGTTGGTTGCCCGGACAACAAATGATTTTATACCTGAATCAACAATCGATGAGCAACCAATCGGTGATTATCTGGATCGCCTGGATGCCATGTCATCTAATGAAAAAAAGTGGTATAGCCTGGAATCTAAAATCACCAGGCTAATTTATTTTCTGCTGCTTTTGATCATTATTGGTCTCACCATCATATTTTTTACCAAGAACTAAACTCAAACCTCTGGAGAAGACAATGATTCGTTATAACTCAAAAACAAGATTATCAATCATCATGACTCTACTGATGTTCGTTATTTTTACTTTGAACTCAGTAACTTTAGAAGCAGCTAACGATATTCAAAATTTTGAAGGTCTGGCTGGTACCTGGAGCGGAATTATCAAGGATGAAGATGTAAGAGCTGATTTTACGATTAAGCCATCAAAAGATAATAACGGCCCTGATCAATATTCTCTACACTATGGTGCTCCAAGAACCTGTCGTTTAGAAGCGGAAGAATTAGATAAGAATGTCAGCGTAATCACGCTGATATTTAATAAAGCCAACGGTGGTTTTTGCGACAAGCTCTATAATGGAAAGATGGTCGTTACAGTTAATAATGACGATAATCTGTCCGTTCTAATTACAAGTAGATCTGGTGATATTGAAGAATCTGCCATATTAAAAAGGTAATAGGTGGAATAAGTAGAATAGGGAGCAGACCACGGTTTTCATACATCAGACGCACGCAAATCTGTCGTAATGGGCATTTCCCTCTTCCTTGGACGACCGGATTTTCCAGGTACCACCTGCCGTCCGAGTGCTGCGGCTGCTCGTCGATCGCAGCCCCGGTGGTGAAAGAGGCGCTTAAGTGCGAGGCACCTGCCGGTATACTGGCCGCCTGTGGTGGCACCACTGCCATCAATGAAGGGATTACCTTTGGTGAGTTGATTGAAATATCATGCAACGACCGTGACGCGTTGAATGAGTGTGTGCTCAGGCACAAGAGCCTGGCGGAGGCTGTCACCGTGTGTAACGAGAACATCAAGAACTACAATGCTGAAATCCGCAAGATTAATGCCCGAAATTCGAAGCAATGAATTTTCGT
>Ga0316193_10002736_pt1 | contig 12504 bp, 12 predicted proteins | sample MerIslsedime2_MG_FD_207735 | JGI IMG/M metagenome (GOLD analysis project Ga0316193, IMG submission 207735) | Coastal sediment microbial communities from Maine, United States - Merrow Island sediment 2 | ecosystem: Environmental > Aquatic > Marine > Coastal > Sediment | place: USA: Maine... | reverse complement strand
GCCCTGGGCGGCGGCAGTGCCAAGGCCTAACACTATGAACAGAGCGGCGAGGGTCAGTTTCTTTCGCATTTTTTCCTCCACGTATCGGCGTTTGAGATTGACTATCACCGACGCACGAGTCAACAACCATCAGCCGGCGACCATTCCTGAGGTTTCTTTACGTGATTTGACGGCCGTGGCGGGTTAGTATCTGCCATTGCGGCATCGATCCGCCTGCCGAGAGCGGTGGGTTGTCGCCTGGAAACCGAATATTGATGGAATAACGCCGGAAACACGGTGTTGTCGGCATACGTAGGAACTGACGATGGCAGGGAACTTGCTAGGGTATAGGCGTGCGTCGGGATAAGAGCATCTTTCGCCGTGCGCTGGAGATCTCGCTGCTGCTCCATTTGCTGCTGATTTTTTTGGTGGCTCCGAGCTTGGTGCGAGTGTGGCCGACGTCCGACGCCTCGGCGGTCGAGTTGGTTTCCGAAGCTGCGCCCAGCGATCAACAACCGCTCGAGTTCGAGTTCGTCGATCTGGCCGAGGAGCGGGAGGAGACGCCGGTGTCGGACCAGGTTCCCCTGTCGGATCTCGACCGGCGCGCCCACGGCGGCGAGGGCGAGGCGGCGGAACGGCCGACCACGACCGGCAACACACCGCAGCTTGTCCAGGCTGACGGGGCGCAGGCATTCGGCGCGGGTTCACCGCCGCAGGTCCCGGGCCGGCCCGTGCCCCAGGTACCGCCGCCGGAGCGCCCCCAGGAGGAGCCCCTCGAAGAACCTCTCGAGCAGCGGCCGACCGAGCCCGACGTCGAGGGAGCGGGTGAGGAAGCGCCCGAGCCCGAGGCGCAGCAACCGGCGATCCAGCTGCCGCCGCCGGGTGCCTGGGCGCTGCCGCCCGACCAGGGCGGTCTGCCGGAGATGCCGGACCGCGACGACGGCGGCCAGGTCGACACCGGCGGCCTCTCCTTTGACACCCAGTGGTACGACTGGGGCCCCTACGCCAAGGCCATGCTGGCAAAGATCCGGCGCCACTGGCGGATCCCGGAAATTGCCCAGCTCGGCGTCCAGGGCAGGGTCAGGATCCGCTTTTTCATCGAGCAGGACGGAACGGTCAGCGGACTCCAGATTATGGATGAGTCGGGCAAACCACCGATGGACTTCGCCGCCCGCGACGCAATCGCCCATTCTTCACCCTTCGAACCGCTGCCGTTGGCCCTCGGCGCCTCGGATCGTGAGGGTGTTACCATCACTTTCTTTTACAACTCCGGTCGTCCGTCACGAGACCGGCGCTGAACCGATAACCGATCGAATAGGAGCACTGCGTGGTCGATATTCTTATTTCCGGCGGACCGGTAATGATTCCCCTCGGCATCCTGTCGATGGTGGCTTTTGCAATCATTATTGAAAGATTGTGGATCCTGCGCAGAGGGAATTTCCTTCAGGCCGCAATCGTGCAAACCCTTTCCGGTCTGCTGGCAAGCAACAAATACCGTGGCGCCATAGATTACTGCCGGCGCCACCCCGGCCCCTTTGCCGACCTGGTGACCGCGCTGGTCGAAAATCGCCGTGCGCCCTATGAGGAACTCAAGGAGATCCTCGAGGACACCGGTAGGCTCCAACTCATGGGTCTGCAGCGCGGGCTGCCAGCCCTTGCCACCATCGTTGCCGGGGCGCCGCTCCTCGGTCTCCTCGGGACCGTGATCGGCATGATCAAGATCTTTGCCGTCGTCGCGACCGCGGGTTCCTCAATCAACGAGCAGCTGTCGGCGGGGATCTCGCAGGCCCTGATCACCACCGCGACCGGGCTGGTGATCGCCATCCCCGCGCTCTTCATCCACTCCTATCTCGAGTCTCGGGCCATTGGCATCCTGTCGGATATCGAGGCGCAGATCCTCGACTTTCTGCACCTCGTGCGAGAGCACGAAAAGGTCGAGGACGAGGAGGACTGATGCGGCTGGCACCTCTCCGTGGCGGGCGCAAGCCCGAGGTCCAGATGTCGCCGCTCATCGACGTCATCTTTCTGTTGCTTATCTTCTATGCGGTGACGACCCAGTTCGTGAGCGATGAGCGTCTCAAGCTCAAGCTCCCCGAGGCGGAGACCGCCGAGAGCGTGGGGACGAGTCAAGAGGAGAAACCGCCCGAGGTCAAGGTCGCTACCGACGGTTCGATCTGGATCGACGATCAGATCGTGCCCGAGATGGAGCTCGAAGCGCGGATACGGCAGCTCGTCGAGCGCGCTCCGGACGACGGCATCATCCTCAAGGGCGACAAGGGCGCCGATTATGGGGTGGTGGTCCACGTCCTCGATGTCGCGCGAAAGGTCGGCGCCAAGGGAATCCAGATGAGCGCCGACCGCCCTGCAGAAAAGCAGTAGCTCTCGGGCTCGCATTCGACCCCTGCCCGCCACCCGGCATCCAGAGGCGGATGGTCGAACTCCTGAAACAGCGAAAGACGGCGCCTCGAGCGTGTTCCCTCGGGTGGTTCCGTCAGCCGAACCGCCCTCGGGATCCGATTCCGAGTCTGATGACCTCCCAGGTGGTGAGCCGGAAGCGGAGCTTGAAGCGCAGAAACAGCGAGACTTTGTACACGAGGTCGAAGAGCGGGCCCATCGGCCAGCGTGCCAGTCCCGCAACAAGGGGAATGAGGCTGGGAAAGGTGACCCCGATGAAACCGATCTTCTGGAGATTGGTGAGAAATGGAAGGTCTTCGATGTTCGCCAACGGTGACGACGCGGTGACGCGATCGAAATCGGTGACATCGTAGCTGTCGTCGAGATACCCCTCGCGCCGGCAGTAGTCGAAGATCTCGGTCCCCAGCAAGGGGCTGAATACGCTGGCCCCCATGAGGCTGGTGCCGATCTCGGCGTTGAGCCGAACGGTCTTGAGGCCGTCTTCGGCTGTCTCTCCCGGCACCCCGAACATGTTGTACGTCAAGAACCGGATCCCGACGTCGCGTAGCATTCCGGATTTCAGGCGGATCTCGTCGTCGCTCATTCGCCGCTTCAAGATCGAGTGGCGAATCTCCTCGTTACCGACCTCGAGGCCAAAGGAAATGTAGTGGCAACCCGCAGCGGCGAGCGCGGCGGCGATCTCTTCATCGAGCTCGTTGATCCTCGTCAGGCAGGTGAATGGGACCGCCACCTCGCGGCGGTACAGATCGAGGAAGTCGAGAAGCCACTTTTTGTTGGTCGTAAAGGTATCGTCGGAAAATCCGACGGTTTGCACGCCGTACCTGCTTCGGACCTGCTGGATCTCCTCCACTACATCAGCGGGACTGCGGTGGCGGACGTACTTTCCGAGGCCCTTGTACATCTCCTGGGCGGCCCGGTTGAAGCAGTACGAGCAGCCGTAGGGACACCCGCGACCCACCAGGAATCGTTTGTAACCGAGCTCGCGCAATGCCCGGTACTTGAAGTAGATCTCTCTGTCCGGAAAGGGGAGTGAATCGAGGTCTGCGATCAACGGACGCAGCGGGTTGCAGATCAAAGCTCCGTCCGCCCCGCGCCGCATCAGGTTCGGGAGGTCGTGGTGGGGGGATTTGCTGTCGATCGCGTCGGCGAGGTCGAGGATGGCCCCCTCACCCTCGCCACGACAGGCGTAGTCCACACCATCGGATGTCGCGAAGGCCGGAAAGTAGGTCGGGTGGGGTCCGCCGAAGAGGGTGATGGTGTCGATCTCTGATTTGATTTCTTTGGCGAGGTCCACCGCCCACTGGAAGCCAAACGACGAGATGGAGAAGCTTACGATGTCCGGTTTGCAGGCGCGGATTTTTGGGACGATGTTCCGCCGACCCTCCGCCGAGATCACGAGGAGGTCGCAGTCGTGACCGTGCTCCTTGAGTACCGCTGACAAGACCTGCGGCCCAAACGCCTCGTACAAAACATCCTGCAAGAAAAGAACTTTCGCCATCTACTCCACCGTATATTCCCCTGGAAGGGCAGTTGGATGAGTGTAGCAGTGGCGTTGCCTCGGTCAAGCAACGCTGTCGAGGTGGAGTGTCATCCGATCAGGGTGTCCTGAGATCGAGGCATCAGGCGTTCGATTCGCCTTTCGGAACGGCTCAATGTCTTTTCCGGTGTGGATGTCCGGTCCGTCGATATTCAGGGGCAAAGACGACTGTCTCGGCCCGAAAAGACGTCGTACAGATCCCGGAAACAGAGTCTGATGTTCCTATCGTGATGATGGAAGAGCGTGTCGAAAACCGGTTCGAGGTTTGCGGTTTCGGCGGGTGCAAGCTCGAAAACCAGTTCCCGAAGGAGGTTGGGATTGGTTGAACACTCGATCAGGGTCGGCAAAACTCCGTTTCGGTGAAGGGTGGCAACGAGATATCGCGCGGGCCGGGTTGCTCGCAAAAGGAGGCGCCACCCGATGGCGCCGAGCTGCTCGCAGCCATCAACCAGGACTGCATGCCCATCGGTGACCGGATGCGGAAGCTGGCCGCGGACCGATCGCCAGGGATGGGCGCAACCCCCCGGGATCCGGATCATCGCGACCGGTCCGTCGAGGCGGCGGGCGATCGCCTCGAGCAGAGTCGTCTTGCCGCTGCCCTTTGGACCGACGATGGCGCATCTCCGGCCGAGCGAGTCGAGGCGGTCTTCGAGCCGCCGCCACGAGAAGTCCGGGGATCGAAAGGCCAGCGATTCGATCCGACGGCCGGCAAAGGGGTTGTCCGCGGGACGTCGGAAGCGGATGTCGGTGTTCACCCGAGCTCCACCTCGACCGGCTGCGGTCCCACTAACAGATCGAGCCGTTCGGTCTCGCCACTGGGAAGAACCACCAGCTCGACGGCCCAGGCCAGGGTGATCAGTTTGCCCGAAAAGGAGTAGGGCCCATTGGGGACGCGAAAACGAAAGGAACGATTGCCGGCGCGATCGGGGCTGGCGATGCCCTTTTCATTGACGACTTCGACGTCCTGCGTGCCCTTGCCCTCGGTGTACCAGAAGAGCCGAATCTCGACCGCCTCGGCATCGTCATCAAGGTGCCACGACACCGTGCCCTCGATGGTTTCACCGGGCTTGAACCAGTGGCCGCCTGTATCCGTGGTGATGGTCAGCATGTTCAGAGATCCTCGACCCGCATCGGGCGGATGGTGATGGTAAAGTCCTGGCTGACATCGGGCCAACGGTCGATCACACCCGCCACCTTGATCTCCCACACGATCTTGTTGCTGTTCCCCTCGAAGCTGTGCATGGTGTCGTGCGGAATCACCGTCGTCGCAGCGCCGCGGGGGATTTCCCAGTCATTGCCGGTGTCGACCAGGGTGTGGGTGGCGAAGACCTCACGGTCGGTGTGGGTGTCGGTTCCGCGCTGATAGGTTGCCTCCTCACGTCCTTCGAGGAGGATGCTGAGCTGTCGAATCCGCGTCGCCCGCCCAGTGAAACGCCAGCTCATCCGGAACTCGTCGCCCAGACGGGGCGTTGCGTTGTCGAGGGTCAGCCTCGGTCTGGGGTTGGCCAGCGAGAGGACAAGGTAGCCAACCGCGCCGATCGTTGCCAGTCCGACGAGCACGAACGGGACCAGGAAGAGGGTCAGAAACCAATCCGGATGACCGCGCTCCCAGCCCTTCCAGGCCTGAACGACAAAGACCGACACGATGCCGTTCCAGAACAGGCAGAAGAACAATGCTCCCAGAACCTTGCCGATCGGGCTGACCTGCGGCTTGAGGACCAGAGGTCCTTCGCCAGGCGCCTCGTCCTTCGGGCCTTCCATCTCGGAGGGTCGCCCGGTGCGCATCTGGCCCCACGCCCACCGGCTCAGGGCTGCACCGGCGATCAGAAAGATCAGCGGCAGAAGACCGAGCAGGTGCATCGGATGGAAATCCCGATCGAGGACCGATCGGCCGGGGTTGCCCGGGTCGACCCAACAGGTGCTTTTCGAGCCGTCCGGGTGGCTGCCGACTACGTCCCGGGCGTTGTCGTAGCCGGAGGAAAGGGCGGAGAAGAAGGTGGTGCGGTTGGAGCGCCAGCTGCGGCCTCCGGCCTGGTACTCGTAGAGCACGTCGGGCCGGTAGGACGTGCCGTCGTCGGTAGACCACGAGCGGACCTCCGAGCCGACGATGGTGCATGGCGTTTCGGTCCAACCCATCGATCGGAGCTGGTGGACCGCCGGCAGGGCGAAGAGGAAGAGAAAGAGGGTGCCGCCGACGACCCCGAAGATCAGACCGACAACCAGGGCGATCTTGTGGCCCCGACCCTTCGAGGCCTTCTGGGAGATCGACTGCGAATCGGCGTCGTCGCTGGAGGCAGAACCCCGCCACACGGCCCACAGGCCGATGCCGCCGATCACGACGAAGATGAGGGGGAAGAGCACCGCAAAGGCGATCCAGGGGATGCGTCGTTCGAGCACGGCGAGCGCGGGGTGGGTTGGGCTCACCCGGCAGGTGGTCGAGCTGCCGACCACATAGCGAGCCGCTTGATCGCGCGCACGGTCGTAGCTCGAGGTGGCGTTGTCGCCGCGGGCGACCAGGGTGCCTTCGAAATCCCGGCCGTCGAGCTGATATTGATACCGCACCGCCGGGCGGTAGGGGTCCTCATCTTCGCCGGTGCTCTCGACGCCGCTGGAAATGATGGTGCAGCTGGTTTTAGGCCACCACCATGGCGCCGCCTGACGCAGCGCCTCGCCAAGGATGAAGAACACAAAGAGGCTGCCCATGAGGAAAAAGAGGCCGAAGAACAACGTTCCAACACCCTTGCCGGAGAGGGAACGGCAGCCGGAGGGAGCGGAGGGTGAGGTGTTGAATGAGGTATTCATCAGTGAGGTTCCACCTCAATTGTACCGGTGAGGACAATTTTGAATTCTCAATTCTCAATTTTGAATTTCCACCCACCCGCCCCCGCATCAGTTTTTAATTTTGAGTTTTTAGTTTTGAATTACTGACGCCCTTCGGGCGTCGTGACTCAACCCCGCCAGCGAGTGGCCGATGGCCAACCCCCTCCCGGCCTACCTTTTTGGCCGTCGGCCACTCGTCGCTGCCGGGCGCGAGTTCCCACCCACCCTCCCATGAGGCCGGAATTCTCAATTCTGAATTCTCAATTCTTAATTCCAGCCCGCCCCCTGCACGCGAGACGCGTGCACCACAAGAATCTCTTGAATTTGGATGCCGTCTTGCTGACCGCCTACGGCCGTCGCGACGCACCACCGCCAGCGCGTGGCTCATGGCCTCCTCCTTCGGACGAGGCCTGAGCTCACTCCGCTGCCGGCGGCGGGTTGTGGTGCAGGCGTCCGACGTCAAAAGGAAACGGTAGTCCTCAAAGGAGCGCTACGGACGCCCCAAGATGTCATCCTGAGCGGAGGCGGCGCTCGGCGCCGCTGGAGTCGAAGGATCTGGGGGGTGGCTCTTGGAAGCGCGTTCTAAAAAGCCGCCCCCCAGATTCCTCGTCGGACGCTTCGCGTCCTCGCTCGGAATGACGGAAATCAACGACCTCAGGCGGGATGACAAAAAGAGGCGCCGTGACGGCCCGCTGAGATTGTCAATTCTCCCTATGGCGTCGGGATGGTGGGCGGGGGATAACTCAAAACTCCCACCCTTGGGCAGGGTGGGCGGGAATTCAAAATCAAAAATTCAAAATTGAGAATTCAGCGCGTCACTCGTCCGCGTGCTCGATTCCGGTGTTCATCAGCGTGGAGACGTGGTCGTCGGCGAGGCTGTAGTAGACCATCCGCCCCTCGCGCCTCGCCTGCACGAGATCACGGTCGCGGAGGAGCCGCAACTGGTGGCTGACGGCTGACACCGACAGCTCGGCCAGCACGGCGAGATCGCAGACGCAGAGTTCTTTGGTCACAGTCAGGGCGTGCAGGAGCTTGAGGCGGGTGGGGTCAGAGAGGGCCGAAAAAAGCCGACTGACCCGATCGACAGTCTTTTCCGGGAGGGTACGCTTCTGGACGAAGGCTACCGTCTCGGGATTGATTTCGTTGATAGTACAGAGGTTTGACGTGAAATCGCTTTCGTTCATGAACGCATTCTCCTCGATGAAGATGTTGACGTCAAGTTGCGGCAAGATCTATTGGATCTTCAGCCCTTCACCGCCTTGTGACCGTAGTAGATCACTCCGGCCTCGCCGTCCCACGAGATGCGACGGAACTCCAGCCGCACCGGCATGCCGATTTCAAGCTCGGCCGGGTCGGCGAGATCTCCGATCTGAACCATGATCCGGACACCTTCCATCAGCTCGACCAATGCGATGGGCAACGGTGTCTGCTCGGTGAATCCTGCCGGCGGAACCCGGACGATAGTGAAAGTCACCACCTTGCCGTCTCGTGGGAGGACGATGTTTTCGAAGGTGGACCCACCACACTCGGAACAGATCACCCGCGGCGGATAGTGCACCTTCTCGCAGCCTTCGCACTTGGCGGCCTCGAGACGGTAGCGTTGCGGGAACTCTCGCCAGCATCGTGCGGGGGAGATCATGAGGCCACCTCCAGGATGTGAACGACGGAGCTGCCGCCGGAACCGCCCATGTTCTGGGCAAGCCCGATGGTGGCGCCCTGGACCTGCCGCTGGCCGGCCTCACCGCGGAGCTGGGTGACGATTTCCGCCACCTGGGCGACGCCGGAGGCGCCCACGGGGTGGCCTTTCGATTTGAGACCTCCCGAAGGGTTGACCGGGATCTTGCCCTGCAGCGAGGTGAGACCGTCCTCGACCGCCGAGGCGCCATAGCCCGGATCGAAGAGGCCGATGGCTTCGGTGGCCATGATCTCGGCGATTGTGAAGCAGTCGTGGACCTCGACGACGTGCATGTCCGAGGGTTTTTTGCCGGCCATCTCATAGGCGCGTAGGGCCGCCTTGCGAACCGCACCGAGTTCTGCCAGATCCTCGCGGTTGGCGAGGGTGATGGTGTCGGTAGCAAGACCCGAACCTGCGATCCTGATGATCGGCCGGTCGCCTCCGAGCTCCTTCGCGCGTTCGACCGTGGTCAGGACCAGCGCCGCAGCTCCGTCGGTCACCGGTGAACAGTCGAGAAGGTGAAGAGGGTCGGCAACCATGGTCGATGCCAGGACATCCTCGACGCTCACCTTGAGGTGGTACTGGGCGTGGGGGTTGAGGAGGCCGTTGGCGTGGTTCTTGACCGCCACCGCGGCCAGCTGCTCCGATGTCGTGCCGAAGCGCTGCATGTGAACCTGCGCGAGCATCGCGTACAGGCCCGGGAAGGTGATGCCGTGGAAGCCCTCCCACTCCTGGTCGGCGGCGGTGCCCAGCGCATAGGTGGCGTCGGCGCCGTCGACGTCGGTCATCTTTTCGACACCGGTGACGAGCACCGTGTCGGAGAGTCCCGAGGCGACCTCTGCAAATCCGGTCCGCAGCGACAGACCTCCGGAAGCGCAGGCCGATTCGACCCGCGACCCGGGGACACCCGTCATGCCGAGCTCGTCGGCGAGCAGCGAGGCGAGGTGCTCCTGCCCGACAAACAGCCCGGGCGACATGCAACCGATGGTCATCATATCCACCGAGTCGACCCCGGCATCGGAGAGGGCTGCCAGCGCGGCCTCCGCCCAGATCGTGCGCAGGCTCTTTCCCCACAGCTCTCCGAAATCGATCATTCCGATTCCTACAACGGCAACGTCTCGCATACCCACCTCCCTCACTCGGCCATGCGGATCTTGCCGCGGAGCTTGGCGTAGGTGCCGTAGTCCACGTAGATCTGGTTTTCGTCGAGCTGCGGCCGGGTCATCTGAGCCCGGTCGCGGACCACCTCGATACGGTCGGTGACGCGAAAGACAAAGGAGTCCGAGCCTGCGCCCGAACCAAAGGAGGTGAGTAGCACCAGGTCGTCGGGCTTTGCGATGTCGAGCACCGCGGTGAAACCCATGGGCGAAGCGCCGGAGTAGGTGTTACCGAGCCACGGCGACAACCAGCCCGTCTCGAGCTGTTCCTTGGTGAAACCGAGCTTTTTGCCGACCCGCATCGGGAACTTGCCGTTGGGTTGGTGGAAGATGGCGTGGGCGAAGTCTTTGGGTTCGAGACCGGCCTTCTCCATGATGCCGTTGGCCGAGTTCATGCTGGTGCGGAAGTAGGCTGGCTCGCCGGTGAACCGGCTGCCGTGCCGCGGGTAGTGCATGTACTCGCGCCGCCAGAAGTCCGGGGTGTCGGTGGTCCACGAGTAGGTATGGAGCACCTCCGCCAGGATGCGCTCGTCGTCGTCGCCAAAGATAAAGGCGGCGGCGCCGGCGGCGGCCGAGTACTCCAGCGCGTCTCCCGGGGCGCCCTGCGAGGTGTCGGCGCCGATACCGACGGCGTACTTCACCTCACCGGCCTTGACCAGTCCCTGGGCGACAAACATGCTCTCGGTCCCCGCCTTGCACGCAAACTCGAAGTCGGCGATATGGATGGCGGGGGTCGCGCCGATAGCCTCCGCGACGATGGTCCCCGACGGTTTGACCGCGTAGGGGTGGGACTCGGAGCCGATGTAGAGAGCCCCGATTTCCTTTGGATCGACCCCACCCGAGCGGGCGAGGGCGTTGCGCATCGCCTCGACCGACATCGTGACCGTGTCCTCGTCGGCGCCGGGCACCGACTTCTCATGGAGCTGGAGACCGCGCTTGTAGGAAGGCGCATCGGCCCCCCACACTTTGGCGATCTCCTCGAGCTTGATTCGACGCCTCGGGATAAAGGCGCCGTAGCCGACGATACCTACGCTCATGAGCCCTCCAAGTGTTGAGATTGAATCGCTTAAGCGATGACGTGGCGCGACAAAAATCAGTCTACACAGGCTTGCTGGGGGTGTAAAGCTGGGTCCGTTTCGCCTGCCGGCCCGCATGCGAAAAATGAATTCTGATAACCTGCTCATATGAGCATAAGCGACATTTTTTTAGGTGTCGCGGTAAGAGATGCAAAATCAGGGAAATTTCCATTTGGATAAAGGGGGGACAGAAGATGCGAGTGTTGAGTGTTGGTGTGGCAGCGGCGATCTCGGTGATGGCCGTGGGTGCTGGTGCGCAGGACTGGGAGCAGAGCCTTCCGAAGAAACCGTTTTCAGCCGAGTACGTCGTCACCGTGTCCGGGCAAGCCATGCAAGGTATGCCGACCATGAAGGTGGCGACATCCGAGAGGGCTCTTCGAGTCGACTTCGGAGCCCACGTGGCGATCGTCCAGCTGCGACCTGGCATGGCGCAGGTGAGCACCCTGATGGTGAACGACAAGACGTACACCGTTCAGAGTCTGCCGTACGACTCGGAAGATCTCGAAGCGTACCTCTTCATGCTGACCCCGCCGGGTGGGTACGAGGCCGCGTGTGAGGAGGAGGCAGTGAGCTGCGAAAAGGTTGGTGTCGAAGACGTTGCGGGACGCCAAGCCGAACATTGGAAAGTCGAGGACCCCACTGAGGGGATGATGGACAGCTGGATCGACTCCGAGTTGGGGATTCTCCTGATGGCCACCGGCGGCGATGGTTCTGGAATCGAAGCACGAAATATCTCGACAGCAGCGTCGCCGGGCTCGCTCTTCAAAGTGCCTGGTGACTACACGCTCGAGGGCGGAGAGGCGTGGTGAGGTCATTGTCGCCGGCAGTCTTGCTGAAGACGGGCGTCGTGCTGATGGTCGTGGTTCTGTGCGGCACCCAGACCTGCAATTCGCAGGTTTTGGTGGATGACCTGACCCCATGGTGGTTGTGGGCCGACAGCTGGCACGGCGAGTTTTCCTACGAAGAGGAGACCAAGGCGGCGGCCTATCTCGACCAGTCGAGCAATGTAACGGGCACGCTGGTTCTCGACAAGAAGGAGATCAGCGGGTGCACCGTGACCTGGGTCGGTGAGAAACCGAATCGCGCGACGATCAAGGAATACGCCGAGGGGCGCATGGAGGAACAGACCGAAGTTGCGAACATTCGGGGCAGTACCTCATCGAGCGCCGCCGGGACCTTTCGCCTTTCGCCGAACAGCGGTCTCTCGTTTTCGATGGAGAACAAGGGTTACAGGATCTACCTCACGGCAGACAATGGTGCGACAGTCAAGGGGAGTTTCCAGGTCGATGCGGCAGTCGATTCCTCGGGCGTGCACCAGGAAACGAGCCGTGACAGCGCGGATGACGAGGTGGTGGAGTTCAGCGATACCGCCTACAAACCAATACCCCAAACCCCCGGCGTACTCGATGACGAATTGGTCGAAGAGCAGGGCGGTGGCGATCTTTCGTATCGCCACGAGCTTCACTGGGTGCTCCAGCCTCGACACGACATCGACCGTTGGTCCGAGGAGTACACGGAGTTCCTCGAGCTCCAGCGAAAGTCGTTCATCGAGCGCCAGCAGTCGATCATCGACGATTTTGACTGCGACGGAGAGGGCTCTGGAAAGATCTACTGCAGGGCTGCGCGCAGCGCCCTCGAAAATGTGGACCGGAGGGTGGCGCGGCTGACCGACGATTGTCGTAGGATCCTCGGCAAGCTGCTCAACAACGAGTGCGACGGATTCGCCCGGGGCATGCGAGCAACCAGTCGAGCGTGGCAGTATGAGCACGCGGTGTGCACCGGTCCCGCCATGACGTGTGACGTAATCCACCGGTCCGTTTACGACTACTTCGACTCCGGGCCGAC
>Ga0316193_10002735_pt1 | contig 12505 bp, 10 predicted proteins | sample MerIslsedime2_MG_FD_207735 | JGI IMG/M metagenome (GOLD analysis project Ga0316193, IMG submission 207735) | Coastal sediment microbial communities from Maine, United States - Merrow Island sediment 2 | ecosystem: Environmental > Aquatic > Marine > Coastal > Sediment | place: USA: Maine... | reverse complement strand
TTCCTTGATAGGCTGCGGGCAATGTTTGGGATAAATACAGGAGCTGCCCAGAAAAAGCAATTTTTTAACTTCATTTTGATAGGAGGCATGAATGACGTTGGACTGAATGGCGATGTTTTCGTATATGAACTGCGCCGGGTAGATATTGTTGCCCCAGATGCCGCCCACTCTGGCAGCCGCCAGGAAAACATATTCCGGCTTTTCTTTTTTTAAAAATGCCTCCACCCGGTCCTGCCGGAGCAAATCCAGCTGGGCATGGGTTCGGGTGACGATGTTCGTGTAGCCCTCGGACTGGAGACGGCGTACAAAGGCCGACCCGACCAAACCCCGGTGCCCGGCGATGTAGATTTTTGAGTTTTTTTTCATTGCAACTATTTAACTGCTTTTTAGCGCTACAAACCACGGGTTCAGCAGATTCTCCTTGTTATATTTCAGCGGCTCGGTGGTGTCGTACTGGTAAACCTTGCCGCCGGAACATTCTACGATGGCCTGACCGGCACCCGTATCCCATTCCATGGTGGGTCCTGTCCGGGGGTAGATATCCGCCCTGCCCTCGGCAACCAGGCACAGCTTGAGGGAGCTGCCGGCGGAAATAAATTCAACCTCCCCGTATTCCTGGCGTTTTCCCTCCACAAAGGCCTCGAGTTCGGGCGTCGAGTGAGAGCGGCTGCCGGCTATTGCATATGGTTGGTTGGTTGAATTGCTGACTGGTAGCTTAGCTGATTGACTGATGAGTTCAGATAATGTTGCGTCTATTTCGCTGTCGGACAAATTTTCAAACCGGTTTTGATTTCCAAATTTGCTGTTTAACCAGGCACCTATTTGACCTATATCTACCTTGTAAGAACCAATTTCACTGGATGCGAAATACAGTATGTTTTTGTCGGGCACCAAGACAACCCCGGCAACCGGCTTATGATTGGAAATCATTGCAATATTAACGGTGAACTCACCGTTTTTCTTGATGAACTCCTTGGTTCCGTCCAGGGGATCCACGATCCAGAAGGTGTCCCAGTTTTTTCTTTCATCGTAAAGTATGTCTTTGCCTTCCTCGCTTAAAACCGGAACATCGAATTGGGAAAGATGCTTCACGATAACTTCGTGAGCGCGCCTGTCTGCCAGGGTGAGCGGGGATTTGTCGTCTTTTTGCTCTACTTTAAAATCGGAAGAATGATACACTTGCAAAATGGCGTTTCCCGCTTCTATAGCTGCATGGATGGATGTCAAAATGTAAAGCTTGTCGATCATTGTTCTCTCGTCTGATTATAGTTGAATAGTCTGGTTTAGCTAAATAGCCAATCAAGTGAAGGATAAGAGATCAGATCCGTTTATACGCAGATTATTTGAATTCTCATCTTCTGCTCTTCCTATCTTCTTAACTCCTTTTCTTAAAACCGTCTTATCTATCTGAAATTTTAAAGAATAATTGTTAAACAACCAAGCAACAACTCGATTCAGTCTATTATGAACGGACGATAAAGTCAATTTGCGATAGGAAAAACTTGCCCCCCTTGGAGTGACACGCTGTATTCCGGCCTATTAACCTCAAAAATGATTTTTTGGCAATTTCAAGTAGTAATCATGACACAATATGATAAATTTATCACCACGCCTCACAGAGAGCACTCATTGTTAATGAAATATTTTTATTTGTTGATTTTTCCATTTTATTTTGTCATAAATTTAGGCAGCCAGACTTTTTTTGGGGGGTTGATTGGACTATCCGAACTATGGCGCAGATAGCCATCGAGTTAACCCGTCGTACTGAAGGGAATTGGGAGGATAGAGGAAGGCAAGAAGACATATATTACTGGCACGATGGTTTGCCGGGTCTCAATTGCACGTCAGAGAACCCGAATTAAAAAAACATTTTGTGAAGATTAATTCGGGTTTAGTTCGAAAATTACCGGCGGCAGGTTGTTTCAATCATACAGTGCGAAACGCCTGAAGCAGATGTAGGGAGGAGAACAGTAGGGGTAATTTCGAATCTGATAAATTGTTTGCATTGAGGGCTGAACGGGGACAGCGCTGGAGACCGGCAATTAAGGTAGCAAGCGTTTGTAGTTGGGAGGAAATCAGCAGTTGTTTTGAGTATAAAACGAAAATGCTTATTGGATGTGGTAAGGGATGAAGTTCTTTTTTCTGGGCCTCCCGACCCCAATTAAATTTTCCCTTTAAAAAGGCAGGGCCTGAAGCAGGGTCTGCCTTTTTTTTGAGCGATGGGCAAGATCTGAAATTTGAGAAATGAACCACCCCGCCCGCCTCACCTTGCTCGCTTGGCGGTCAGGCTAACCCCTGGTCGCCTTCGGCGCCGCCATAGGTTTATGCGCCTCTGGCGTGCGGGGAAACCTCTCCCTCAGGGAGAGGGAAATAGCGGAAACCCCAAATTTTGGATTTTCTTCCGTGTGACTCCGTGTCATTCCGTGGTAAATTTTCTCTGTATTGTCTGTCATCTGTCTTCAATTGCGCAATCCGAACTCCGCATTCACAGAACGATCCCCACATATCCCACAAAACTGTCTCCCGGTGATTTATCATAACTGGTGGCATAGGCAAGCTCATCGGCACGGTCCGCCCCGAGATGTCTGGCCGTTTCAATCGCAGTGGCGGCAGCACCGGCACAGCAGGCATTTTGACTGGCCCGCGCCTCGGCAATCACCTTTTCAGGGTCCACTCCCAGCATGGCATCGATGACGCGGCGATCGTTTTCGTTACGCACCCAGTCCACGGCCTGCTTTCCAGAGCCTTGCGACACAAATCCGTAATTGCTGCCGTAGTGGGTCAGGTCGGTGGAACCGATCACTTTAATCGTTAAACCCAATTGCCTGGAAATTTCGGCCACCGCCCGGCCGATGTCCAGTGAGCTTTTGTTGGGCGGTACTCCCATGGCCAGAATTTTGGCATCTTCGAAAAAGTATTTGATAAACGGGAGCTGCAATTCGATGGTGTTGTCCCGGGTAAAATTTTGCGGCGTTTCAATTGTAAATGAAAATTTACGGGTAAGCTCAGCAGCCAGCCTCTCTTCAACCCGAATCTCACCGAAGGGGGTCTCCCAGGCCCCTTCAGCCATCATATAGCAGGGCGATTCCGGATGAAGGTGCATGCCAAACACCACGATGGCATCCGGGGGCGCATCTCCTTTTAAGCAATGAATCACATTACAGGCGATGCTTCCCGAAAAATACCATCCGGCATGGGGTACGATGCCGGCCACCAGTTCTCTGTCCGGCGACGCAAGGTTTTGGCCTTCTTCGAGAAAGCCCTTTATCTCTTTCTCACAATCGGAGGCTTTTGCCGGGTACCAGCTGCCTGCAAAAGCCGGCTGTCTGACTTTGGTGGATTTCATGATTTGCCTCTCTTGTGGTTTAGATGGTCCCGATAAAATGCGCTTCGCTGTCACCGCGTAAATTCCATTGGATAAATTTTGATCGTCTATGCTGGTTGATTGGTAAGTTTTAGTTAACTGGCGTCTCCTACAATATAAACAAAGAATAGGAGGATGTCTATGCCGATAATTTATAGATTATTTACGGCACATTACAGCAGGTTCCCCGGACAATGGCCTTGATTCAAAAAACACCATAAAACGGCATCTTAGCCACCTTGACAGCTTGACATTTATCATTATTGTTTAAAGCAAGTTTCCTTTTAATAATGGATGATTATTATATAAAAGGATTCGCTAAAAATTGCGTTCAGCTACGGCAATATCGAAATTTATAAAAAATTTTGACATTTACAGGAGGATGTTATGTGGGAATACACGGACAAAGTAAAAGATCATTTTCTCAATCCGCGCAATGTCGGTATCATCGATGACGCTGACGGGGTGGGGGAGGTCGGATCTCTGGCCTGCGGCGATGCACTGACCTTTTATTTCAAGCTGGATGAAAATGGAAAAATCGCGGAGGCCAAATTTCAAACCTTTGGATGTGCCAGTGCGATCGCATCATCCTCTGCCCTGACCGAAATGGTGAAAGGCCTCACACTCGAAGAGGCCAAGAAAATCACCAATGAGGACCTGGCCGATTATCTCGGAGGCCTGCCCAAAGAAAAAATGCACTGCTCGGTTATGGGCCGCGATGCCCTTGAAAAAGCCATCAGCTGTCATCTCGGTGAAGCCGAAAAAGAGGTCGAAGGTGAGATCGTTTGCGAGTGTTTCGGTGTGACCGATATTGAAATTGACCGGGTGGTCAGGGAGAACCACCTGAGCACCATTGAGAATGTGACTGATTTCGTAAAAGCCGGCGGTGGTTGCGGCAATTGCCACGATCGCATCCAGGAAATCATCGACGGTATTCGCGGTACCGTGCACCCGAAAAGGCGAAATTCTCCGGCCCTGACCAACCTGCAAAAAATCAAATTGATTGAAGAAAGTATCGAAAGGGAGATCAACCCCAATCTTAAAAAAGATGCCGGCAGACTTGAGCTGGTTGACGTGGACGGAAACCGGGTTCTGGTGAGAATGGGCGGCAACTGCGCATCCTGTATCAAATCCCCCGTAACCCTCAAGCATTATGTTGAAAGCAAGCTGCGCGAGCTGGTAGCCCCTGAAATTGTTGTTGAGGAGGTGCCGTAATGGATGTCATTTACCTGGACAATAATGCAACCACTAAAGTAGCGCCGGAAGTCATTGAGGCCATGCTGCCCTATTTGTCCGAATACTATGGCAACCCTTCGAGCATGCACTCCTTTGGCGGCAATGTCGGTGCAGAAATCAAAGTGGCCCGGCAGCACGTTGCCGACCTGATCGGTGCCTCTCCGGATGAAATTATATTTACCAGCTGCGGCACCGAAAGTGACGGCACCGCAATTCGGGCAGCCATCGAATCAAATCCGACTCGAAAACAAATCGTTACTTCCAGGGTCGAGCATCCCGCCATCAAAAACCTTTATGAAACCCTTTCAAAGCAGGGCTATCATGTGACGTTTGTGCCGGTGGACAACGAAGGCCGTTTGGACCTGGATTATTTATACAAAAGCCTCAACGATGATACGGCCATCGTCAGCCTGATGTGGGCCAATAACGAAACCGGTGTCATATTTCCTGTGGAAGAAATTTCCAGGCAGGTCAAGGACAGGGGCATCACTTTTCACACCGATGCCGTACAGGTGGCAGGCAAAATTCCGATAGATGTAAATAACACCGGCGTCGACATGCTTTCGCTATCCGGTCACAAATTCCATGCCCCCAAAGGGATCGGTGTGCTCTATATCCGCAGGGGCACCAAATTTTCCCCGTATATGATTGGCGGCCATCAGGAAGAAGGGCGCCGGGGGGGTACCGAGAATGTGGCCTCCATTATCGCCCTGGGCAAAGCAGCCGAACTGGCGAAACAACATCTGGAGGAAAATAGCTACGCGTGTGTCAGTGAGCTGCGTGATAAGCTGGAAACCACCCTGCTGGAACGAGTCACCAATTCAATGGTCAACGGCGAAACAAAAAACCGTTTGCCGAATACCTCCAGTATCGCCTTTGAATACGTGGAAGGCGAGGCCATTCTGCTGATGATGAATGAACACGGCATTTGTGCGTCATCGGGCTCTGCCTGTACCTCCGGCTCCCTCGAGCCTTCCCACGTGCTGCGCGCCATGGGCGTGCCCTTCACGGCGGCCCACGGCTCCATCCGCTTCAGTCTCAGCCGATATACAACGGCAGCGGAAATCGACTTTGTGATTGAAAAGATGCCGCCCATTATAGCCCGCCTGCGCGAGCTGTCGCCCTTTTGGAAGCAGAAAGAAAAGGTTAATAGTTGATTGGTTGAATAGTTAAATAGTGAAAATAGGATTTCAACCTAGTTGACTATCTGATCCTCAGACTTTGCCGCATCTCTGGCTGTTTGTCAAAACACATAATAAATAAGAAAAGCCCCACCAAACATTTTGGCGGGGCTTTTTTATCATCTGTCTTCTGCCCTCTGTCATCTGATTTATACTTGACCTGACCAATGACCTGGTCTATATTGTGAGAATATAAATTTGGAGGTAAGAAGTATGTCTGTTCAAGTAAACATATATGAAGCAAAATCAAAATTCTCGAAATTGATCAGCCAGGCCATTGCCGGAGAGGAAATCATCATTGCGAAATCAGGAAAACCGGTAGCCAAGCTGGTGCCTTTCGAAAAACCGCCCCAGGATCGCAAACCCGGCTCAGCGAAAGGTAAAATTATCATTGCCGATGATTTCGATGCACCATTGCCCGATGATATTTTAAAGGAATTTTACCAATGAAATATCTGTTGGACACCCATGCGTTTTTGTGGTTCGTTACCGATGACGATAAATTATCTTCAAAAGCACGGTCGATAATTAAAAACAGTAATAACGAAGTCTATTTCAGTGCGGCAAGTGCCTGGGAAATGTCGATAAAGGTAAGATTAGGCAGATTGACTATTGAAGAAGGACTGGAGCCTTTTATTATTAAACAATTGGCAGAAAATAACTTCCGCACGTTAGCCATTACAATTTTTCATTCCATTTACACCTCAAAGCTGCCCGAAATTCATCAAGACCCCTTCGACAGAATGATCGTCGCCCAGTCAAAAGTAGAAAATTTGTCTTTGATATCCAGAGACAAGAATATAAAAAAATACAAAGTCCCGGTTGTTTGGTAGCTTTCCGGAGTGCGGGTTTTCTCGATTTGGGATTGTCGCGATTTCGGATTTCTGATTGTGGTTTTTTATTGTTGATTGAGTGTATTTTGAGGGGGTCAGTTAGTCAAATAGACTTATAGTGGTTGTCAAAAAAACGTTCCATTATTCAAACGTTTTTTTCCTACAACCACTTATACCAGCCGGAATGTTTTTATGAAAAGCGGTATAAATCCTCTAAACTTAATCAACCAATAAACTAATCAACTATTTAACTGCTTTTTCTGCCCGACCTTTCCGATCAGCCATTCAAGCCAGGGCTCAAAGCCCTCCTCGGTTTTGGCTGAAATTTCGAATATCGGCATGCCCGGGTGAACCTGATGGATATAATCTATGGCTTTATCCTTGTCATAGTCGAGGTAGGGCAGCAGGTCGACCTTATTTAACAGGGCCACCTCACATTCCCGGAACATCAAAGGATATTTGACCGGTTTATCCTCACCCTCGGTAACACTTAACACCACGACGCGTGCATCCTCACCGATATCAAATTCAGCCGGGCAGACCAGGTTACCGACGTTTTCTACGATCAGCAAATCGATATCATCCAGATCCAGCCCCGCCGCCGCCTTTTCAATTACGTGGGCGGCCAGATGGCAATCGCCCCCGAATTCATCTGTATTGATCTGCACCACGGGGACCCCGCTGACGGCAAGTCTGTCGGCATCATTGGTGGTACAGATATCGCCGACGATAACGGCACTTTTGATTTGAGGCGTGATCCGGACCAATGTTTTCTCCAGGGTAGTGGTTTTCCCGGAACCCGGTGAACTCATCACATTGAGAACAAAGATGCCTTTTTCGGTAAACATTTTGCGGTTCTGCTCCGCCATTTTTTCATTGACGTCAAGCACCCTGCGAACCACCTTGATTTCCCGGGTACCGCTTTTCTGGGTGGCGATGCCCATACCTTCACCCTGGCCATGGGTATGGGGGTGGGAGTGGCGGGAACCGTCATGGTGATAAAATCTTTGCGTTTTAAATAAGTTATCAAGAAACATGGTCGTCCTCTTCGGCAATCTCAATGGATTCGATATCCAGCTCCCGGCCGGAAATAATTTCCAGCGAGCCGCTGTCGCAGTTTTCGCACTTAAAGGCCGGGCCGGTTATGGTCCATTGGGTTTGGCAGTCATTGCATTTGGCCACCACGGGTAATTCCTCGATGGCAAGTTGAGCCCCATCAAGGGGCGTGTCCTTGACGGCGACATCGAAACAAAACCGCAGACTGTCCGGCACCACCGCGGCCATTTTACCGATTTTCAAATTGATCTTTTCCACCCGCACCGGGCCGGCATCCGGAGGAATGGAAGCGGTGGCAATTTCAATTATTTGCAGGGCAATGCCCATTTCGTGCATAGCAATAAATTTCCAATAAATTGGTGTTTGGTATTTGGTTTTTGGTGTTTAGTACGTAGTTTTCCAGTTTCGCTATCGATCATTACTTTATCAAACACAAAAAACTAAACACTGGCTGGCAACTATTTAAATACGCTGGCGCAGAGTTCACCCAGGGCCCCCAGGTTTTCGCTGATATGGATTCCGGCAGCCTTCATCGCCTTAATTTTGGCCTCGGCGGTGCCGCTACCGCCGCTGATGATGGCTCCGGCATGCCCCATACGACGACCCGGCGGGGCGGTAACACCCGAAATAAATCCGACAACCGGCTTGCTCATTTTTTCAGAAACAAATCTGGCGGCATCCTCTTCGGCGCTGCCGCCGATTTCACCAACCATGACCACCCCTTTGGTGTCCTCATCTTCCTCGAAAGCGCTCAGACAATCAATAAAGTTCGACCCGATAATCGGGTCGCCGCCGATCCCGATGCAGGTAGTCTGGCCGATGCCCTGCAATGATAATTGATTGACCACCTCATAGGTCAGGGTCCCGGAACGCGAAACCACTCCTATAGGACCTCCGGGCTTATGAATCGGACCCGGCATAATGCCGATTTTGGCCTCTCCGGGGGTAATGATTCCGGGACAGTTGGGGCCGATCAGGCGGGATGGTTTTCCTTCCAGATAGTTCATGACCCTCATCATGTCCAGGGTCGGTATCCCTTCTGTTATGGTCACAATGACATCGATCCCGGCATCCGCCGCTTCCATAATAGCATCGGCGGCAAACGGCGGGGGTACAAAAATCAGGCTGCAGTTGGCGCCGGTTTCAGCCACCGCTGTCCTGACCGTATTAAACACGGGCACATCATCCATATTCTGACCGGCTTTACCCGGGGTAACCCCGGCAACCACCCGGGTACCATAATCGATACAGTGACGGGTGTGAAACTGACCCTCTTTACCGGTGATGCCCTGAACCACCACTTTCGTGTTCTTGTCGACAAATATACTCATTGTCTGTTCCTCAACAAAAAGTTAAATAAAATTGATAGCTCGAAGCTGAAAGATAGAAGGTTTGAGGTTGGAGGCCTGAACATTCTGCAGTTCAGCCTCAAACCTCCAACCTCAACCCTCAAACCGCCAAAGGCTCTTACCCACCGACAATCTCTGCCACCTTATTGGCGGCGTCCTTCAGATCGGTGGCCGTGGTCAATTTAAGTCCCGATTCGGCCAGGATTCTGCGGCCCGCTTCAATGTTGGTTCCCTCCATGCGAACCACGACCGGAACATTGATTCCGGTTTTTTTGGCGGCCTGGACAACGCCATCCGCCAGCACGTCGCATCTCAGGATGCCGCCAAAAATATTAATCAGAATCCCTTTTACGTTCGGATCGCTTAATATGATTCTAAACCCATTTTCGACCATTTCGGCGCTGGCGCCGCCGCCAACATCAAGAAAATTCGCCGGTTCCGCACCGGCCAGCTTGATCAGGTCCATGGTGGCCATGGCCAGGCCGGCGCCGTTGACCATATTACCCACATTGCCGTCCAGATTAATGTAGTTGAGGTTGAACTTGGATGCTTCCACTTCCAGCGGGTCTTCCTCATCCAGATCGCGGTATTCCAGGATATCCTTGTGACGAAAAAGGGCATTGTCATCGAAATTGATTTTGGCATCCAGGGCAATAACGGTTTCTTCGACGGTGATCACCAGGGGGTTGATTTCCAACAGCGAACAGTCATAATCAACAAACATCCGATAAAGATTGTTTACCATGGCCACGAAAGGCTTCATGACTGCCGGCGCCAGATTAAGGCCAAAGGCGACCTCCCGGCAGTGATAGGCCTGAAGGCCCTGCAAGGGATTAATGGAGACCTTAATAATTTTTTCCGGTGTTTTAGCCGCTACTTCCTCGATATCCATCCCGCCGGCTTCGCTGACCATCACTACAATCTTGGCCGTTTCCCGATCCGGGATAATGCTCAGGTAAAGCTCTTTAGCGATGTTCAGGCCCTGTTCCACCAGAACTTTTTTAACCGGCCTGCCCTGGGCGCCGGTTTGATGGGTCACCAGATTCATACCGATAATCTGTCCGGCGACGCTTTCAACCTCTTGTTCGGATTGAGCCAGCTTTACCCCCCCGCCTTTGCCGCGACCACCGGCATGGATCTGGGCTTTTATGACCACGGGGTAACCTCCCAGTGTTGTGGCAACCCGGCTAGCCTCGTCGGCAGTAAAGGCCACACCTCCCTGGGGGACGGGCACATTATACTTTCTAAATAATTCTTTGGCCTGATATTCGTGAATCTTCATGGAAGGACCTGTAGTTGATTAGTTGATTGGTCTATCTTAGTTGAATAGTTGATTAGTTGATTAAGTTTAGAGGATTTCTGTCTATTTGACTATCAGTCCCCTCAAAATCAACTTAATCAACCATATATGCCCTCCACCGACTACCTTAGTTTCCAGAGACCATACTCCCCAAAACGAGCGCCCGGAGTCCAGCGCCCAACGAGGGTCGGAACTGGAAACCGGGCGCATTGTACCTTTAACCTTGGGCCTTGCGCCCTGAGCCTTTAGCCGATCACACAGAGTACCGCACCCTTGGCAACCGAATCCCCGCTGCTGAAGTTGATGGCTTTGATGGTGCCGCTGGCCGGTGCCGGCAGTGCATTCTCCATCTTCATGGCTTCTAAAATGACCACCGTGTCCCCTTCGGTGATAGCGTCTCCAACATTTTTCTCATAACTGATGATCATGCCGGGCATCGGGGCAGTTAAAGGCGTGCCCTCAACAGCGGCCACCGGTGCGGGGGCCGCCTCAGGTGCTTTTGCTGCCGGTGCTTTGGCCGGAGCGGCAGCGGCAGAAGCGACAGGTGCTGCTGCCGGAGCTGGATAGGCTGGTGCCATCCCGGGCATCGGCTGGACATAGTTGATCATCGGGGCGCCGTCAATGGAGTCGACCCCGACTTCAAAATATTCATCATCCACAAATACATTAAAGGTGCGCAGGTTCTCACCTTTGGCCGGTGCGGCTTTGGCTGGCTTTTCAATAAGTTGTCCGGCTTTGGCCTTTTTAAGCAGCTCCAGTTCCGCCTTGGCCTCTTCCAGTGTTCGGGGTCTAACTTCTGCCGGCGGCTGTTCTTTGCCGTATTTCCAGTTCAAAAACTTTTTACCGGTAACCGGATAAAGCGCATAAATCAGCACATCGTCCAGATCAACGGCCAAGCCTTCGGTGTCCTTTTTGGCTTTTTCCAGTTCAGGCTCCAGAACCTCGGCCGGCCGACAGGAAATCGGCTCCTCACCGCGATCATAACCTTTGAGGGCTTTTTTCTGAACTTCGGGGTTAATGGGAACAGCAGTTTTGCCGTAAAGACCGTAGCAAAGGTCTTTAACCTGGCCGGTAATCATTTTGTAGCGCTCATTGCCTTCATCGAAAAGAACGTTGTTGACCGTCTGGATGCCCACAATCTGGCTGGTGGGCGTTACCAGCGGAATCTGCCCCAGATCTTTTCTGACCCGCGGCAATTCGGCATACACCTGATCGATCTTATCAAGAGCATCCATATCCCTTAACTGGTTGACCAGGTTGGACAGCATGCCGCCCGGGGTCTGGTGCAGCAGCACATTGATGTCGGTGATCGCCATCTTGGTCTCGTCCAGTAAATACCGGTATTTGGGCATAATTTCTTTTTCAAAAATCTCATTGATGGCTGCCATATGCTTGATGTCAAAGCCGGTGTCCCGGTTGGTGCCCAGCAGGGTCATTACCAGCGGTTCGATGGCTGCATGGGAGGTGCGGTAGGCGTAAGGCGCCATGACGGTGTCGATAATGTCAACCCCGGCTTCGATGGCCTTGAGATGGCTCATCGGCGACATGCCCGATGTAAAATGACTGTGCAGGTGGATCGGCGGTTTGACATTCTCCTTCAGGGCCTTGACAATGGCAAAGGCATCATAGGGCGCTATCAGCCCGGCCATATCCTTGATGCAGATGCTGTCGGCGCCCATGGCCTCGAGGTCTTTGGCCTTGTTGACATAATAATCGATGTTATAAACCTCGCCGCCCATCCGCGGTTCGGTCATGGTATAGCAGATGCAGCCCTGGAAGTGTTTGCCGCACTCCTTGATGACCGGAACCACCGTTTCAAAATTGCGGTAGTCATTGAGGGCATCAAAGGTTCTGAAAATATCCATCCCGTTTGCGGCCGCCCGGTCGACAAAGGCCTTGGCAACATCATCGGCATAGTTCCGGTACCCCACCAGGTTTTGCGCCCTGAGCAGCATAGAAAAAGGGGTCTTTTTAATGTAGCGCTTCAGCGTCCGAATTCGTTCCCAGGGGTCTTCGTTTAAAAAGCGGTGCATGGTATCAAAGGTCGCCCCACCCCAGACTTCCATTGCCCAGAAGCCGACTTCGTCCATCATTTCCGCCACCGGGATCATGTCCTCGGTTCTGCCGCGGGTCGCAAAAAGAGATTGGTGGCCGTCGCGCAGGCTGAGATCCTCGACTTTAACGGG
>Ga0316193_10002734_pt1 | contig 12506 bp, 6 predicted proteins | sample MerIslsedime2_MG_FD_207735 | JGI IMG/M metagenome (GOLD analysis project Ga0316193, IMG submission 207735) | Coastal sediment microbial communities from Maine, United States - Merrow Island sediment 2 | ecosystem: Environmental > Aquatic > Marine > Coastal > Sediment | place: USA: Maine... | reverse complement strand
TGCTCAATGACATGAACTGGGCAGATACAGGACGCCTGGCGGCCGTGCTTGGTGCGAAAAAGATTGCCAGTCTGGGTACGCAGAATCACACATTCACACCGGCCAGCATCGATGCGGAATTTGAACGCAGTTTTGGCTATAGCCTTGGTCTTGGAGTAAGTAAATAGCGATGGCTAATTTGACGGCTCAGTATCGTGGCCGCTGCCAGTTTGTATTCGGCAGCCTGTTGCTCTTGTGGTCTGGTATGGCGTGGAGCGAGGTTGACGATTGGGCGGAAATGCTCGAACGTATTTCTTCCGGGGTGGTCTCTGTAAAAATTGATTTAACCCGCGCGTTTGATACGGAGCGAAATGTTTCCAGTCAGGCTACAGGTTTTATTGTTGATGCGGAGCACGGCCTTATCCTGACCAATCGTCACGTAGTGACGCCTGGCCCAGTGCGTGCAGAAGCGCTGTTTATCAATCAGGAAGAAGTTTCGCTAATCCCGGTTTATCGGGATCCGGTTCACGATTTCGGATTGTTTCGATATGATCCAGCTGCACTTAAATACATTGAGCCTACTCAGCTTGAATTGACGCCAGACCGCGCAGCCGTTGGGCTCGATGTTCGTGTTGTTGGCAATGATGCGGGCGAACAACTGTCGATCCTTTCGGGCACCATTGCAAGGCTGGACCGGCGTGCGCCCGGCTACGGTTATGGCAACTATAATGATTTCAATACTTTCTATATGCAGGCGGCCTCGGGTGTGTCAGGCGGATCATCGGGTTCACCTGTGCTGGACAAGAGTGGCCGCGTAGTCGCTTTAAATGCGGGCGCCAGCAGTTCAGCCGCGTCCAGCTTTTTTCTGCCGCTCGATCGGGTTAAACGTGCGGTTGACCTGATTGCTGCCGGCAAGCCCGTAACCAGGGGCACCATCGAAACTCAGTTTGTTCACGTAGCTTTCGATGAGCTTCGCAGGCTAAGTTTGCAGCAGTCGACGGAAGATGAGTTCCGACGCCAGTTTCCGAAACAGACAGGCATGCTGGTGGTTACCAAGATCATTCAAGGTGGTCCTGCAGATGGCCGGCTTGAGGTGGGCGACATACTGCTTGGCGTTAATGGGGATCGTTTGACAGATTTCGTCCCGCTAGAGTCCATACTGGATGATAGTGTCGGGATGACTATAGAGCTGCAGGTTGAACGCAACGGAAGGATTCTTTCGCGGAACCTGTTGGTGGCGGATCTGCATGCCATTACGCCATCAGAATACATTCAGTTTGGTGATGGGGTCTTTCACAATCTTTCCTATCAACAGGCATGGCATCTCAATAAGCCGATATCCGGTGTTTACGTTGCGGCACCCGGCTACGTTTTTCGTACCGCCGGTATTCCTCGTCAGAGTGTAATCACGGAAGTAGACGGCACCGCTATAGATAATCTCGATGATCTGGAAGCAGCCCTCGAAAAGCTTGCAGATGGCCAGAAAGCGGCCGTTCGTTATTTTACGATCGACAATCCGCAGGGAGCCGCGTTGAGCGTTATGCGTATGGATCGACGCTGGTTTCCGACTATGCGTTGCGTCCGTGACGACGGCATCGGTGAATGGCCATGCCGCGATTTGAACGTTGGGCCACCTGCGCCAGCGCCGGAACCGGCGACCGCCCGGTTTGTCGCTGAAGCGGACAAAAATCTGGCACGTATTGCACCGTCGCTGGTGCTCGTCAATTTCGATATGCCTTATACGATTGCAGGCGTCGGCGACCGGCACTACTACGGAACAGGGCTGGTTGTCGATGCAGAACGCGGTTACGTTGTGGTGGATCGAAATACCGTCCCCGAAGCAATGGGCGATGTGCGGATTACTTTCGCTGGCTCAGTTGAAATAAGCGGTAAAGTGGAATTTGTGCATCCGCTGCACAACCTGACGCTGCTTTCCTATGATCCTGCGTTGGTGGGAGATACCCCGGTGAAGTCAGCCTCGCTTGGTACAAAGCAGCCACAACCCACGGATGAATTCACGGCCGTTGGTTTGCGTAAGGACAGTAAGCTGGTCAGTCAGGCTGTTCAGGTTGCTTCCATAGATCCGGTTGCATATCCGCTTTCGCGAACAATGCGGTTTCGTGATACCAATCTGGAAGCACTGTCTTTGGTTAATCCTCCGCGTGATTTTGACGGTGTGATTCTGGATCGGCGCGGCACCGTGACGGCGCTCTGGTCGAGTTTTGCGTATGAACGCGGCAACGACGTGTACCAGGAAAACAAAGGTATCCTCACGGACCAGGTTGCCGAAATGCTGGCTATTGTGTCAGGCGGAAAAAAATTGTATTCGCTTGAGGCGGAGTTGTCGCAAATGCCGCTATCGGTTGCCAGAAACCTTGGGCTTTCTGATGAATGGGTTCGGCGATTGGAAGATGCTGATCCTAAACGCAGGCAAATGTTGACGGTGATTCGTACGGTGGCGGGTACCGATACGGCAGAATTGCTGCTGGCGGGCGACTTGCTGTTAAGTGTCGACGGCAAGCCAGTGACCCGCTTCCGTGAAGTTGAGCAAGCGGTGCAAAAAAGCCAGGTGGATGTTTCAGTTTGGCGCAACCGCGGCGAAGTGACGTTAACCATTGACACAACAGTGCTGGATGGCAGGGGCGTGCGCCGCGCACTGGTATGGAATGGTGCGCTATTGCAGGCACCCTATCGTCAGATGGCTGCGCAACGCGGTATAGAACCCTATGGCGTGTATGTTGCATATTTCGCCTACGGTTCGCCAGCATCACGCTCCGGATTTTCACCTGGAAGTCGTATCGTAAAAGTGAATGGGGTGGCCGTAGAAGACTTGGATAGTTTTATCGCGCTGGTGCGTTCGATGCCCGATGGCGCGTATGTGCGACTGACAACCGTCGCATGGAATGAATCGGTGCAAATTATTACGACAAAACTCGATCGCACTTATTGGCCAACCTGGGAAATATTATATAACGGCGACTGGCACCGCATTGAAATCACTCCAGAAGCAGAATAGTTGCTTGTCAGCTGCGGTAAACGGCAATAGCTAGTAGCAGCCACGCCAGCATTAGCGATGAGCCGCCGAAGGGTGTAATTATACCGAGAGCTGCAGGGGCGCCCAGGGCAGTGCTGTAGATGGTGCCACTAAACATCAGTATCCCCGCGAGCATTATCCATGTGACCCATTTTATAAGCGCGGGCTGTCCCAGTTTCTCGTACAACAGAGTGATCAGGATAATCCCAAGGCCGTGAATAAGCTGGTACTGCACCGCCAGTTGCCAGGACCCGATTTTCTTGGGTGTCAAAATGTCATCCAGCGCATGGCTGCCGAGGGCGCCCAGCAGAGTGCCGCTAAGTAATAGCAGGCAGGCTAAAGCCAGAAATATTTTGCTAGTCTTTTGCATGAGCTATTTATAGCCGCAACTAAATCACCAGCGCTAGTCTATATGAGTGTTTCGGAGTTTGCGCGCAACGGGCTAACCCGTGCGTCAGCTAATACAGCTGTGTTGAGCTATCGGCCCCGCCATGTTGCGGTGGCAGCAGTGCTCAGGTTATGAGCCTGGGGCGCAGAATCAGCGAATCGGTCGGGTCACAGCTTTCATCTTCGATGGCGAGTTTTTCCCAGCTGCGCAACCAGTTCACGAACAGCTCGGCTGCCATGGGTTTACTCAGGTAGAAGCCCTGCGCACGCTCACATCCCTGTTCCCGTAACCAGCGCAGTGCGGCCGTTGTCTCGACGCCTTCCGCAACGACTTCCAACCCCAGGTTATGTGCGAGATCAATAACAGATTTTACAATCGCTGCGTTCTGCGGATTGTCGGGCAGTTGCGTTACGAAAGCACGGTCTATCTTCAATTCATCAACAGGTAATTGCTGCAGGTGGCTCAGCGAAGAATAGCCGGTACCAAAATCATCCATTGATGTCATGCAACCCATGGTCTTTAGCTCACCCAGTACCAGCGCAGCATGCTCGATGTCATGCACGATCGCCTCTTCGGTAATCTCCAGAATCAGGCGGTTCGCTTCTATATCGTACTTCCGCAGTGTATCTGCGATAGTGGCCGGGAGCTTGTTATTCATGAGATCCTGGCCGGACAGATTGATGGCAATGGGCAAATTGATATTGTGGTTTTTCAAGTGGCTGCATATCTGGATAGTTCTCTCAATTACCCAGTCAGTCAGCATGGAAATGCTGCCTGCACTTTCAGCCAACGGGATGAACTCATTGGGAGATATTCGGCCAAGTTCGGGGTGATCCCAGCGCAGTAATGCTTCCGCACCGCAGACCTGTGTGTTTCCCAATTCGATCTTCGGCTGTAAATACAGTTTGAGTTCGTTATCCTCGGTTGCTCGACGCAGGTCGCCTAGGATGGCGAGTTGCCTCACATGACGTGCTTCGCGGCCGTTCTGGTAGAGACGGATGCGAGCGGGCGTGTGCTGGGCGTCATTCTTTGCCACCGCAGCCCGTTTCAATAACTCATCTGGTTGGCGACCATGCTCGGGAGCAATGCAGTAACCGATGCAAGCATCCAGCGTAACGTTTACGGATTGTACGCTTAGGCCCGCGTCCAGCAGCTCGGCTAACTGTTTGGCGAGCTTCTTGCCCTGGTCCCGATCAGTATCAGGCGCAATGATTAAAAACTGATCACCTTCCAGGCGTGCCAGAACGATATGCTCATCGAGCACTTTGCGCAGTCGTTGCGCTGTCTGTCGCAGCACCTCGTCGCCGATCTCATGGCCAAGTGATGACTGAATTTCTCTGAAACGTTGCAAGTGCATTATGATAATGGCAGTGGATCGACCGCCTGCCTCACGTAATACGGTTCTAAGCAGTTCTATGCCCTGCAAACGATTGGGCAAACCTGTCAGCGCATCATACTGGGCCTGATAAATAATGCGCTGTTCGCGTTCGGCGATGCCTTGGCGCATGGCTTCAAAAGCTTTCGCAAGTTCGCCTAGTTCATCCCGCGAATTGATCTCCAGTTTCCCTGAGTAGTCACCGACGCGCATACGGCTGGCAGCGCGCAACAAGCCGCGCAAGGGTTTTGTGACCGAACGTGACAGGATTGCAGCCATAATGAGAGCGCATATCAGCGTAGTCGCTGCCGCATGCAATAGTGTTCCACGTAGCGACTCATAGGCAGCCATTGCTTCGACCAGCGGCTTTTGCAGTACTACAAATATTTCGTCTCCCTCTGAGAAGAAATACTCTCGGTTAGAGATGTAACGTGTCTTTAGTTGTTCGATTGCCTTATACATTTCGCCGCCACTGGCGATTTGCAGTGATGCATTCAGAATCAGGTCGCGATCAGCGCGTGGCAGTGAACTTCCAAGGAAGCGTATGCGGCCCGAATCCATGCCTGTCATAAAAGTCATTTCCAGGCCCGTGATAGCGCCCAGTTCCTGTGCGAGCGCATCGTCTACTACAAAACCTATGGATATCCAGGCGATGACGCCGGGCGACTCGACGGGCACCGTTACCATTTCATAGGTCTTGTTGCTGATGGTTACAGAAGCGCGCGGCTTTTCAGTGAGTTTAAGCAGCGAACTGTCATCCAGACGAGCGTCGCCTGCCGAGGCAATGATGCTGCCATCCAGCGCTATAAGTGCTGCGAAGTCCGCATCGACCCACTCGATTCTGGTGGCAAGCTCGGCAGAAATTCGGTCGATATCTCCGCTGCCAATTGCACGCTTAAACTCGCTGTCTGCGGCGAGTGGCTTTACGGTTTGATTTAGGGCTTTTTCGCGGCTGGCTACAACTCTCCGAAAAAGCTGGATGCCGGATTCCATTTGCACATAGGCACGACTATTGGCATCGTCGGCGGCAGCAACCAGGACGGCTATTACGGATGCAACCTGTGCTCCGAGAACCACAAGCAGAGTAAGCCCGACGACTTTATAGCGCAACGATGTCAGATGTGTTCCCAACAGGGCCTCCAGCCAGAAATCACTGCCTGTTCATATTCCGAACTTAAACGGCAGTTTCTAGCGCTAATCCTAGCGCTCAGGCCCGCGCACGTATGCGGACTGCGTCACGTCTGCCAAATGCTGGTAACCCAACGGTTACAATAGATTATGAAAAATGGTCGTTTGAGCAGGAATCCTTGGCGGGCGGGGTCCACCGGGCTTTGCGTTTGGCGTGGAGCAGTGCAGAATAGCCGCGCAGCCGTCCTAACCGTGGTTTCTCGCTGAAAATCTATGTCATTTTTTACCGCAATTCTTGATCGGTACGTGCTCGACCGTCCCTGGCTGGCACTATTGCTGGTGGGCGCAGTGGCCGGTGTTTTGGCCATGTTTGTGCCGCAATTCGAGCTCGATGCTTCAGCTGATTCATTGCTGCTCGAGCAGGATTCTGATCTGCGTTACTACCGCGGTGTGGTGGCGAGGTACGGGTCTGACAATTTTCTCGTTGTTACCTATACAGCGCGCCGAGATTTGTTTAGTTCGACCACCCTGGCTGATCTGAAACAACTGCGGGATGAGTTGTTCGCGATGGAGCGGGTCAAGCAGGTCATCAGCATGTTGGACGTGCCCCTGATAGAGACGCCGGGGACGTCGCTTGCCACTCTGCAAAAGCACGTGCCGACACTGGATAATCCTGCGACCAACCCGGAAGATGCACGTGCCGAACTTCGTGAAAGCCCTATATACAGCAATCTGTTGATGAGTCTGGATGGTGATACGACAGCTTTGCTGGTGCGCTTCAGAGAAAATGAAGAATACGTCGGTTTGCAATTTGAGCGCGACCGGCTGCGGGAAAAAATGCTGATCCGCAATCTTGATTCGGAGGAGGAGCGCGCCAAGGACCTGATGACCGAGCGCATAAATGAACTCAGTCGGATGATGAAGGATCAGGAGCAAGCTGATATAGCCCGAGTGCGAGAGATTCTTGCAGGTCATTCGGAGCAGGCTGAGATTCATCTCGGTGGCGTACCGATGATTGTTAGCGACATGATCGACTACATTCGTCACGATATCGTGGTTTTCGGTACAGGGATACTGCTCTTCCTTACCGTTCTGCTCTGCATTATTTTCGGAAAACTACGCTGGGTCGTTATTCCGCTGCTGTGCTGTGCAGTCTCGGTATTGATGATGGTCGGGTTGCTTGGCGCCCTGCAGTGGCGGGTAACCGTCGTGTCATCGAATTTTGTAGCACTGATGCTGATATTCAGTTTGTCGTTAACAGTTCACCTGATTCAGCGCTACAGAGAGCTGCATGTGGAAAACCCGGGCGCGAACCAGCGCTGGCTGGTAAGAGCGACATTGCGCGACAAGACGCGACCGTGCATTTTTACGGCGATAACCACGATGGTTGGTTTCGGCTCATTACTGGTTAGCGGCATACGACCAGTTATAGATTTTGGCTGGATGATGGTAATTGGTATGGTCGTGGTCGTTGCTACCGCGTTCGTATTGTTCCCTGCCTGCGCCATGCTGGTTAAAGCCAGTGAACCCAGCGATCGTGGTGATTCTACACAGCTGATAACTGGTTTCTTTGCATCGTTGGTTGATAAAAGAGCAACCGTTACGGGAGTGTTCTGCGTATTGCTGGCCGTTACCGGCATCTGGGGTGTGGGGCGGCTTCAGGTGGAGAATCGGTTTATCGACTACTTCAAGAAAGATACCGAAATCTATCAGGGTATGCTGACGATCGATCGTGAGCTGGGTGGTACCGTTCCCCTGGATGTCATTCTGGATGCTGAGCAGGCTTTTTTTGACCAGCAGGCTGCAACACAAGACGATGAATTCTCAGATGATTTTGCAAGTGAGTTCGAGGACGATTTCAACGATGATTTTGCAGATGAATTTGACGGTGGCGACATGGGCGGCGGTTCATCTGGCGCAGGCAGCGGAGCAGACTTGGGCGCCACCAGCTACTGGTACAACACCTTTAGGCTTAATCGCCTTCGCACGGTGCACGCGTATCTGGACGGGCTGCCGGAAACCGGCAAGGTCTTGTCATTAGCCACCACTATGGAAGCGCTGGAGATCCTTAACAAGGATGAAAAGCCAGGTACGTTCTTTTTGTCAGTTTTGTATAACCGGCTCCCACCAAGCATCAAGGATGCGCTATTTAAACCCTATATGTCGGCTGATGGCAATCAGGTTCGCATAAGCATGCGAATTTACGAATCTGATAATAAATTACAGCGTGAGCGACTACTAAATGATATTCGAACGCACCTCGTGGATGAATTGGGCTTTCAGCCTGATCGTGTCCATCTTACCGGCATGTTTGTTCTGTACAACAATGTTTTGCAGAGTTTGTATCGCTCACAAATTCTCACCATGGGCGTGGTGTTCGTGGCGATTATGCTGATGTTTGGAGTTTTGTTCTGGTCATTTAAAATTGCCCTTATTGCGATATTACCCAGCATTCTCTCGGTCAACGTCGTTCTGGGAAGCATGGGCATATTGGGTATACCGCTAGATATCATGACTATTACGATTGCCGCAATAAGCGTTGGGATCGGAGTGGATGATTCTATCCACTATATACATCGCTACCGTCAGGAAATGCGGGTAGACGGAGATGCACGGGCGGCGATGTATCGCAGTCATTCCAGTGTGGGGCGAGCGATGTTTTACACCACGGTCATTATTATTGCCGGTTTTTCGATACTGGCGCTTTCCAATTTTATTCCCAGTATCTTGTTTGGGATGCTTACCGGTTTGTCGATGTTGATGGCGCTGGTTGCAAATCTAACCTTGCTGCCACTGCTGCTGCGATGGCGGAATGTCAGTTAGCTCCGTATGGGCGGTCGACATAGCGCTCAAATAGCTTCGTTATATTTCTCGAGATGCAGGTTGCGAGCCTGGTCCATCCATGCATCACGTTTCATGCGTCCTTCAAGGTTGGGTATCAACTCAGCCGCACGTTCATAGTCATCTGCCGCGAGTTGCAGCAGACCCTTGAAATTGCATATGCCCAGCATATTGAGTTTTTGCTCAATTTTGGCCCCGACACCACGAATAGTCTTAAGGTCATCGTGTGCGTCGGCAATTTTCAGAACGGGCAGCGAGTCTGTGTCATCACCGACGCCGGTACTGTCAGGGCCTTCAACCGGGCGTCTCTCCGACTCTACGTTGTCATGCCCCATTGCACCGCTGGTGCGGGTATCCAGCCTCTTCGCAAGCTCTTCTAACTGCTCTGTAAGCTTGTTGTTTTCCTCTCGTTCCAGAGCGAGCTCGGACTCGATGAGCGTCTGGCGGGACAGATGTTCTTCCTGCGCATGGCTAAGAGTCTCAACCTGCTTTTGTAAGCCGCCCATTTCTTCCTGGGTCTGATCTAGAGTGTTGGCTTGCAGTTTCAGAGATTCATTCTCCGACTGCAGTTGGTTGCGAGTCTCGGCCACTTCCGCGACTTCCTGTTCGAGTAGCGCTTTCGCCTGTTGTACGTCATCCAGCTCCGCCACTTTCTGATTGAGCTCGTTTTGCTCTGCCAGAGATTGTTCGTAGGTGCGATTCAGTTCATCAAGCTCAGCCCAAAGTTTGTCATTCTCGGACTGCAGGTTATGGGCGTCTGCGAGTTTTTGCCTGAGTTCATCAGATTCAATCTGGGCTTGTTCATAACCCTGATTGATCTGCGCCAGTTGTGAGCGAAGCTTCTCGTTCTCATCCTGTTCGAGCAATAGATCGTCGATCTGCGCGACTTGAATTTCCTTATCCTTCAGGTCATGGGTGAGTTTCTCAATTCGCGCCCCCAGTTCGTTATTTGCCTTGTTTTGCTCTCTTTGTTCCTGCTCAAGGCGTTCTATGCTTTCACAAAGCTGCCTGTTTTCCTGCTCGACGGGCGCAAGTTCATCAATTCGCGCCCCCAGTTCACTATTTGCCTTGTATTGCTCTCTTTGTTCCTGCTCAAGCTTTTCAATGCTTTCGTGAAGCTGCCTATTCTCCTGCTCGACGGGCGCAAGTTCATCAACCAGCGCTTTCAATTGGGCATTTTCATCGTTCGTTTGGGCAAGTTCTTTCAGTTGTTCCTGCTGTTTTTCAATCAACGCTTGTGCATGCCGCAATTCTGTAGTCTGGGCAAGCAGGCGAGTGTTCTCTTCCTGAATTTCGTCGATAGCAGCTACGCGGACGCGCAGTTGTTCATTTTCGGCGTGGGCCTGCTCCAGTTGCTGTGCTCCGGACTCACGCAATTCCCCAATTTGTGCCAGCAGATTCTCATTTTCCGCCTCGATATTGCCCAATGCTTCGACCTGTTTGAGCAGTCCGTTATGCGCCTCCACAATTACGGCCTGTTCAGCCATCTGCGTACGCAGTGTCTGGTTCTCTTCCTGAACCTTGCTCAGGCTTTCAACCCGTGAGCGGAGATTGTCATTATCATTGCGCACTGTGCCAATCTCATCAGTTTGTAGCTGGATTTGCTCCTGCAAACGAACGTTGTCCTCCAACGTGCTATCCAGTTGAGCTACTTGTGCCAGCAGTCGTTTATTCTCAGCGTGTACATTGCTCAGTTCAGCAACTTGTGCCTCAAGATTGCGGTTCTCTTCCTGAGTTGCCTCAAGGATTTCTACCTGTTTCCTGAGGATCTCTAATTCTTCTCTGAGCGCCGGCAGTTCATCGACCTGACTGCGAAGCGTCTTGTTGGTTTTGGTCATTACTGCACAGTGTTTCTTCCAGCGCTCCGACTCAGTTTTTTGTTCGCCCAGGGAATTCTCAAGCAATTCGACCATTTGCTTCAGTTCTCTGTGTTCGTGCCGGATGGTGAACATTTCCTTCTCATCATCTTCGACAACATCATCCATGCCCGCCACAAGTCCACTGCCCGGAGAAGCAATCTTCGCCTGTACGTCGAGTTCGGCGAGGCGATTGTTGGCGATGCTAAGTTCCTTACGCAGCCGGACAAGTTCTGCGTCAAAATCTTCCTTAGATTCGATTTCCTTGTTCAGCGCTTCCTTCGCGGCCTGAAATTCCTGTTTAGTATTAGTAAGTGCGTAGCCAGCTTTCTTCAGTTGTTCCCCCAGCTCAGCCACCGCTTTATCTTTATTCTTGTGATCTTCGCCCAGCGTCTCAACCTGCTTGCGGGACACGCTTAATGCAGCGCTTAGTTCGCGGATTTCCTGGTCGCGTGGGTCTTCCTTGCGCGCGTCGCGGGTCCGGTTGGTCCAGAGCAATGCGCCTTTCCAACTGGCGAAGCAGCCACCCGATAAAATGGCCAGAAAAATTGATAAGCTGATAATTGACATAATATGCTTGTATAAGGCTTTCCCGAAGCCAGACGTTAAAGCACCCACCAAGCCTAAACTTTGCTCTGGCTCTCATTTTCGGTGCTTCAGCGAAAGGCAGTTTGCGGGAAGGTATTTGACTAAACTGGCTTGTGGAAGGCTGTAGTGGCGTATTCCCACGCTCGCGTCTGGGCTGAAGACCGTCGCCAGAATATGTGCCCTGTTTGAGTTGTGGCCTTGAAAAATGGATATATTTGTATGAGTAAGCGCATTTTGGATGCCTCATTACTGCTGACATTTGCTCTGTGCATTGGCGGTTGTGATGGTTCGGGCGGTACCGTGAAACAGGCGAAGAATGCGGCAGATAATTCTGCGGGTATTGTCGATGACCAAGCCCGGGTCAGCTTGCTTGAGCGTGATCTTGCGTTTGGCAACGCGGTTGCCGAATTCGGTCTGGCAGAGGCGTACAGCTTGTTTCTGGCGGATGATGCCGTTCAGCTGCCAGATGGTGATTGGCCATTGCGCGGCAGGCAAATAATCTATGAACAGATTAAGGAAGCAACAGGTGACAGTGATTTTTTGCTGAGTTGGAAGCCGGAGGTGGCCGAGGTCTCGGTATCCGGCGACCTCGGATATACATGGGGTACATACTGGCTGGAGTTGCTGGATGAAGATGACAATCCGCTCTTAATTGAGGGTAACTACGTCAATGTCTGGCGCAAATCATCAGACGATGTCTGGGAAGTTATCGTAGATATCAGCAACCAGATTGCGACCGATTACATCCCGACTGCAGTAATTGACCTCGACGATTCGGCTATGGGGCCTGAGCTTGATTGAAGCGTCAGAGCCTCGCCAGTTATAAAAAACCATGGGTCATCTGCGTCGTTCGCATCGCTCGATACCCTGCAACCACTGTTGGTGAAGCATCCAGGATGCGTGGTTACGCCAGTTCTTTTCGCACTAATTGGCGGCGACAAATACCAGGAAGTGCTGGCTGGGCAAAAAGTCCTTGTTCTCGGCTAATTCAAAGCCCACTGCCTCAAGCTCTTTACTAGCCTGTGCCGCGGACATTTTATGAATAGGAATGATAGGTACAGATTTGTCTTCAGCTCGATATTCAAGCAGGATGACCCGTCCGCCCGGTTTTAGTGCAGCTTTTATATTGAGCAGCACTTCGCGCGGCCACATCAGCTCATGGTAGACATCCACCATGATCGCCAGATCTATTGAGTTGCTCGCAAGATTCGGTGATGTTTCGCTAGCCAGAATAGTCCTGATGTTCGCTACATTTTCTGCAGTGGCATTGGCCTCAAGTATGGCCAGCATCTCGGGCTGAATATCTACCGAGATTAC
>Ga0316193_10002733_pt1 | contig 12511 bp, 7 predicted proteins | sample MerIslsedime2_MG_FD_207735 | JGI IMG/M metagenome (GOLD analysis project Ga0316193, IMG submission 207735) | Coastal sediment microbial communities from Maine, United States - Merrow Island sediment 2 | ecosystem: Environmental > Aquatic > Marine > Coastal > Sediment | place: USA: Maine... | reverse complement strand
CCTAATGCCTTCATTATAGTAGCCCCCTAGTCCCGAAATTCTATTTTTATAAACGCTATTTTCAATTTCAAGTACTTTTGCCAGAGCCTCCTGGTCGAGCCACTTTACGTCTAAAATTCCTTTGGTGGAACTTAGCACCGCCTCAATCTGTTCAAGATGTTTATTCATTTTTTTCTGTAGTAATAATTCCTTTTTCTCCCAACTTCAACCACTCCAACAAATGTTTATCCTCTTCCTTTAAGAGAATTTTTCCGTCATTATCTTTGATGGTGTTTTCAAGGATTTCATTGATCGAATTCCGGTCAAATCGTTCTTTCTTGAGAAGCACTGCCAGTTGAAGGGCGCACCAATTTTTTTCAAATGCATCTTTGCCTTGAAAAATCCCCTTATGCAGCAATGTAAGAATTCCATCTAAAGGGTAAGGTACCATCCAGCTTCTAAAATTCTCTATATGTGCAAGCAAAGGTTCGCCTTTGGTACGAAAAGATGCGCCTTCGAGTCCCACGATGCCCCATTCTTTTTCCGTTTCAGGGTACCTTGCAATAAAGGCCACGAGATCATCCCTGAATTCAGCCAGAAATTCTCCTGACAGTGGATACTTTTTGGGATCGCTCAAATAGGCCCTTTGCAATAGCGCTTTGGTGATGGGAAATATCTTTTCGTATTCAATCTTTGATCTTGTAGATTCCACGAGGGATGCAAAGCCTTCTTTGGTATCCGGACCAATCGACCAGTTCTCACACTGTTTATAAAATAAGTACTCATCAATATAAGTTGTAGTTGCTGAATTCAAAAAATATTTTATCGGCAAATTCTCACCAATGAAAAAATCTTTCCCGGCCAGATAATGAAGTTTTGGAAAATCCAGCGATTGGATATCAGAGCCGGAAAAATAATCAGCAATATAAGAAGAGGTCCAGCGTTCCTTGATAAGAATAGATGCCAGCGACGAAACATTGATTTCCTGAAGAGACTGTTTCACCTTTTCATTGTTTTTTAGAACAGCTTCGGCTTGTATTAAATTTGAGCACGAAACCGGCTGGTTTGAAGCCATTATCAGTAAATCCGATCCTCCAAGAAAAACATAAGAATGCTTAAATTCCTGTTGTACTGTGTTCAGAATCATTTCAATCATGCCGGGGCTGGCAACGATGGTATGAGCCCACTGCATTAGAACGCCGTTTTCGGACAGATGATCTTTCGCAAGACGGTAAAAATCCTTGGTAAAGAGGGAATCAACCCCTGTAACCCATGGATTGCTGGGTTCTGAGATGATAATGTCCCATTTCTTTTTGCTTCTTCCAATAATCCGAAAGGCGTCTCCCATAAGGATTTTGACTCTGGGATCTTCATGCGCGCGATGAGTGAATGTCTGAAAGTATGGAAAGGCTTCGACAACAGACGGTGAAATTTCGGCAACGTCAATCCGTTCAATATCCTGGTAAAGTGTAAGTTCTCCTGCAGTAACGCCTGTTCCGAGTCCAACCACCATCACGTTGGATCTTTTTCCTGCCAGCAAGGCCGGTATGTGGGCGAGGAGCTTAAGCGTGTATATATCACCTATGGTGGAAGAATCTGATTTGCCGTTGATGAACAAGGCCATCGATTTTTTGTTAAAGAATGGAAATGGTTGTGTATCTTGTGTCACCGCAACCGTAGCGGTTGGCCCTTCATTGTAATATTTTAATTCGAAGCCCTCATGAAATTTTTCAAAAAAATGTTTAAAATTGGTGAAAGAAAAAGGCAAAGGAGTTCGAATGCGAAATGTACCCGCGGTGAAATTTTTTTGATTATAAAAATAAGAAGATGATCCCATAAAACCAATGACAATGAACAATACTGTGGCTGGGATAACATATTTTTTAGATAAATGCCACCCGGCAAGTCCGGCCGATATCGCCGCTAAAAACGCAGCCGTTAAAAATACACCCCGGTTGTTTAAAAAGTAGTACAGAACGATTCCACCGATCAAGCTTCCAAGAAGGTTGCCGGCAGTGTTCCATGAGAGTAGCATGCCCGAGTGCCTGCCGACGTTAATCAAATCCTGTTTCAATTCATGGAAGATTATTGGAACCGTGGCGCCCATGAGACCTATGGGAAAAATCAAAATAGAAGCCAGCCCTAAAAACACATAAATGTAATACCCCCAGAAACCAACAATATTCGACTGAAATGATATCCTTATCAGATGGGCCCAGTATGGCCATTTATCCAGTGTGATAAAAATTATCAGCAAAAATATCGATATACAAATCTGATTGACATATAAAAGCCATCTTGAAATTTGTTTCAGACCGCCCACGACGAAGCTTCCGGCAGCGATTGAGAGTATAAAAACCGAGACAATGATCGAAAAGGAATATGAGGAACTTCCCAGAGAGAGGTTTGTAATCCGAACCAAAACATTTTCCAAACTCATGACATAAAAACCGCTCAGAAAGGCAATAGAATAAAGGAGTAAAGGTGGAAACCTGCCAATATCCGAAAAAACTTTGGGCGTTATTTCCTCCATATATTCTTTGGGTTCTTCCGAGAATCCGGCTTGATTGAAAAATTTTGGTAAGATAAGAAAAAAGAAAAAAGCTCCCAGATTCAGAATTGAAGTTTTGACCATGGTCGCCGGTAGCCCGTAGTTTGGAATTAGATAAAAGCCGGCCAAAAGTGTTCCTAAAAACGCTCCGGCAGTATTAACGCCATATACAGTTGCGTGGACTCTGGTTGCTTCTAAAAGGTTCTTTGATATTCCTCGGGTCAAAAAAGGTATTGTTCCTCCCATGCAAATGGTCGGTACACCCATGAGCAAGATCGAACATAAAACCCCTTGAAAAATGATCATGATGGGAGGGGAAAAACTCCAGTATTTTGTAAAATAATCTACGGATCTGAAAATATATGGAAAGAACAAACACCACAGGCCGATAATGCCTTCTAAGAAAGCATATGCTATAAAGTGGTGTTTAACTCTGGTCGTTAATTTTCCGCACAGATAATATCCTAAAGATAAGCCTCCCAGAAATGTGGCAAGGATGATTGCGGTGGCCACGCTGTCGCTTCCCAGCAGTCTGCTAAGATATTTTTGCCAGGTTACCTGGTAAATCAAACCGGCGGCACCGGTTAGTAAAATGAAAAAATATATAAAAATTGATAATAGTATATTAGGCATAATATTCTTTTTTGGGGATCATGGTCCGCGTATAGTTTCACCTCAGAACACCGGCATCATAAACGACAATCTTTATTTCTGCAATATTCAGGCCAGGATTATATTATGAGGCTCGCAATGGGCTGATTCCCTCTTTACAGATGAACGAGGGGAGACTAAGTTTATTAGAAGCTATCTCAAAATAATCTTTTGGCCCAACCTCGGCGTTGGAGCCTCGTTTTAAGTCCTCGACATACTTGAGTATGCCTGCGGGTTAAAACTCGGCCCCGCCTTGATCTTGGACCAATATCCTTATTTTGAGATGGCTTGTAGAAACAATTATTTCATAAAAAATATTAACGAAATTAACAGTTCAAGATCACAGACTTTCAAAGCAAATAAAAACAGACTATGTTATTTAAATTGCCCGTCATGCAGAAAATGAATAGGACCCCTCTAAAATTAGTGTTATTTACCGTTTTGTTCGTTGTGGCAATGTTCCTTAGGGGACATAAAACAGAATCTTCGTCACTGTCAAATCGTATTCCGTCAGGCGACCTATTTCCTCAGTTTATTGAGAAAAGTCTCGGTACGGACTGGTACGGAATTTATATGCAGGAAAGCAAGGTTGGATATTTAAAAAGCACCGCTGGTCGTGAAAAAAGTCTAAACGGAATCATCTATAAAGTTCAACTGTCAGGAACCATTCAGATTCCATCGCATAAAGAAACCAACGAGATGAAAATAAACATGGATGCGGTATTTAATGCACAGCCGCCTTATTCACTGATACGTTTCTCCGACAGAATGATGCATAAAGATGATATATCAGCAACCAAAATTATTAGGACATCAAACGGATATGAGGCAAGGATTACTCAAGGCAAGGAAACCCGAGCTTACATCATGGGTCCCCTTGAGTATTCACTTAAAGATTATACAGCTGTTCAAAGATGGATAACCCAAAATCCTGAAAGAGGTGCCAGTATCAAATACCCGCACCTTAGTTTAAAAGCACTTAAAATAGAAGAAAACACATCATATATCAAGGCAATTCACAGTGGTATTATTGAAGGTGTTAGAAGAACCTATTATGATGTAATAACTATAGACGCCAATGGATTAGAGATAAAAGAGGTGTTTGGCGCAAACGGTAAAGCCTATAGTATTTTTTTGGGAGAGGTGTTTGAATGCCGGCTCGAGCCGCAATCACTGGCAACCAATATAGACAGGACGATCAATTTATTCCTTAAAAATACGATTTCCGTCAACCGGCCCTTGGGTGATTCTGAGAAAGTGGCGCTGTTAAAGCTTTCATTGGACAATACCTCCGGGGCGCTTCTTGACAATGCCCCGGGTCAGTCGGTTACACTCAACTCAGCCAATGATTCCTTTATTGTAACCGTAAATTCCAAGGGTGTTCCCCGCATAAACGCCACGAGGGAAGAGATTAAAAAGAATTTGGCGGCCACAATCGACATACCCGCAAATCATCCCAAAATCATACGTTTGGCCCATAATGCAGCCGGTGACGCAGGCACCAATTCCGAAAAATTAAACCGATTGGTCAAATTCGTTTATCGATATATCGAAGACGATTATACGGCTAACCCGTTGACAGTGATGGGTATTATCGAAGAAAAAAAGGGTGACTGCAGTGAACATGCCAAATTGTTTACAGCAATGGCGCGCGCCATGGGGATTCCTTGCCGGACTGTCGGCGGATTGGTTTACCTCGGTGATGAATTTCAGGAATTCGGTCTGCACGCTTGGAATGAGGTTGTCATCGACGGGATATGGATTCCGGTTGATCCCACATGGGGACAAACCTTGGTTGACGCAACTCACATCCGCTTTTCGGTGGACATATCCAAGGAATGGGAGGTCATGGCCGTTATTCCTAAAATGAAAATAGAGGTTCTACACGTCGAACATAAAAAATAAATCATCTCCGCACACATGCTTTCAGTCTTGCAAGAAATTCATCGGGATCGATATCCCATCCGATAAATGCCAGGCGCGTTTCGGAATCACTCTCCCAGGGAGCCCATTCAGTTTTGCCCCCCACGGAATTGATCATCATTGTCCGATTCCCAAAATTCACCATTCCTTTCAGGCGAAAAAGTTCATAAGGCAATTCATGAATAAACCGGTTAAATGCGGTTTCATCCACCGGAGAAGATTCTGAAAAAGAGAAGGTTACAAAGTTCTTGTCGGCATATATTTTTTCCTGATGGCTGCCGGTTCCGGTTTTGTGGTCGAAATAGGGGAAAATTACATGATCATTGCGGCGCAGTTCACGGCGATTTTCATCAAATGCGCTCTTACCAGCACCCGGGGTAGCAGGTTTGAGCCATACAACTTCCGGTTCAATCCGACAGTTTATCGCTGGGATGACCTGTGTGCCGGGTAACTCGCGGTGAATTTCATTTAGGTACTGAGGAATATCATCTTTTCTCAGAAGATCTATTTTGTTGAAAATAATGGTGTCGGCCTGCTTCAACTGGCGGAAGAAAAGCGTTCCAAACACATCCCGAACCTCCCAACACTCGGCATCCATCACGGTTATAATTTTATATAACTCAACCTTATCTTTAAAATTAGACATTGCTATTACTTTAGAAACCGACTCCGGATCTGCCACCCCTGTGGCTTCGATAATAATATAACGAGGCCCAAAACGCTGTAAGATTTCTTCAATGGACTCCTGCAAATCATCGCTCATGGAACAGCAAATACAACCGCTGGTGAGTTCTACCACATCAGAACCGAGATTCTTGAGTAACATTCCGTCGATTCCCACCTCCCCGATTTCGTTCATAATAATGACAATGTCCGACATATCGGCATCAAAGGACATGATGTGTTTCAAAAGCGTCGTCTTTCCGGATCCCAAAAAGCCTGATAAAAGGATTATTCGAACTTTCTTATTCATAATTTTTTTCAACAAAAACAACCGTATCGACTCTCGAAGCGGTTTTCAATGAGGCATAAGGCTTGTCGCCCTCAATTATTACACCCGTCTAAGGATTAGCTCTTATTAACGGAACGGATATATGATTATTATAAGAAATCAAGAGAGTACTTATACTGTGATGCATCTATTCATGGAAAGGTTTTGGTCTCAGCAATTGCTTTCGCAAAGAACTCACGCCTGATGCGGGTGGATTCCGCTGGAGACACCCACTTGAGAGCAGCAGTCGTGCACCCGGTTACGCAGGCCGGTTCAAGTCCTTCATCGATTCTATCTTTGCAGTAGTCGCACTTAAATACTTTTCCTGTCTCCGGATTCCATTGGGGCGCACCCCAGGGGCAGGCCGTAATGCAAGATTTGCAGCCGACGCATAGAGAAGAATCGACGAATACAATTCCATCCTTCGCTCTCTTTTGCATCGCACCGGTAGGACATGCCGAGGTACACCAAGGGGTTTCGCAGTGAAAGCAGGGCATGAATACAAAATTGATTCTGGGAATGCCTCCTACCAGCTTCGGACCTACGGGTATGATCATACAGAAAGCCGGGCCTACAGGTATGTCGTTTTTTGTTTTGCAGTGCACTTCACAAGCGCAGCATCCAATGCACCTTTTTTTATCCTGGTATAAATAGTAGCTACTCATAGGAATCGCTCCTTCCTTGTTTCGCCTCAAACCTTTTTTACATGCACAAAACAATCCGCGATCGGACAGTTACCCCCGACGGTTACTTCCAGCAGTCCCTTCATAAAAATGTTATCTCTCATACCCTTCTTGTAGGACCTGGTTTGAAGGGGGATCTCGCGACCGTAGCCGTGCAGCGTATAGACTACTTCCGGGTGTATGAATTCGGTCACAGCTGCTCGTACGGTCTGAGAGACACCGTTGCAGGAAACCTCCACAAGATCATTATCCTCGATTCCGAGCTTTTTAGCCTCATCGCTGTTCATCCACAGACGGTTTTCGGATTGGATCTCGTTAAGATACTTATTGTTGAGGGTGGTCCCCTGGGTATGGACTGCAATTTTTCCGGTAATAAGTCTGAAATTTCCCTCGGGGGGCGGCTCCGGGCTTTTATAATCAGGAAAGGAGGGGATTCCATTCTCCTCCAGAATGCTGGAGACGAATTCGAGCTTCCCGGACGAAGTATTAAAAGGCAGATCTGTCTTACGATCGAAAAGGATCTGTTTTTGGGTAAGTTCCACGTAACCTTTTTCGTCAAAGTCCGACAGTTTAAATCCCATGTCCTCGAGTTGCCAGGCAATAAGTTCCTCAACGGAGTCATAGGGAAAGTACTGGCCAATTCCCAGCCGCTCAGCGAGTTGTTTGATGATCCACCATTTGGGTTTGCTGTCATATCTGGGTTCCACTGCCTGTCGCCGGATCCAAAGGGCCGGTTTCGGTCCGCCCTTGACGATCACGGGGTCGGTCCTTTCAAGGTACATCGACTCAGGAAGGATCACGTCCGATATCCATCCGATATGGCTGAAATTGATATCAACGGAGACCAGCAGATCCAACTTCATAAGACCTGTCTTGAATGCTTCCGGATCGGGAAATGAAGAGAGGGGATCGAATCGGTAGCAAATGAATGCTTTTACCGGATATGGATCTTCATTCAATATAGCGTAAGGAAGCATCTGTCCCAGCCCGTAATCAGGGGAAAGATGGTTATACTTCCATCCGATCCCATCGAATCGCTTTTTTTCCACCTTGGGAGGCAGATTCACGAACTTTCTGAGTGACTTGAAACCGCAATGCGTCTCGTTTTTATTGAAAAGCAGGCCTCCCGGTGCCTCGTAGGCCCCTAACAGACCATAAAGTATGTAGATGGAGCGTCTGAAATAATAATCATCAGAACTGCGAGCGGTCATCCACCCCTGATTCAGTATGACAGACGGTTTGGCGTCAGCCAGTTCATGTGCCATCGTGATTATCTCTTTTGATGAAACACCTGTTTCTTTCTCCGCCCACTCCGGAGTGTAAGGTTCTATGAAGGCCGTTAGTTCTTTCATGCCTAAAACCCAGTCATTAACGAATTCGGTGTCATAAAGTTTTTCTCTCACAATGACGTTGATCAGGCCTAAATTTAAGGCATATTCGGTCCCGGGGCGAAGGATAAAAAACCGGTCTGCCTTGGCGGCTGTATAGGTCCACCGGGCATCCGTATATGTGAACTTCATACCCCTTTCCAGGGCATCAATGAAATCTTTTGCTTCTTTGGTGCCGAGAGATTCGATGATATTTCTTGAATAAAGGATCGAATAGTTACAATTCTTCCAGTCATAGGTAACTGTGTTTCGTCGCTGGCCGGCCATGCCATTGTGAGCGTTGTGGACACTGTTTGAGCAGGTTGCGTGCTGGTTGAAGTAATTGGGTGATCCGAGGGCTTTGATAAAAGCCTTGTGTAAATCATTAAAAGGGCCGCCCCTGTCGCCCAGGACGACACTTTCTCCGCCGTACTTATCCGTTACGTCTTTGAGTTTGTTCGCAATATAGTCCAGAGCTTCATCCCAACTGGCTTTTCTCCATTTCCCGGAACCCCTCTCCCCATCACGGATGACCGGGTATTGGACGCGTTCCGTATCAGTCTGGGTCGCTTTTTGTGCCGCTCCTCTCGGGCAAAGATATCGTCCTCCCAACAGATAGGGGTTGCCCCAGATTTTCTTTATGGCACCGTTTTCCACTTCAACTTCGATGGGGCACCTTACGCTGCATGTTGCACAGACGCTAAAAACTTTCTTTGTGGTAGAATCGGACATCTTTCTTTCCTCCCCAAAGTCCTTATCATTCTTTTATTTTATGATCAAACTGGGATCGTGGCTCAAAAATCATCGACATTTTATGGCATTACGTGAATTAAAATTAACGATACAAAGATTAATTATTACACCATAAACATCGGTGCGTTCAAGTTTTTCTTTTATAGACCCAAAATCAGCTGCGCTTGGGAACCTTTTTAGGATCCGGATCGGCGCGACCGACACTATGCAGCTCCACTTTTCTTTTTTGCCTCACCATAAAAAAGGCCTTGTCAATTTTGTCCCAGATCTCTTTTTTCAGAGTTCTACCGAAATCAGGGGGTAGGGACCCGTCCGCCGGAATTGCTATTTCCGTCTCTTCCCGGATGAAATCATAAAATTTGTGCGATTCATGCTTCAACCATTCAATTGCCGATCTGCCTGAAAAGAGTTCTTTTGATGCCTGGACGATATCTGAAGGTTCCATCGATAATATCCATCCCCTTCCATGGGGTGCTATACTGACAAGTGAAGGATTGTCAATGATATCGGGATTGATATCAATAATCTTTCCTTCCAGGGGTGCATAAAGATGGAGGATCTTTTCATTACCGGAGATGATACAGAGAGGGTCTCCTTGACTGATGAAAGAATTTACAGATGGGAGCTTTATATCGTGCACCACACCGATGATTTGACGAGTAAAGTCGTCAATTCCCATTCTGGCCGATCCATTGATGCGCTTTACCCAGATATGCCCCTCATCATAGAGACGGTCAGAAAGCATCTCGAACCCGCCGATTTTCTCTCTCTCTTTTGCCCTGGCCTCTTTCAACATAAAAACAGGATGGCTTGCGCCAAGATCCTCCATCCTCTGGTCTACTTCGCAATTCCAGCACTGGAAGTCGTTGGGGCATACCTTGTGGGAAATGAAGCCCATGCGCATGTACCGGCATTTTCGAAGCGGGCCGGGAAGCTTTCTCCATCTTAAAGCATTTTCGTATTCCATTTTCATCGCACCGGTAGGACATACAAAAGCACATGAGCCGCATCCGATGCAATCCTCTGACGGCATGTCAAATGGTGTAGCCGGACGACGATTTCTTCCCCGGCCTACAAAATCTATAGCCCTCACTTTAGCTACATCCCGGCAGACCCTTACGCAGAGTCCACAAAGGACGCAATCGCTGTCTGTCGCGCTAAAACGGGATTTTTTAACGCCAAGAGAATCGGCGAGGTTTATTACGGAGTCGATATTCGGACATCGGGCAAGCAGCAGCTCGGCGATGAGCTTCCTGCCTTTGACTAGGCGCTCCGTATTGGTTTTGACGACAATATTGTTTTTGGCGGGATAAGCACAGGAGGGTTGCAGTCGGGTGAAATTATTCTCTGTCACCTCTACCATGCACAAGCGACATCCTCCGTAAGGTTCCATATCCTTGTGATAACAGAAATTGGGAATTTGAATGCCCACTTGCTGAGCCGCTTTCAAAATGGTAGTGTCCTCCTTAGCTTCGACGCTTTTTCCGTCTATTTCCAGGGTGGTCATAGTGATATCTTCTCCTGTTCAAATATATTTTGCCTAACCTGGTCCAAATAAGGATTCGGTCTATTGCCGGGCCGCACTCGGGGCAGAAACCAGTTTACAAACCATTGGAGTCGGAAAGAAGGGTATTGTAAAAAATCACGAGGTCCAGGAACACTTCCCTGTTGTGATATGAGCTTCAAAATCCTTTCTGAAGTCTCTTATCCCATTTAGAATGAGCGATGGGGCGCCTCCCCCAAGTGCACATAAGGCGAAATCCTTTATCATTCCTCCTATATCGTGTAAACTGGTAAGATCTTCCATTGTAGAGCGTCCTTCGTATATGGCCGTCATGATCTCTTTCATTTGAAAAACGCCCTCTCGACAGGGAACACATTTTCCACACGATTCCTCCACGAAAAATGAGAGTGTATGAAGGAGGATATCCACAAGACATGTATCCTGGTTCAGCACGACAATTACTCCTGAACCTATCATTGAACCCATGGACCTCAGTGTCTCCGGATCAAGAGATATGTCCAGTTTTTCCCCAGACAAAAAATTTCCGAACGGGCTGCCCACTTGTACTGCCTTTATTTGGCTTCCATTCAAGGGGCCACCGGCCATATTAAAGATAACATGTTTTAAGTTTGTTCCCAAAGGAACTTCATACAGACCTGGCTGTTTGATTTTGCCGATTACAGAAAGAATCTTTGTCCCTTTGGCCTTTTCGGTTCCGATGCCGGCATACGATTCACCGCCATGCTCAATTATGTGGGGAATGTTCGCCAAAGTCTCCACATTGTTTACGATGGTCGGTCGCTCCCACAAGCCCTTTTCAATGGGAAAAGGCGGCCTCAGTCGAGGGTCACCCATTTCCCCTTCGAGAGAATCCATAAGGGCGGTTTCTTCACCGCATACGTATGAGCCACCCCCGCGTATAATCTTTAAAGTGAAGTTGAAATTAGATCCTAAAATGTTTTTTCCCAAAAGGCCGTATCGTTTGGCAGTGTAAACGGCGTCATTTAGAAACTCATACGTGTGAGGGTATTCCTCACGAAGATAGATGAGCCCCTGATGGCTGCCGATGGCATATCCTGCCAGCACGATTCCCTCAAACAGCTTGAACGGATTGCCCTCCATAATCGTCCTGTCCTTAAAAGCGCCGGGATCTCCCTCATCAGCGTTACAAATGACAAATTTCTCTTTATGTTGAGCTTTTCGTGCCATGTCCCATTTGATACCGGTGGGGAACCAGGCTCCGCCTCTGCCCCTGAGTCCGGATTGAATGACTTCATCCACCACCACCTCGGGATCCATTTGGTAAAGCGCTTTATACAGCGCTGAATATCCTCCCATAGCCACATATTCCGACACACTCAAAGGGTTTATGATACCGCAGTTCTCTAAAAGCCGTCGGTGCTGATCCTTAAAAGGAGATACTTCTTTATAATCGGGAATGTCATTTAGTGCGGGGTCCGGTTCGCCGGAAACAGAGTCGCTTCCAATGGTACAAAGCAATCCTTGCTTTGTGATCTTTTTTCGCTTGATATCCTGTATTATCCGTTTGACTTTTTTTACGGTCACTTGAGTATAAAGGAGGGGCGGCCTGCCGTGCAACCTGAGAACGGCCATAGGTTCCAAGTTACAAAATCCTGAACAGCCCGTCTGGCCTATGGATATCTTGAACCCTTGTTTTTCTTTTTCTTTAACCAACTCGTGATATAAGATATCGGCTCCGAGGGCGTGTCCGCATGTGGACATGCTGATGCTGATTTTCAGCTGTTTGGGGGCAAGAGATTTCAAACCGGCTTCTCTTAATTTATCAAGGTCTCCCATAGTCTTTATTTTCATTTTGAATTCCCTGCCCGTTTATGAAGGATTTCAATGATCGTCTCAATCCTTTCTTTGTTGAGCTTCGGATAGGTATCGATGTTGAAAGCAACATTGGGACCGATGGAACACAGACCCAAACAGTGTACTTTTTCCAGGCTGAATTTTTCGTCCCAAGTGGTTTCACCCATCTCAAGCTTAAATTTGGATTTTAGGACTTCAATAACTTCATCCGCCCCATTGATATGACAAGAGATACCGGAACATACTCTGATTTTTGTGTCACCCTTTTTCCCA
>Ga0316193_10002729_pt1 | contig 12518 bp, 13 predicted proteins | sample MerIslsedime2_MG_FD_207735 | JGI IMG/M metagenome (GOLD analysis project Ga0316193, IMG submission 207735) | Coastal sediment microbial communities from Maine, United States - Merrow Island sediment 2 | ecosystem: Environmental > Aquatic > Marine > Coastal > Sediment | place: USA: Maine... | reverse complement strand
ACGGCATTACCGAAATCATCGGGCAGTGAGTCTGCCAGCAATCCTGGCAAGCCTTGAAATGATGTCCCGGCGTGGGACAGGAAGCGGTGAATTTGTGGCCCCAGTGGCATCATTAGCGGCGCAAGCTCGATACCACTGCTCTGAAACGCGGGTTCATACTCAAACGCGCCGACGCCCGCGGGCTCGTCCCAGAAAACGGCACCAATATCGTGGCCCCACAGGCGAACCTGCGCGACGTCAACCCGCTGCCCTACCATTGCCACCTGTCGGGCTCATTCTTTTTGTGTGAGCCGGACGCTCGTTGACGGACTTTACCCAAACGCTTTGCCAGCAGCACAGGGCTGGGGATGTCGGTCTCCAACAGCAGGTCGAGGTCACTCAGGCGACCAAGGCCACGCAACAGTCGAATCAGGGTTTCAAGTGATACATTCTGGCCGGTTTCCGCATTTCGCACTGTGTCGACAGACAGGCCGATGTTCGCCGCGAGGGCGGCCCGCGTAAGATTGAGGTTGAGCCTGACCCGGCGTAAACGCTGACCCAGGTCAGCCTGGATAGCCGTATCGCTGGAACCCGTAATTTTCATAAGTGTGAGTATATTCTCTGTTACTCGACTATACAACTCTTATTATGACTTTAATCACTGTTATGACTTTTCACTCTTCCTGGTGTTTGGGGGCGGATATACACCCGCAGGAAGCAACCCTTTTCCGCTCACTTTGCCTATACTCTGTCGCCGACCTGTAACTCGAAAACCCCATGGAGCCAAGAATGACCCTCAGACTAACCGTAGCGATCAGCCTGCTATTACTAATGACCGGCTGCGGCCCGGCTAAACAGCCGCCGTCCGATAACGATCTCGTCACACTGGCTAACACACTCGCCAGGGAATCCATCATTGTGGATACACATATCGATGTACCGGACCGCCTGTCAACTAAGTGGGCCGACGTATCGGGTCCGACGGATGATGGCAATTTCGATTATCCACGCGCGGTCGCCGGCGGACTGAACGCGCCCTTTATGTCCATTTATACATCTGCAAAACTTGAGGCAGAAGGCGGTTCCAAAGCGAAGGCAGAAGAACTCATTGGCCTGGTGCAAAGAATCGTGAATTCAGCGCCTGAAAAGTTTGCCATCGCGCTGTCTGCTGGCGATGTGGAACGTAACTTCGCGAACGGGATCATTTCGTTGCCGATGGGCATGGAAAACGGGTCGCCCATTGAAGGGGACCTCGGGAATATTCAGCACTTCTATGACCGGGGAATTCGCTATATCACCCTTACCCACAGTCTTTCGAATCAAATAGCCGATTCTTCCTATGACGTGAATCGACAATGGGATGGATTGAGCAAGTTTGGCGAATCGGTCGTAAAAGAGATGAACCGCCTGGGCATAATGGTGGACATCAGTCACGTCTCTGATGCCGCTTTTTATGATGTTATCGAATTGACGAGTGTGCCGGTCATTGCGTCACACTCATCTGCGCGACATTTTACTCCGGGATTTGAGCGCAATATGTCAGACGAAATGATCAAGGCACTGGCTGCTCATGGTGGCGTGATCATGGTGAATTTTGGATCCTCTTTCGTGGAAAAAAACGCGTACAAATTTTCCAAAACACGAAGTGACGCATACGAAGAATATCTCGCTGAGGAAAACCTGGAGGGTACGGACGCGCTAAGCGATGCGTTCAGGTTGAGATATGCCGATGCACATGGCGCATTTCCATTTGCCGATATCAAGAATGTACTCGACCATTTTGAACACATCACGCAACTGGTTGGCATAGATCATGTAGGAATAGGCTCTGACTATGACGGAGTTGGCGATAGTTTGCCGACCGGATTGAAAGATGTTTCCACTTATCCGAATCTCGTGCATGGGTTGCTGACTCGAGGCTTTTCGGAGCAAGACGTCAGAAAAATACTGGGCGGTAACTTGTTACGCGTCTGGCGGCAGATTGAGGCGTCCGCCGACGTTGCCAGCCACTAGGATGATTCGACTATGATGTACTTCTTACGCCTGACAGCGATTCTGCTGCTTGCCAGCATCATCACGTCCTGCAGTCCGGGCGTAGAGCCCGACTTCGATGTGATCATTCGTGGCGGAACCGTCTACGACGGGCTCGGCGGTGAACCGTTGCGTGCGGACGTAGCGATTAACGGCGACAGGATCGCCGCCATCGGCGACCTTAGTGACAAGATCGGTAAACTTCATGTCGATGCACGCAACAAAGCTGTCGCTCCCGGCTTCATCAATATGCTCTCGTGGGCAACCGAATCGTTACTTGAAGACGGACGCGCGATGAGTGATATCAAGCAAGGCGTCACACTCGAAGTTATGGGCGAAGGCTGGTCAATGGGCCCATTGAACGACGCCATGAAAGAAGAAGTCGTAAAACAACAGGGCGACATCAAATTTGATATCGAATGGACAACGCTTGGCGAATATCTGGAGCACCTGGCAGCCAGTGGCGTATCCCCGAATGTTGCCTCCTATGTTGGCGCTGCAACCATTCGAATTCATGAAATAGGCTACGAAAATAGAAAAGCCGGTGAGGTCGAGCTGGAAAAAATGCGAGCGCTGGTAGAAAACGCAATGCTTGAAGGGGCGCTCGGCGTTGGCTCGTCCCTCATTTATGTCCCGGCCAGCTTTGCCGATACAGACGAGCTTATTGCCCTCGTTGGCGTCGCAGCACGATACGGCGGCGCCTATATTTCTCACATTCGTTCTGAAGGAAACCGTCTTGAAGAAGCGGTGCAGGAATTAATCAAGATTGCCAGTATCACGGGAGCACCCGCCGAGATATATCACCTCAAGGCCGCGGGAAAACCTAATTGGCATAAATTGCAGAACGTCTTCAATCTCATCGAGTCAGCGCAGGATGCGGGCCTTGCTATCACCGCAGATATGTATACCTACCCCGCAGCCGCGACCGGCCTCGACGCCTCCATGCCTCAATGGGTTCAGGAAGGTGGGCATGATGCATGGATTGCTGCCCTGAAGGATCCTGACAATCGAAAGCGCGTCATTGATGAGATGAACGCACCAGCAGACGATTGGGAGAACTTCTTTTATCAAACCGGCGCTGACAAGATGATCCTGCTTGGATTCAAGAATCCGAAGTTGAAACCCTTGACCGGAAAGACGCTCGCTGAAGTTGCCGAATCTCGCGGTATTTCGGCGGCGGACACAGCGATCGACCTGGTAATCGAAGATGACAGTCGGGTCGGCACAGCTTATGTTTTGATGTCGGAAGATAACGTTCGTCGAAAAATCAGCAAGGACTGGGTCAGCTTTGGATCTGATTCAGGCGCCCTCGCAACAAGCGGTATTTTCCTGGAATCAAGTGCGCATCCACGCGCCTACGGAACATTCGCACGCGTACTCGGAAAGTACGCACGAGACGAGAATTTGCTCAGCCTGTCAGATGCCATACGACGCATGACATCATTGCCGGCCTTCAATACAAATATTCAATACCGCGGACAACTCACCGAAGATTACTACGCCGATGTCGTTGTCTTCGACCCGGCAACAATCAGCGATCACGCCACATTCGAAAATCCGCACCAATACGCCACCGGTGTCGAGCAGGTATTTGTCAACGGTGTGCAGGTACTTAAGGACGGCGAGCATACCGGCGCACTACCCGGTCAGGTCGTACGCGGTCCCGGTTGGACTGGCTGGCCGGAAAACCAGCAAGAATTCTAGTTACGCAGGCAATTAATACCGGGTTATATCTCTTCCTTCGAGGACGGCCATTCCTCGTCCATTGGGAAAGGTCGGACGTCGGTGTTAAACGTCATGAAGCGAACTATTTGATACAGATAGCTTGCCAGCGACTGACCGAATTCGGTTAACCGGGGATTGGTCTTACCGGTAAACAGCACGTAAAAGAAATTTACTACAACAACTGCGCTGGTAATAAATACGGCAACAGACCAGGCGACAGCCATTACAACCATGTACAACAGTCGCATCCAGGTGCTTTTTGCTGTTACGTTTTTCTCAAGGTCACTTTGCTTTACTCGAGCAATACCGTCATCAGAATGAGCGTGGTCCATTGGCTGGTCTGCGTTGGTCATTGGATTTCCCCTGTAGTCATCTTGCGCGTATTGAAATCATACGCCTTATTGGACCAACTTGGGGACAGATGGTGCCGCCGAGAAAGCGTTCGTTCGGCCCGGCCTAGGCCAGAAAATACTGATAGGCGCCGAATGCGACCAGAAGCATGAGAAAAAGGGTTAGCAGGCTGTTGGAGCTGCTGATGTCGTGCATCATTGCCGGATGGTGATTTTGAATGCCGTGCAGGCGTGCCCCGGCATCTACAAGTACTTTGGCATTCGCGAGGCCAATACCAGTGGCCACTCTAAGACGTTTAATCGCCTCGATTTTCTGCCCACTCTTGATGGCTTCAACCACATCGGAAGGCAGGTCCTTGGCCGTTATGACGGTTTCCTTTACCATTTTTTTCTTATCCAGATGCTCTAGTATTTTGGTTTGCAGTAATCAAAATTTATCATACGGGCATGAACTGTCGATGAAGTAGTTCTCATTTTCGGCGAAAATTACTTGGTTATTCCGGGTCATTTACATGAGGTAATCCGCCAGTACTTCCACGAGGTGATCAGACCACCGTGCCGGAAAAGGCTCGGTTAACTCGACTGATTTGCTGATATCTTCATCAAACAGCCGTCGTCGCAACTCGTCTACCGTTTCCGTATCTGACGTAGCGATGTTCAGTTCCTTGTTCACACGAAAACTCAGCTTGTCCCAGTTGGCTGATCCGAGACAGGCCCAACCGTCGAAAATTGCTGCTTTCACGTGCGACATGCCGGGGTATACATATACGCGAATACCTTGCTCCAGCATTGCGTTGGCTGCCAGCACATTACTCCGATTTATCGGGCCGTGGTTTCCGAATAACGGCATGATTACCCGCACGTCTACACCACGCTTCCTGGCCCGAGCAAGTTCGTACAACATCGCATCATCGGTAAAGTAGGCATTTTCAATATAGATATACCCTTTGGCGTTGCGAATAGCATCTCGCTGAGTCCGGAAGATCTCGGCGTTACCCGGACGAGTGAATAGCACGCGCAGGGGAACCCCAACGTCCTCTGCATAGTCCTTTTCCGGCATGAGGTTGTGAAAAAACAGTCCGAAGTCGCCCGTTATCCCGGCGTGCACCCATGCATCGTTAAACTCATGCGTCAGCACGTCAACGGCCGGTCCGCGCAACTCCATCATCATGTCATGCCAGCTATAACGATATTCGCGACCAATATTCATTCCACCGGTGAACGCGATCGTTTTGTCGATAATTGTCGTCTTGACATGATCGCCTGCGAGCCACGGATTATTGGCCTGCCGCACGGAAACCCGGGAATCATTTTCCAGGAACTCGCGAACGGACTCGGGCGGCTCATAGTCCTCCGGCATTGTCTCGTCGGCGGCTCCGGTTGCCCAGATGGTACCGAGCCCATCGAGCAACACTTTTACTTCGACACCCTCTTCTGACCGACGGCGAAGAAGGTTCCCTATCTGTTGCGCGACATCATCATTGTCGAAGATGTAGGTGCGAATTTTGACGGATTCCTGCGCTGTCGTTAGCACGTCAATCAGACGAGTAAAATACTCCGCGCCGTCGATAAGGAAGTCGATCTCTCCACGGCTTGATTCACGGTTGGTAATCTCGTCCAGTCTTTCTTCCCATTCGACCAGGTCCATACCCGGACCGGTATAGATTTCGGGTATGGGTTGCGAATCAAGTGTCACCAACCAGGTGGGTCTTACGGTTTCAACCGCGGCATCCTTCGCCACAAAAAATAATCGAAACACCGACGATATTGGGCGAACCACCAGCCCGCCCAAATGGCTTTGAGCGATATGACCGACCGACTGCGCTTTCTGCGTTCCGCTTTGCAGGACGGGACCTTCTCTTGGTGCCGCCGGGTAACGGACAAATACTGCGATCGGAAAATCCAGGTCCACATAGATAAACGGCAGGGAATAAGCACCTGCATCGCCGGTATTGAACACAATACGACGCTCTTCAATACCTTCAGCCTCGAGAAACCTTTTCAGCTGAGGCATGCCGCGTGTAATGAAGTCTTCAAAGCTGATTCGTTCACTTACGACATAATCCGCCGGCTTGTCGATGACCAGGCGCGCTTCGATGTCACCGCGCTCATTGAGAAACATGAAGTAGTCATCGGAGCCGAAGTGCATGACGATGCCGGCCTCACCGCCCTCTGGTAGAACGGATTCAAACAAGCTATTCAGATAACGCAGCCAACGTTCACTGCTCAGGATTTTTGGTGTAATGAGCTTGCCAGGCACGCTGGGCCAACGAATGGTTTGCTGATACTCGATTGGCAGAATGTATGGCCCGCCATAACGACCGTCGGTTTGTTGCTCAACCGCCGTGATGTCAAGCCGATGAGACCATCGACCGCCGGCGAAAACGACCCCATCATCACTTTCGTAGCGAATATAGAAATCATCCGGGCCGATATATGCTTCATCGGCGACCAGAGAAGTGGTCACAGCCTCTTCGGCAAACTTGCCGATCAGGGTTCGATAGTCGTCCGCCGGTGCAACTGCGTACTCATCGGCAGGTGGCCGCGTCTGGCACGCGGTCGGCGCGGACGCGAGCCAAAGGACAACGACTGCTACCGTAACTCCCCTGCGTTTGATCATCGCTCACCCGTGTGATTTCAAATCGTTCGCTGCCATCAGCACTTTAGCACTATCCGTATTCACCAACCTATTGACACCAGTACTCAATTTGCGATGCTGGCCGCTGACATGACTCTGCGAAGGGCTATCTTGACGGAATCGAACGGCAGCACGGACCAGGCTTTGCTGCGACGTCCGCTTACGATCGAGACGCTTTTAATTCCGCTGCTGACCCGGCCGCGGATCGCACAGGTCATCAAATACACCGTCTACTTTTCGCTGGTCGTCAATTTCGGCTTGTACATCGTATACGACTATCTGGCTTATCGATCTGCGTTGCCGGCAAACGCGCCTTTGACAGATATTGTTCAGCAGTTTTCGACAAGTATTGATATGGCCGCCTGGCTCGGGCTGGTGTTTCTGTTTGAATTGGAAACGTACGCGCTGCCAGACGAGGCATTCGACGGGTGGATACCCAAGGCACTGCATTCCGCACGCGTGATCTGTTACATCTCAATCGGATTCGCTGCCTACGGCTATACCGTCGAGTCGCTGGAAAATTTCGATGTTGCCGCCGTTGCCGGCGTCAGCAATATCTGCGAACTGGCAGACCAGGGAGCGCATTTGCAGACAGACGTAATTAACTATCAGGAAATCACGTCCGAAAACTGCAGTGACCTGTCACCCGACAGTGAATTTTATCGCATCGCGAATGAAGTCTCCGTTGTCGACGCCAGTACACTGAAGCACCTTCAGTGGATGGGATGGATCGATATCGACAATGCGTATGTCTGGATTATTGTCGTATTACTCATCGAATTTGAAGTGTGGCTGCAGGCGACAGATCGTTTTTCCAGCCGAATGCTAACGACCACCCGGCAGGCCAAGACGTTTTTCTACCTTGCTCTTATCGTCAATGGCTTTATCTGGATGTGGACGCACTACTGGCTTTACGCATGGGATGCGTTTTTGTGGATATTCGGATTTTGGGCGATCGAGTTGAATCTGGCCGAGTGGGAGCAGGACAGGCTTGAGGAGCTGAGAGCGGCCCATGCCGCTCGCCGACGATAGCCCTCTTGGCTTATACTGCCTCTGTTGCGCGCTGCTACACATTGAGAATAACGATAAACAGCAGCACCAGCCCAGGGGTGGAGTGCCATGGGCCCGAACACTCTCCGAGAGACAACGTCTCCCAGCCACGGATTTGCATGGCTATCACGCAGAAATGCGTAATACGAACTGAACGGTGGATAATACAATGAGATTACTATTGACGGTCATGCTGGCATGGCTACTAGCCTGCCCCCTGGCTTTCGCGGCGGAAGGCCCCCAAGACCAAAACGAGTTGAAAATCGCTGCCGTGCTGAAAGACTTATCTACCGCGTGGCAAGCCGGCGATCGTGATGCCTGGAATGACAAATTCGGCCAAAAGGCTTATTTCGTCGTATTGTACGATCTTGGAGTGTCTGACATAGAAAAGACCGCCTGGGATCACAAACTCATATACGAAAACTTTCATTCAGACACTGTGTTTGATCTTGAGATCGTCCAGGTACGTTTCGACAAACCCGGCCTTGCGATAGTTCAACTCGGAGGTTTCTACGTCAAGAGTGACGAGGATGCCCCGGTGCGACCCTACGTGATACCGAGTGCGACCCTCGAGATACAAAATGGGGAATGGAAAGTCATCGCATTCACAGATACGCCTTTTGTCATAAATGAGCTGCTAGCCTTCGGTGACCTGCGGCGTTTCACACGATTATCTTCCGAAGACCTGAAGCAACTCTGACTACTTGCCTTTGATCATATAAAACAGTCCGCTGGCCGTTAATATGGCTCCGGCGATAGAGCCAATCACCTGCTTCCAGCCAAAATGAGGATTGTTTCCAATCCCGATGCCGTCCGCGAACAGCGCCTGCATAAGGACAGCTATTCCGACAATAAAAAGGACAGCGCCCAGCGTCATCTTGTCCATTTCTCACCTTCTCCTGATAGGGGCGGCCTGAATTCTACCAGTTGTAATAAATTTATTCGAAAGTGAGCTATTTAGCGGCCGGCTGCCTCATGACGATTTTTTCCAGGTATCGATAAACTGCTCCATACCGTCAACCAGTTCCTCCTTACTGCGGAGCAACGGCTGTAATCGCGATTGCTCGTCATGGCCAGAAAGATCGGAAAGTAAATGCAGGAAATCCAGTTCTTCGCGTTCAAAGCCGACAATGGACTCAATAGCCTCGCTGGCCGTATCCGCTCGGCGACAGAATCGCGACTGCAGAACAAACACTCGGCCCTTCGCATCCTCAACGTCATCCAGTTCAGCCAACACGGCATCGTTGACCTGGTGGGCGGCAGTATCTGTCGTCTGGCGACGCTCGACCTCGACGACGATCTGCGCACACCGCCGCAATTCATCCAGGTCCTCGAGCTGCCTCGGATCAGAGGTCTTTTGTGAGGCAATATCCAGTAAATTGATTTCCATGATCAAAGTCTCCGTGTGACCGGTGCGGGAACCCGCGTCAGGAATTTACGACGTCTGCCAACACGTATCGCAGCATTACCTCGTAGCTGCTTTTCTCAAGAGCCAACCCTTCCGGCAATTCGAGCGTGTGTACGAGCGTCCCATCAATATCAGCGATTTCCTGAAAAACCCTGTCGCCTTCTTTGAAGATCGTGTATTTGACATCCCTGTCAGCCCCGTAGTTAAGATGTACCTGGGATGACGTCCAATCCTGAATAATTTGCCTGGTCATATTCACTTCCTTTCTCCGTGCCTGATGTGCTGATCACACATCGTCAACATTCCATGTCTAGCTGTAACAAATGCAATGCCTGTGCCAACTACCGGCACATTTCGCAAATTTTTTAAGCAGCTGAATTAACTGAACTTTTTGATCAGTTATTGAGGGAGTGCTAAATATTCAGCATCTGCCGCTGTGTCAGTTTGTGACCATCCCGTCATGGAAATGGCGACAGGCGTATTACATAATTCCAGCCTGATTACAGCGGCCAGACGTAAAGAATGACCGGCACTGATATTACGATGACCAGGATTTCAAGCGGCAAGCCCATCCGCCAATAATCGCCGAATCGGTAGCCGCCCGGCCCCATTATCAACGTATTATTTTTGTGGCCGATCGGCGTCAGAAACGCACAGGAGGCAGCTACTGCCACTCCCATTAAAAATGGATCCGGATTGACGCTGAGCCGATTTGCTATTTCAACGGCTATCGGTGCGGCAATTACGGCTGTTGCCGTGTTGTTCATAACATCCGAGAGGGTCATCGTTACAACAATGAGCAAGGTTAAGACTACAACCGCAGAGTAGCCGGCTGAAATATCCACAATGCCGCCGGCAATGAGTGCCGTACCGCCTGTTGACTGCAACGCCCCACCAATGGGTATCATGCTGCCCAGGAGAACGATGACAGGCCATTCAACCGAATCATAGACGCGTCGGATTGGAACGATATCAAGCAGAACATAAAGCGCGACGACACATCCCAGGGCGATTGGTAGATAAACGGCCCCGATGCTGGCCGCAGTGATTGCAGCGACAAAAACAGCCGCCGCCGCCCACGCTTTGTCGCGCTTCAATACCTCCAATCCGCGGCTCTTCAGTGGCAACAGGCCGAGTCGAGCTGTCACGTCGACCAATCGTTCGTCAGAACCCAACAAGAGCAAAACATCGCCGGCCTGAATCGTCAGCTGCCTGACATGATCTCGAAAGCGCTCGCCGCGTCGTGATACGCCGACCAAAGCGACACCGTAGCGATAAAGAAGCCGCAACGACGAAGTCGAGCGGCCGTTCAAGCGGGATGACTCCGGTACCACAATCTCGGTAAGCGTCAGGTTCTCCTCTTTGAGCAGTGCCACCCCGGAACCGACGTACTCGAATTTCATCCTGCCCAGCAACTCCTCAATATTCGCAGGGTTTGCCTCAACGACCAGGATATCGCCGGCACGGACTTCAACGTTCCTGGCAAGGCCCGGCATTCTTCTGCCTCTTCGGATCAAGCCGAGAATTTCGACGTCACTTTCTTCAGCTGCTCCGTCCAAATCAGCGACGCGCTCGCCGATCGCGGACGATCCTTCTGAAACCTTGATTTCGGCAATGTAGTCAGACAGATCAAACAGGTCTTTTGTGCTGTCCATCTCGCGGGCAGATTTTGGCAACAAGCGCCATCCGACCAGGGTGACGTAAGCGATGCCCACGACCGCTACGGCAATACCAACCGGCGCAAAGTCGAACATGCGATACGGCTCGCCGAGCGCATCGTTGCGAAACTCTGCAATTATTATGTTGGGTGGCGTGCCTATCAAGGTAATCATGCCGCCGAGTATCGAAGCAAATGACAATGGCATCAGGGAGAGTGACGGGCTTCGTTTCGCTTTGGCAGCGGCCTGAAGGTCAACCGGCATCAGCAATGCCAGGGCAGCCACATTGTTCATCAGGGCTGATAGCACCGCAGCAAGCGACGACATGACTGCAATATGACCCGCCAGTTTGCGGCCGCCGGAAATAACAAGCCGCGCCAGTAATTCGATCGCCCCCGAATTCGAAAGGCCACGACTGATAATCAACACCAGTGCGATAATGACGGTAGCCGGGTGCCCGAAACCGGAAAACGCAAGTTCCTTCGGCACCACACCGGTCAACAGCGCAGCCAGTAAGGCGACGAAGGCGACGAGATCATAACGCCAACGTCCCCAGATCAGGAATACAAAGACAAGAAACATCAGTGAAAACAGAGTGATCTGATCGGCCGTCAATGCGCTATCCTTTGGATGATTTCCCCGATCATAGTACAGCAGCCCTCAGACCGCTAAACTGGGGGAATGCGCTTTCTCATTATTGCCTTGCCGATTCTGGCGATTGTTTTCGGACCCGGGATCTGGGTGCAGCGCGTGCTTGCCAAATATTCCAGACCTGAAGACCGCTATTCAGGAACTGGTGCCGACCTTGCCCGCCTGCTTCTGGACAAAAACGGATTGCAGCACGTCAAAGTCGAGAAAACAGAAACCGGCGATCATTACGACCCGAACGACAAAGCCGTCCGTTTAACGGACGACAAATTTGATGGTCGGTCTTTGACGGCAATCACAGTTGCCGCTCACGAGGTAGGCCATGCTGTACAAGACAAGGATGCCTATGGACCACTCCGTGTTCGTGGTTTGCTGGTTCGGGGAATGCAAAAAGTCGAAAAGCTGGGCGCCGCGATTTTGATCGTCGCCCCTTTTGTTGGTGTTGTAACACGCGTTCCCGGCATCGGAATATTGATGTTTGCAGGTGGACTGCTAACGTTGGCCAGTTCCACACTGGTGCATATGGTCACATTGCCCACCGAATTCGATGCAAGCTTCGGGCGTGCGTTACCAATGCTGCAGAAGCATCAGATCCTTAAACAATCCGACCTGCCGCATGCGCAGAAAATACTGAAGGCGGCCGCTTACACGTACGTCGCTGCCTCGCTGATGAGCTTGCTAAATATTGCGCGGTGGATTGCTATTCTTAGGCGCTGATAGTCGCGCAAAAGCTGAGCGTACCATCAATACCTAGACAGGCTTCGTTAATGCGTTGTATTCCGCTTCCCTGCCCATGACCAGCAACTTGAATTGCTGCCAGCGAAAACTCCAGTCGGTCAGCAACATGTAGAGAGCCGGTATCAGGAACAACGTAATCACGGTCGCGAAGATAATGCCAAAGCTCATGGAGATCGCCATCGGAGTTACGTACTGCGCCTGCACGCTTTTTTCAAACATGATCGGCATCAGGCCTATAGCGGTTGTGAGTGAGGTCAGGATGATCGCCCTGAATCTGATTGTACCTGACTGAA
>Ga0316193_10002728_pt1 | contig 12520 bp, 11 predicted proteins | sample MerIslsedime2_MG_FD_207735 | JGI IMG/M metagenome (GOLD analysis project Ga0316193, IMG submission 207735) | Coastal sediment microbial communities from Maine, United States - Merrow Island sediment 2 | ecosystem: Environmental > Aquatic > Marine > Coastal > Sediment | place: USA: Maine... | reverse complement strand
GGTACTGAAACCGTAGCGCATTACGACAACCACGGTGGTCAGCAGAGCCATGGCCAGAGCCAGCCATGCCAGCATGCGGCCGCTGCGATCGGTAAAAATGTCTATGTAATGCACACAGGCGCGCAGTACAGGCATGTCTTTTATGTCTTTTTGATTATTGTGCCGCAGAGTATCATAGCGTCTTACCCGACGTGAAAACTAATTCAGACTGGCTCGCTGACACGGAACCCTTGAGATGTTGACCGTAATATCCCCAGCTAAAACGCTGGATTTTGACACCCCTCCCACCACCCGCAGGGCTACGCAGCCCCGCTTTGCACAGCGCTCCGCTGAGCTGGTTGAAGACGCCCGTGCTCTCAGCCCCGAGGATATTCGCGCGCTGATGGGCGTCAGCGAGAATATCGCTGAGCTCAACCACCGGCGTTTTATGAATTGGCACCTGCCCTTCAGCCTGGACAACGCCAAACAGGCAGTGCTGGCTTTCAGGGGTGATGTCTACACCGGCCTGGACGCTGACAGCCTGGATACCGCCGGTCGCAATTTCGCCCAGCAGCACCTGCGAATTCTTTCCGGCCTTTATGGCTTGCTGCGGCCGCTGGACCTGATGCAGCCCTATCGCCTGGAAATGGGCCTGAAGCTCGCCAACCGGGGCGGCCGCAATCTTTACGAGTTCTGGGGTGATTCGATTACCCGGGAACTTAACCGGGACTTGAAGAAGTCTGGCTCCAGGGTGTTGGTAAATCTCGCGTCTAATGAATATTTTCGGGCTGTCCTGCCCAAGGCTCTGGATGCCGAAATCATCACCCCGGTATTCAAAGACCTCAAGGGAGGCAAGTACAAGGTCATCAGTTTTTTTGCCAAGAAAGCGCGGGGCCAGATGGCGCGCTTTATTATTGACGGGGAAGTGAATGATGCGGCGGCTCTGAAGAAATTCAAAAGCGGCGGTTATCGCTACAACAAGGCCGAGTCAACAGCCAGAGAACTGGTCTTCACCCGCGACACAGCTGCGGATTGATAAAACCCGCATCGAGGTGAACGTGGACTCACTGCCTTTTTCCCAGTCTTGTGAGAACAACAAGAACTTTATCCTGGAGGCACTGAGCGCGGTTTTTGCCGACCGCAGTGCAGTGCTGGAGATTGCCAGCGGGACAGGTCAACACGCCTGCTATTTCGCCGCGCATATGCCCTGGTTACAGTGGCAGCCTACCGAACTACCCGACCATATGCCGATTTTGCAGCCCCGTTGCGAAGCTTATAAGGGCGCCAATATATTGCCACCGGCTGTGCTGGATGTCTGTGCCCGCCCCTGGCCGCTGGCCATTCCCGATGCGCTGTTCAGCGCAAACAGCCTGCATATCATGGCGTTTTCTGCAGTGGAGAAGATGTTCGCCGCATTGGGCAGTTCAGCTGGAAATGATGTGAAGCTCGCCATTTACGGACCATTCAACTACGGGGGCAAGTACACCAGTGACAGCAATGCCCGCTTTGATCAGTGGCTGGCGCAGCAGCATCCCGAGCGCGCTATCCGCGATTTTGAGGCGGTGAATGGCCTGGCCGAGGGTGCGGGTTTTACCCTGCAGGCAGATAATGACATGCCCGCGAACAATCGATTGCTGGTGTGGCGGAAGGTGTAAATGATTTATCGGGGCAGTTGTCACTTTGGCGCGGTTGGCTTTGGCGTCTAGGCACCAGACAATCTTGAGGTGGAGCTGAGAGTCTTCAGACGCCTGTCTCCTTGAACGGCAGCAGGCTTGAAGCACCTTTAAGGTAGGCCTCACTGTGGGATGCTTCGCTGCGGGTGAATTCGCCCACGGCATCCGACAGCCGCGGGTCGGCAATCCAGTGGTTCGACCAGGTGGGAACGGGGCGAAAACCGCGCTGGATCTTGTGTTCGCCCTGGGCACCGGGATCGAACCTCTTGATCCCATTGGCAATACAGTATTCGATGCCCTGGTAGTAGCAGGCCTCGAAATGCAGGCAGTCGTACTCCCGCTCACAACCCCAATAACGCCCGTAGAGCGTGTCACTTGAGCGGAAATACAAGGCGCCAGCCACAGCCCTCCCCTCCAGGTGTGCCAGCACCATAACTGCCCGTTCCCCCAGCGCAGGTGCGGTTTCAGTGAAGAAAGCCCGGGTAAGATAGCCGGCGTGACCACTGCGCTTGGCATAGGTGGTCTGGTAAAAGAAATGAAACTGCTGCCATTGTTGCCGGGTGATCTCACTGCCGCAAAGCGTAGTCAATACCAGGCCCTGTTCCCTGACCCTGGTGCGCTCGCGCCTCAGGCTTTTGCGCTTGCGGCTGGTGAACCCCGCCAGGAAGTCGTCGAAGCTTTTGTACCCGTCGTTGAACCAGTGGAACTGGGTGGCGGTGCGCCGATGCAGTCCCTCAGCCAGCAGCTGCGACGACACGTCTTCCTGCGGGAAAAGCAGGTGCCAGGAGGAAATATTCTGCTTTTCTGCAAACTGCCGGATAGCCCTCAGGGCTATCTCCCAGGTGGCGCCGGTGTTGGCGTCCGGCCGTATGGAGAGGCGCGGGCCGGTTGCTGGTGTGAACGGAATAGCGCTCACCAGCTTGGGGTAATAGCGCAGCCCGCTTCGTTCCCAGGCATCCGCCCAGGACCAGTCGAACACGTATTCGCCATAGGAATGGGATTTGAGATAGAGGGGCATGAGCGCCAGAATTCCCGACTCATCCCGCAATACCAGGTGGCAGGCCTGCCAGCCTTTATCTGCGCAGGCGCACCCGGTCTGTTCAAGACCATAAAGGAACTCGTGGCGCCCGAATGGGTAATCCAGCCCGGCCAGCGCATTCCACTCATGGGCTTCAATCTGGTCCAGGCTGGTGAGAAACTCTGCGCTAATACTCATTTGGTGGTTCGCTCAGATGGCATAGTGCAGGACGATGCCGACAAAGATTGCCAGCCCTACCCAGTTGTTGTGCAAAAAGGCCCTGAAGCAGGCGTCGCGGTCGCGGTCGCGTATAAGATATTGCTGATACCCGAACATTGCAGCTGCCACTATCAGTGACAGCTTGAAGTACAGCCCGAGAGAAAACTCTCGCCCCGCGAGGTACAGGGTCAGCAGGCACAAAAGTTGCAGTATGGCGACGGCCAGGCGGTCGTACATACCAAATAAAATGGCGGTTGATTTCACCCCGGCATGTATATCGTCCTCACGATCAACCATGGCGTACTTGGTATCGTAGGCCACTATCCACCACAGGTTGCCAAGGAACAGCAGCCACAGCGCTGGCGGCAGTTGATTGAGCTGGGCGGTGAAAGCCATGGGTATACCCCATGAGAACGCCAGGCCCAGCACGACCTGCGGCAGGTGGGTGTAGCGCTTCATAAAAGGGTAGGTTGAAGCCAGCAGCACCGCGACGATGGATAGCTGGATGGTCAGGGTATTCGTCAGCAGCACCAGCCCAAAGGCCAGTAGCATCAGGGTAAAGAACAGCGCTACGGCTTCCTTTACGGAGACGGCCCCGGTGACCAGGGGCCGGCCACTGGTGCGCGCTACCGCGCCGTCTACATGGCGGTCGGCGAGATCGTTGACAATGCAGCCGGCTGAGCGGGTGAGGAACGTTCCCAGTAAGAAAATAACCAGCAGGTCTAAATCCGGTACACCTTCGGCGGCGATCCACAGTGCCCACAGGGTCGGCCACAACAGCAGCAGCGTGCCTATCGGCTTATCAAAGCGGATAAGTTGCAGCATTGCCCGGGTTTTGGAGGTACTCGCCATGAAACGGTCTGTGTGAGGTTTGGGAACTGCCAAGCTTACTGGCTTGGCGGCACAATTGCAGCGCTGACCTTGCCGCGCTGGGCCCGATGTACAGGCAGCGCAGATTCCCAGGGTGTGAAACCTTCCAGGAATACCTCGCTTACCATCAGGCTGCGTCCGCCGATGACAAAACGTGAACGCCGGCCCCAGGCAGGCGTGCCCTGGTGCAGTGCGGCTGGCAAGTAGTCGCTGGCACCCTCGATTCGGGCGAGTTCAAACGGGCTGCGGCGCATACCCGGATGCTTGAATAGTATCGCCCCCAGGGATTTGTTTTGCAGATATCGCAGGTGGGTGAGGTCGCCGGTGAGGCTGGCAATGGGAAAAACACTGCGCGCGAAAACCACCGTTTTATCCGCCACCATCAGGCCAACCTCACGCACAAGTGCCTGCTGCCTGGGCGAAACTCCCAGCAACTTGCACTCAGACAACAGTGGCAGTTGCCAGCCCTGGTAAAGCCGTTGCACCCGAAACTCCCCCATGCCAAGCCCGATCAGGCGAACCGTAAGAGAGCCGTCATCCAGCAGCCAGGTGCGACTGGCTGCCGGGAGTTCTGCCCGGGTGTACCGGCCGGTTGAGCGCCAGCGGGGTTCGCTGCTGATGCAACGCGGAAGGTGTCGCTTGGGCACGTGAAAGGTGGGCTCGTTGCTGGTAGAGGTGGCGCAGAGGATGCTTGATAGATGCGGTGCTTGCAAGGTTTGCGGCGCGGCTCACCTGGCCGGAGTGCACCCGGATAAAACCCTTGCACAATTTTTACACAACCCTATAGTGTTGCGATCCAAATTTTCACCATAACCTGCAGCCCGATGTCCGGCAGCGCCGTTTAACGGCGTTGGCCTGACGGCTCCAGGGGAAGCAGAGAGAGAAGTCACATGAGTAAGTATGAGTGCATTGTTTGCGGCCTGATCTACGATGAGAAAGAGGGCTGGCCGGATGATGGCATCGCTCCGGGTACCAAATGGGAAGATGTGCCCGAAGACTGGCTCTGCCCCGACTGTGGGGTCGGCAAAGAAGACTTCGAATTGCTGGAAGAGGCCCCGGTGGACGATACGCCTCACCACGAGGAGCCGGTGGTGGATAAGGTCCATGCGCCGGTGGTTATTCTCGGTACTGGCCTTGCCGGCTACGGACTGGCCAAGGAATTTCGCAAGCACGACGATGAGACGCCGCTGATACTGATTACCTCGGACGACGGGCGCTCTTATTCCAAGCCGATGCTCTCCACCGGCTATACCAAGGATCACAGTGCAAATGACCTGGCCCAGCTGGATGCGGGCAGTATGGCCAGACTGCTGAAGGCCAGCGTCTGGACCATGACATCGGTAAATGAGATTGACACCGCGCAACAACTGATCAAGGTGGGCGACGCCCAGACCGCCATTCACTACGGCAAACTGGTACTGGCGGTTGGCGCTGAGGTGATCAGCCCGCCGATCGCGGGCGATGCCCTGGAGAAGGTCTACTCAGTGAATGATCTGCTGGACTACGATGACTTTCGTACCGCGGTTGCCAAGAACAAGGTGCAGAAAGTCTGCATTATCGGTGGCGGCCTGATCGGCTGTGAATTTACCAACGACCTGATCAATGGCGGTTTTGAGGTAGAGGCGGTGGATCCGCTGGCCTACTGCCTGCCCACTTTGCTGCCTGAAGCAGCGGGCAAGGCGGTGCAGGCTGCGCTGGAAGAGAAGGGCGCGAAATTCCATTTTGGACCGCTGGTGACGGCGGTGAACAGTGCAGATGAAGGGGTTGTTGTGAGCCTCAACAACGGTGAAACGATTGCTGCCGATATTGTGGTTTCCGCCGTTGGGGTAAGGCCGCGCACCGGTTTGGCCAAGGCCTCAGGGATTGCCACTAACCGGGGTATTGTCACTAACCGCCTGTTGGAAACCAGCGCACCCAATGTGTACGCCATGGGTGATTGCGCAGAGGTTGCAGGCCATGTGCTGGTTTATGTGGCGCCGCTGATGGCAGCTGCCCGCGCACTGGGAAAGACGCTTGCCGGTGAGCCCACACAAGTCAGCTATCCCGCCATGCCCGTCACCATCAAGACCCCCGCCTGCCCCGTGGTCGTAGCGCCACCGGCTCAGGGCGCCCAGGGAGAGTGGTCGATCGCGGCCGACGGCAACAATGTGAAAGCCGAGTTCCGCGATGGCAGCGGCGCGCTGTTGGGTTTCGCCCTCACTGGCGATGCCACCAGGGAAAAAATGGCCCTGCAAAAGGAACTGCCGGCTATTATGGCCTGATGGCGTCCGGGGCTGGCGCCATCGTGGCCCCGGCCACTGCCCGGGCCCATATTCTGGCCTGGCTGGCGGAATTTGTTGTCGGCCTGAATCTCTGCCCCTTTGCGCGCCCCCTGCTGGGGGCAGATAAGCTGCGAATCGAAATCTGTAATGAGACCAGCCCTGAGCAGCTGCGTACGGCATTCTTGCGCGAGCTGGATCTGTTCCAGCGCAGTAGTGAAGCAGAGGTGGCCACTACCCTCCTGGCCTTTCCCGCGGCTCTGGAGAGCTTCGAAGATTACCTGGACTTTATCGATGAATGCCAGGCGCTGCTGGCGGCGGCCGGGTTGGAGGGTGTGGTGCAACTGGCGAGCTTTCACCCGCTCTACCAGTTTGCCGCAGAGCCGGTCGCGTCGCCCGGCCATTACAGCAATCGTTCCCCCTATCCCATCATTCACTTGCTGCGGGAGGATATGCTGACCCGGGTGCTGGCCGATGGCACCGACCCGGAAGAGGTTCCGTTGCGCAATATTGCTACGCTGGAGGCGATAGGCGTGCAGGATTTGCAGCGGCGTTGGCGCGAGCTGTTCGATCAGCCGGAACAGAACTAGTGTACCTCGTCACTCATTTTGTAACATTCAGAGCCACCCAATTCGTCCGCCGCAAGGCGCGGTTCGCCGGGAATGTCGGTGACCTTGCCAAGAATCGCAACGCGGCGGCGGGCGAATTGGGTGGCTCCCTTCGGGCGAGCCGCCAAGGGCCACCGGCCGCGTTGCACTTTCTTGACGTAGCACCACTATGCCTGCGAAAGCGCGCCTTGCTGGTGACCCTTGGCGACTCGCTGAATGTTACAAAATGAGTGACGAGGTGCACTAGACGTTACCGAACTCCTGCCTCGAGCCGGTCCAGCGCTGGATCAGTGCGGCGGCCAGCTCAGGATGGCGCTGCCGGATAATCCCGGAAATGGTTTGCACCTCATCGAGCAGGTGGCTGTGCTCCGGCAGTTGGGCGATTCGAAACTCCATCAGGCCGGTCTGCCGGGTGCCCAGCACCTCTCCCGGCCCCCGCAGTTCGAGATCTTTCTCAGCAATATAGAACCCATCAGAGCTGTCCCTCAGGGCAGCCAGGCGTTCGCGGCCGGAAGCGGATAGTGGTGCCTGGTAGAGCAGTACGCAGTGGCTTGCGTCCTGGCCCCGGCCCACCCGGCCTCGCAGCTGGTGTAACTGTGCCAGACCCAGTCTCTCGGGGTTTTCGATGATCATCAGGCTGGCATTTGGCACGTCCACCCCCACCTCGATAACCGTGGTAGCCACCAGCAGGGACAGGTTTCCAGCCTTGAACGCGGCCATCACTGCGTCTTTATCGGCGGGCTTCATGCGGCCATGGATCAGGCCGATATTGAGCTCCGGCAGAGCCAGTTGTAATTCTCCGGCAGTGGCTTCCGCAGCCTGGGCCTGAAGCGCGTCGCTCTCCTCGATCAGGGTGCACACCCAATACGCCTGTCGCCCTTTGCTACAGGCCGCAGCTACCCGCTCTACCACCTGATCCCGGCGACCGTTGTCGATTAGCACAGTGGTGACGGGCTGACGGCCCGGTGGCAGCTCGTCTATCACTGAACAGTCGAGGTCGGCGTAGGCCACCATCGACAGCGTGCGCGGAATAGGTGTTGCTGTCATTACCAGTTGGTGGGGTTTGCCCTGGCCTGGAGCGGTCTTGCCCGTTAGTGCCAGGCGCTGGTGCACACCGAAGCGGTGCTGCTCATCCACTATGACCAGACCCAGGCGCTCAAAAACCACATCCTGCTGGAACAGGGCATGGGTTCCGATCACCAGTGCCGCCTCGCCAGCGGCGATACGGGCCAGCGCCGCCTCGCGTTTCTTGCCCTTGGTGCGGCCGCTCAACCATTCCATGGAGATGGACAGTGGCTGAAACCAGTTGCTGAAACTGGCCCAGTGTTGTTCCGCCAGGATTTCGGTGGGGGCCATGATGGCAACCTGGAAACCACTGGCAATGGCTTGCAGGGCTGCCCCGGCTGCAACCAGGGTTTTGCCCGAGCCCACGTCTCCCTGCACCAGGCGCAGCATAGGCACGGGCCTGGCCAGGTCGGCGGCGATTTCAGCGAGCACCCGTTGTTGGGCGCCGGTTGCCGCAAAAGGCAGGCTCGCCATGAACGCCGCGTGCAACTCCGGGCTGCCCTCCAGAACGGGCGCTCCCTCGGCTTGTTGGCGCTGGCGCAGCCGCTGCAAGGACAAGTTATGTGCTACCAGCTCTTCCAGGGCCAGTCTCTGCTGAGCCGGGTGTTGCCCCTCTCTCAGCAGCCCCTGTGGTGCATCGGGTGGCGGGGCATGGAGGTACGCCAGGGCCTCGCCGAGGTCATAGGGATTGTGGCCCTGGGGTAGCAGGTCCCGGGGCGGCTCCCGACGCAATCTGCTGAGTGCCTGCCCACACAGGTTGCGCCACTGGTTCTGGCCGATTCCGGCGGTGGTGGGATAAATCGGGGTGAGCACTTCCTCGACCACCTGCTCGCCCTGCTGCAGGGCGCGGTACTCGGGGTGAAACATTTCCAGGCCACTGCTGCCGCGGCGTACCTGGCCGAAGCAGCGCAACCGGGTGCCCGTTTTCAGCCCGGTTTTCTGGGCGGCCGAGAAATGAAAGAAGCGCAGGGTCATGGTTCCGCTGCCGTCCTGGATGCGGGCCACGAGACTGCGCCGCCGCCCGAAGACCACGTCACTGGCACGCACCTCACCCTCTATAACCAGATCAGCGCCCTCCCGGGCGGCGGCAATCGGGGTGACGCGAGTGCGATCCTGGTAGCGCAGGGGCAGGTGAAACAGCAGGTCCTCGACCTGGTGTACCCCGTAATCGGCGAGTTTGGCGGCCAGTTTGGGCCCCACCCCCCGCAGCTCCCGGACCGGAATTGTCGCGATACCGGTCACGATTACCCCTGCCGCCAGGTCAGGGGAAATGATGCCCTAAGGCTGCGGCACTTGCTCGCTGGCGGCGCTACAATGTCGCGTGAAAAGATCGGGCTCATGGTGAGAGACCCCGAGCCTGTATGCGTAAATTCCAAAGTATGCTGTTTACAGTGCATCGACCGAGCTTATCAATGGCAGGGGTAGACAGGGTACTTGTGAGGAAAAACATTATGAAGGCCAATTCCATCCTATTTGTCGGTTGCGGTGACCTGGGCTGTCGCGCCGGCAGCCGATTACTGGCTGCCGGCTGGCAGGTAACAGGGCAGCGCCGCAACGCCGACCTCCTTCCCGCAGGCTTTAGCGGCGTCGCGGCGGACTACACTACCCCCGGTGGCCTGGACTTTATCGCCGGGCTGGCGCCGGATTACGTGGTGGCCACTTTCAACCCCAGTGAGCGCTCAGAAGAGGGGTATCGGCGAGGGTTTACCGGTGGCACGCGAAACCTGCTGGCGGGGCTTGACGGGCACCGACCGAAGGCGATTCTCACGGTATCCAGCACCCGTGTTTACGCCGAGCGCGATGGCGGTTGGGTGGATGAGGGGAGCGATCTGGCGCGGGATGATCCGCGGGCGACGGCCATGATTGCCGCTGAACAGTTGCTGTTGGATTCGCCGCACCGGGCCAGCGTAGTGCGCTTTGCCGGGATATATGGCGCACCTGCGGGGCGCCTGCTCCAGCGCATTGCGCGGGGCGACGTGTCCCCGGAGTTTCCCCTGCGATATAGCAACCGGATTCACCGGGACGACTGTGCCGGCTTTCTCTGTCACTTGCTGGAGTGTGCTGAAAGGGGCGGTGACCTGGCACCCGTCTACAATGGAGTGGACGATTTGCCCGCTGCCCAATTTGAAGTGGAAAGCTGGCTGGCGGCACAAATGGGGGTGTCCATTGCAACCCCTCCAGCGCACAGTTCGGCGACCAAGAGCACTTCCGGCTCCAACTCCCCCGGGCACAAGCGCTGTAGTAACCGCTTACTTCGCGCCAGTGGCTACGAGCTGATATATCCCGATTATCGCAGCGGCTACGGCGCTGTGCTGGCGGCTTAAACCGCCAGGATAGCTTCAACTTCGATATCGACACCTTTGGGTAGCGCTGCCACCTGTACGCAGGCGCGTGCCGGGTAGGGTTCCTGCAGAAAGCTTGCCATCACTTCGTTAACTGCCGCGAAATGGTCGAGGTTGGTGAGAGAGATATTGATCTTCACTGCGTGGTTCAGGCTGCCGCCTGCCGCCTCGGCTACCGCTGCCAGGTTCGAGAAGACCTGCCTGGCCTGGGCGCTGATATCGCCGGACACCACTTCCATGGTGTCCGGAACCAGCGGGATCTGTCCGGACAGCCAGACGATGTTGCCCACCTTGATGGCCTGGGAGTAAGGGCCGATCGCTTCAGGTGCATCGGGTGTGGAAATAACGGCGCGGTTGCTCACTGGCTTTCTCCTGCGGGTATATGATCGGTAGTTCAGTTCTTGATTCGGGTAACTTTGCGCACCGAGCTGATGGCGCGCAAGCGTTTCATGATATGGGCAAGGTGGACGCGGTTGTGTACCAGCATTTCCAGGTCCACGTAGGTGAACTGGTAATCCTTGTCATCGGTGGAGATTTTCTCGATGTTCACCCCCATGCTGTTGATGCGGGTGGCGATTACGGCAATCATACCGCGGCGGTTTTCAACCTCTATACGCAATTCAACCGAGTATTCACCCTCGACCACTTCGTCCCAGCGCAGCGCGACCAGTCGCTCGGTCTTGTCGCGCATATCTGCCAGATTTTTGCAGCGCTCACGGTGTACCACCACACCCTTTTCCGAACTGAGGTAGCCCTCGATGGGGTCGCCGGGAATGGGGTGGCAGCAGCGTGCATAGTTGACCATGAAGCCCTCGGTGCCACGGATTGCCACCGGCAGTGCCTCGCCCTTTTCCAGTTTCGGGTCCGCGCCCAGGCCCTCCAGCAATTGCTGTGCTGTGATGGCCGGCAGGCGGTTACCCCGCGCGATCTGTTCCAGCAGGTCATCCAGGCAATCGTAGTTATGCCGCTGCAGATACTCCTCCAGTTGCTCCGCCGGGAGTTGGTCAAGGTTTTTGTTAAACGCGGCCAGGGCCCGGTCAAGCAGACGGCGACCAAGTGTGACAGAGTCTTCCCGGGTCTGGTTTTTCAGGAAGTGGCGTATATTGGTTCTGGCCTTGGCAGACACTGCGTAATTGAACCATGAGGGATTGGGGCTGGCGCCGGGGGCCGTCAGAATTTCCACGGTTTCGCCACTTTGGAGTGGTTCGGAAAGTGGTGCCAGACGGCGGTTGATCCGGCAGGCCACGCAGCTGTTGCCCACGTCAGTGTGCACGGCATAGGCGAAGTCCACAGCGGTAGCCCCCCGGGGCAGCTCGAGAATCCTGCCCTTGGGCGTGAATACGTAAATCTCGTCCGGAAACAGGTCGATCTTGACGCTTTCGATAAATTCCAGCGAGTTGCCTGCTCGTTGCTGCATCTCGAGCAGGCCCTGTACCCATTCCCTGGCGCGGGTGTGACTGCCATTGGCTGTTTGGCTGTCGGTTTTGTAAAGCCAGTGCGCGGCGATGCCATTGTTCGCCATGGCCTCCATCTCCCGAGTGCGAATCTGGATCTCAATCGGTACGCCGTGCATGCCCATCAATACGGTGTGGAGTGACTGGTACCCGTTGGCCTTGGGTATGGCGATATAGTCCTTGAACTCGCCGGGAACCGGCTTGTAAAGGCTGTGAATGCATCCCAGCACTCGGTAACAGGTGTCCACCGAGTCCACGATGATGCGAAAGGCGTAGATATCCATGATCTCGGAAAAAGACTTCCGCTTGGACTTCATCTTTTTGTAAATGCTGTAGAGGTGCTTTTCACGCCCCACTACCTCAACCTCATGGCCTTCCTGCTCGAGAGTGGTTTCGATCTGGTGGCGGATTTTGTCCACGAGTTCGGTGCGATGGCCCCTGGCGCTGCGCAGGGCCGCATCAATGCGCCGGGCTCTCATGGGATACAGCGCGTTGAAACCGAGGTCCTCGAATTCCATCCGCACGGTATTCATGCCCAGGCGCATGGCAATGGGCGCGTAGATATCGAGGGTTTCCCTGGCGATGCGACGGGCTTTGGCGGTCTGGAGCACACCCAGTGTGCGCATGTTGTGTAGGCGGTCCGCCAGCTTGACCAGGATCACCCGGATGTCGCGGGCCATCGCCAGCGCCATCTTCTGGAAGTTCTCCGCCTGTTTTTCCTCCAGGGTTTCGAACTCCATCTGGGTCAGCTTGCTGACGCCGTCTACCAGCTCCGCCACCGTGGGGCCGAACTGCTTACCGATCGCGGTCTTGGGGATGCCGGTGTCTTCGATGACATCGTGCAGCATGGCGGCCATCAGGCTCTGATGGTCCATGTGCATGTCGGCGAGAATGCCCGCAACCGCCAGAGGGTGAGTGACGTAGTCTTCACCACTGCGCCGGAGCTGGCCGAAATGGGCCTGCTCGGCAAAGTAGTAAGCGCGCTTTACGTGGTTGGTTTGCTCGGGATTGAGATAGCTGCGAAGGGTGGAGTC
>Ga0316193_10002726_pt1 | contig 12523 bp, 16 predicted proteins | sample MerIslsedime2_MG_FD_207735 | JGI IMG/M metagenome (GOLD analysis project Ga0316193, IMG submission 207735) | Coastal sediment microbial communities from Maine, United States - Merrow Island sediment 2 | ecosystem: Environmental > Aquatic > Marine > Coastal > Sediment | place: USA: Maine... | reverse complement strand
GAAGAACTTATAGACCTTTCTCGCCATGCTAAGATTGATCTTCTTGTTCAGGATCGTTCCTTTGTCGGTGGTATTTCCAGACAACGGGATAATGTGGTGATTTTGAATGCCTATACTTATGGCAGTCGAGACTGTGTAAGCCAACCAAAAATCCATACCACCATTAAATAACTTCATGGTGTTGTACACATGTGCTGGCTCTTCCCAGGCATGTCTCCAGTTGACTAAGTAAGCATAGAGTAGCGTTGGAGGATATTTCATTATGTCTCTCATCCTTATAAATCTACCACTCTTTAGATAGATTGCATCTTTAGGCAACCCTTTATGCTTAGCCAAAGCATTCCAATATGATTTAATGAGCTGTTTTGAGTACGCATTTTTTAACTTCGTACCTGTCCAAGCTTCACTTATTCGACCCCAGTTCAGTTTAAATTCCATAGCTGGGAGGCTTTCGTCCCATGCAATTCCTGCCAAACAGATTCCGTCATATGAGTGCTCTATCATTTTGTGCTTCGGTGTGAAATGTTTTGTACTCTTGGCAAATCTCACCACTGTATCACTTGAAGGCACTCCTGTTGGACTACCATAAATAAGTTTTCCGGCATCGATAGCCATTAATTTTTACCTGCCTTTTTTTCTTTTCGTGGCGCCGCTCGTGGCACCGGAACTTTCTCTTTTCGCGTTATCTCTATTGGGACGCACAAACACCGTCCTTTCTTCCCATGCCCATCAGCACCGTGTCCACCAATATCTTCCTGGAATTCGACAACAGCGTAGTCTCCTCTATCCATAGTACCAAGGAGTTTAAATGGCATACCTTTAAGATTTCTACCGCGGTGTTTATAATCACCTTGAATATCTTTTGCTGTATGAGCACCCCTGCCGTGTGCTGTGAGAAAAGTAACCTTTTGCCAATAACAATGGCCTTTCTTTCCAACCTTGTTACCGCTCTGGTCAATACCATCACTTCCTTGAATGTCTACAGAATACTCAACTAGTCCGTACGCACTGTCTTCCGTTAGTGCTCGTAGGATACCTGTCATTCCACGTAAGTCTTTTTCTCCATCCCATTCGTTCGTTGCGACTTGCAATCCTATATGATGTTTGAATACCATATCTTAGATCCCTCCAGTGAAAGTTCATAGTTCGGCAACCGAATCAGAGCTAGAAGTAGGGGGCTTGCGCCCCCTCTCCTATCTAACGAACGGTATTTCGATTTTCCTTAACTTAACTGTCGGCCAGGCTAAAGCCTCTCTTACAGCAGACGGTTCGACCTTGGTTTTCTCTGGATGCTTCTTCTCGTAAGCCTTTCTCATTGCTTCCCAGACTTGATTAACCTGCTCTTTCGTTCTTAACCCGTGCAGGATAGTTTTCATCTCAACCTCTTCTTGGATAGGCTTTGTTTCAGACTCAAGCGCAATTTTAAACATGTGACTGGGAAGATCTACTGCTTTAGCATCCAAACACTGCAGCATGTAAATAGGATCTAGAGATGCTCTAGAAGCAAAATACACTTTATTGAATCTTCTAACAATCAAATTAATAATATTGGAAGATCCGGTAGCTTTATGTTGTGCATAATGCTCTTCTAGATCGTCAACACGAAGTTGTGCTGCCTTCTTTCTAATGAGTTCACAAAGCAACTCACTGGGGTCTCTGTCGAACCCAAGGGCTTCCATCTTTCCAGGATCGGCCAAACAGATCGCCTCAGTGGCCTCTTCTTGCAGAGGCTTGATGCCATGCTTTTGGCTAAAGACCGTGTTACCAAGAAAGTCTAAGGTCTTTTCAACCATAGCATTCAATTTAGTATCTTGGTAGCCTATTTCAGCCTCTACAATTCGCATTAGATTGTATGCTAAGGCGATAACTGGGCCAGTGTGACTCTTTACTCCGACGGCGCGCTCGACAATATAAGCATGCTCTTCACTGTTAAGATCGCCAAACTTAGTAATACCAAAGTCTCCTAAACCATATTCTGCAAACCTTGGCTCTTTCTTACTGTTCATCTGTTCGATGATCCCCTCACATACAGGATTAGGGGACTCCCAATCCTTAAGCATACAAAGTCTAGCGTCTGGAGAATGGAAACTGGTTAGATAAATTACATCTCCATCGAAGTCAAGATTTTGAGACACCAAGGAGTTCCCACTGACTCTGATTACGTATCTACAAGATGGGTCTCCGGTTACTCTAACCTTTTGAGGTCTGACGGACATAAATCCAAGGCATGGAAATCTTTCACAGAGGACAATATCTCCAGTCTTTACTTTCAGATCTTTAGCCATGCTTTGGTGGATTTCAACTGTGTTCTTTGGTAGTGCTTCTCCAAGGACGGCAGTCGCTTTAGAAGAGTATGGATACCTAATAGCCATTCCATACTGAGAAATGTCTCCTCTTTTAGTAGACAGTTTCCTAGCCATTGCGTTGAAATAATTCTTGACTGCAGAAACGATTTCTTTAGCGTCTACTAAACCGCAGTCATAGTCGTGACATGCAATAAGAACGCGGTTTATCAGACCACCTACTTGGCTGAGGCCGAACTTTCCAGTTGGATGTGGCCACGGTCTTCGGAGATTGAAGTTTGGAAGATAGATCTTTTCAATCTTAAAGGCCTTGTCTTCTAGTGTTGCAGACCACCGTTCGGTTTCCCATCTTACTCCGTCAAGTGGATTCCTTGGTACTATCATATATACAGGTGTTGGAAGTTCTATGTTGACTCCGTCCGAATAGCAGCCTTCAGAGTGTATTGTTTTGTCGAGTTCTTCTTTCTCTTTTAGCATTGTTGATCGGACATTTGCTGGCAGAATGTTCAGCGCATCCACAGTTTTCTTGTCTTCTTGGAAACTTCCACGGCAACTTTCAGTAATTGCCAGCATTTCTCTAAGATCCTCACCACCTTGAAAGTGACTTAGGATCTCCTTCACAACACCATTGCCTGGGCCATATCTGGTAATAAGCGCTCTTATTTCAATGTTACTGAACTTGTTTCCAGCTCTCCGGAGGCCCCGACCATTTTTGATTTTCGTATCCCTTCCTTGCCATAGTTGGTCTTCAGGGTCTTTAATTGCACCCCAGTATATCCAACCACAAACAGCTCGAAAAGTTCCCCACGGTGTGATAACTTCCCAGGTTCCATCTTCAGGAAGTCCTGCACCTTTCAAAGCTTCTTGTACATTCGACTCAGTTGTTTCATAGTTGTCCGGAAGAACAATTTTGCAATACTTGCCATGGATCGCAGTTGTTGCAGCTTCAAGAACCTGACCAAAGTTTTTCCTTCTCCCAACAGATGCTGCAGACACTAAAACCTCAATCCGGTGTTTCTCTCCAGTTCTTGGGTCCACTGCAAAACCAAGCTTCTTAAAGCTTACAATCCCCTTATTTCCGTGCAAATTTGTGAACTTTGTTCCGTCTTTGAACGTTCTGCCGACCTTTACCTTAATGATAAAGCCTTTTCTTTCTTCGCCGCCGACGTTAATCATTCTTGGAATTACATCTTCGACAAATGCTTCCTCACATGGCACATGAAATTCGACAGGTTCGTTATGATCGTTTACCGTAAGAAGTTCTCCTTTCTTTAATGTTTGCCCAGCTTTAACAAACGGCTCGGTAAAACATTGATATCTTCTTTCACTCCAAGACATGCTAGTAAGTAAGCTCTCATCTCCCAATATATGGTCTTCAAAAACCATGGGAATGTCAAGGAACGCGGTAAGTAGCATTTTTCCGCCACGTTTAATTCCTTGTGTTGCCAGTTTTTCTGCTGTTTCGGTTGTGACTGCTGGACTTTCTGGGCCTTTCATCCCCAATGTTTGATACAAATTTCTTTGAGGATTATGGTGTCTAACACCGAACGGAACTGTTCTTTTTATGTCTTCTTTGAGTAAATAGTTTCGGGTAGATAAAGTACTTTCAGATAGTCCAATAGAACTCCAACCAAATAGCGGCCAAAAGTCTTCATTTTTCTTTACTTGGTAAAGTAGATTGTGATTCGGGTTCTTAATCGCATTGAACTCTGGATCTAAGAACATCACTCTTTTGTTCATTGCCCAACCAAGCATTGAGGTTTCATAAAGTGGCAACTTGTGCACAAAATCGTTGATCGTTCTTTGGCAAAGATTTATAATCCATGCAGGATTGTTTGCTGCATAAGCGTAAAGTATCCGTGCCATGAAAGACATACCAGATGGGTAGTCGTGACCAAAGATTTGTCTTAGATTCTCAGTCAGTAGGAACAACATCAGTCCGAGAAACCCAACCTCATGAAACTTTTCCTTGATAAAGTAGGTTCCAACCGGTCTTAATGTTTCGTTATCGTTGATTAACTCCACACCGTTTTCGTCTTTGAAAGGAATCGGGACTTCTATTACATACTTTTGAACCCAATCATCTTCAAAGACAAACTTCACTACGTTGTCTTCCACCTCCGCTCTAAGTTGTAGTCTGTTCGCAATTGCGTTTTTTCTTACCACCGTCTTCCTGGCTGAATTAAACTCAGCCAGGGCCAGATTCACAAATTTACTGGCGTTGGTCACTATATCCTCCTTCGTTAGAGATTTAGTGAGTCACTTCATAAAACGGCTAAAGAATCATTACTTCAATCAGCTGTCCTTCTTATATCGCTTTACTATTTCAAGTAGCCACTTGTCATTTCTGCAAAGATATTCGGCACGTGGGTACAAGAAAGCGTCGTGGTTAAATCTGTTAAAGAAAGAGATATATCTATGGATGATCCCGGCACCGAGGCTATTGTACCGAACAGCTTCTGCGTAAGATTCCGGTGTGTACTTCTTTTTTCCTTTCACCTCATGATTTTTCAGATCTTTTTGGAGAATTAATCCAAGGTGTTTTATATCGTGCCTGATCCTCCTTAGCTGTCCTTTGTAGTACATATCTCTCATCCGACGACAGATGTCAGCCATAGCGTTTCTTCCGGCTGGGCTATTTATGTACGGATTGTTTATTAAGCTGGCTGGTTGAACAGGTGTATACTTGTGTAGTTTCATCTCGAACTGCTCATATAGCAGTCTTTTCATTTCTCTAAATTCCCATTCAGATTTCTTCAATCTAAGTATAGAGAATGTCCAGCAATGGAGTTCTAGCAAGTCCATTTTCTGAACGCTTCCTCTCCTTATCACCTCAATTGTCCCAGATCTGCGCCCAAGCTTTGGTGTTGGACCGCCTTTATTCACTAAAACAGTGAAGTTACCAGTCTCTAGTCGTGGCTTTCCTGTTTTGCCATAACGAAACCAGACGACTCTATTAAGCTCTGCTAAGTTTAAGCCTGGTCTGTATTCAGAGACAAAGCCGATACTGCCAGGAATAGGCCCTGTTGTTCCTTTCACAGTACTTTCAATGACTTTAATTCGACATCCTGGAAATAGCATAGCTTACTCCGTCTCTTCTTTAGTATGTTTTTTATACCAATTCCAATCATCTTGCAGCTCTTTCTTCGCCGCCTTTACTGTTTCACACATCTCAGCCTCTTCTTCTTCCATCTTTTTTAGTGCTGCAATAGCTGCGTCTCTGACTATTGGTTCTATTCCTTTACCGTATGCCATATGTTCAAGTTCTTTCTTTACGGTGGCTGCTGTTTTATACGCCGCTGTCTGCATAGTTGGCTCGGGTTCTTTCGCACTGTCTCCAACTGTGTACACGTGTTGAGATATTGGTAATTGTTTTTTCTTTTTCTTTCGCTTCTTCTTCGGCTTCTCCATGTATCCAGGTTGAAGTCCTTTTGGAACTGATTCAAGCGGCGGCGGCTGCGCAATAATTTCTATCTCTCCTTCCCACGGATCATCATCGCAGCATTCATCGTAGTCACTAGGTTCAGGTAGCACTTCATCTTGCGCTCCTTGCCAAGTGTCGTGCCAATAATTGGTTTTATATTCTTTTTTATAATTTCCATAGTTTGGAGCAACTCCTGCAGTTGTGGAGCCACCACTAAAGTAGAGTTTTTCTCCGGTCATGGTTTTAAAGTCAAGTATGGTATCTTTCTGTTCCTTTTTCTTTTCTCTTTGCAGACGGCTTATTCTTGCAATGTTAGAAATTTGTCGTTGTGCTTCTTCTAGAGTCCCTGTCATAGCCGCTTCTGCGCTAGCACCTTTAGCTATTAGAAAGTGTTTCCTTGCCAGATATGGCCACCGATCAATATCTCTTTCCTTTTTTATAAGATATACTTTCTTAATCCAAACAGAATAGAGACATTCAACAAAGTTTTCGATCTCGCTTTGTCTAAAGAAGTACGCAACATATCTTTGCCCTCCACTGCGCTTTATGCTCTTAGTTTTATGGATTACAAGAATCTTTGCGTTCATACTGTGTTTATAGTAGTGTCTACCGGCGTCGCTTCTGCACTCAAACAACTTAACCGCGTGCATTGGTTTTCTTTCAATTTTGTAGATACCACCAACTTCCAATTCCATCATTTCACCGCCTTGAGTTCAGCCAATTTGCGAACAAGCTTTTCTTTCATCATAATTGAGAATACCTGTCCTGGTGCCAGCTCTGCTGGATATGATATACCGTGATAAGGTTTGTCGTAGCTACAAATAGTTGTTCCTTCTCTCTTGAAACCCTTAGTCACATACTTAATGTGTTGGTCATAATTATCTCGCATGAAAGCCATTTTGTGACCTAACAGTGTTATAGGAAGCGTGTTATGCATGTGACTCCAACTGAATTGGACATCAGCTAACCCAAAAGGTTCCTTCACTTTCCAAGAAGTTATAAGTCCAACTTCTACTGGTTGGAGCAGCACGATTGGCCTTACCTTCCATCCAGTTAGCATGGCAGCTAACTTGTCTAACTCAACCATATCCAACCCAGTAACACCTTTCCTATATCTTTGCTCAGTTGCGTGTATTGTAACTACGGGTCTTACGTTTGCTCTTTCAGTTGTAGCAAATCCCTTAAGATCATCCATGAATCCAATACCCTTTTCGGGCAGAACAGTTTGTATTTCAAAGACGAACTTTTCTTTCTTGTGACGGAAGTGTCTCCAAATTTCGCGGACGAACTTCATCACTTCTGGGTTCAATGTTGGTTCTCCCATTCTACAGAAAGATACTACTATCCGTTCAGCTCCGTCCCAAAACTTTTCGGCTGCACCTTTTGTTCTAATGAACTGGTCACTTAATTCGCTTTGTGTTACATCACCTTCATATTTGTAGGAATATTCACAATGGCTACAGTCGCACACACATCCAAACATAGATGATAGTTCTATGCGTAAAGTTTTAGTTTCCGGAGCCCAGCTACTGCCAAACTCGATAAGCTTTCCACCAAAGTTGGCTAAAAAGAGAATATACCTGTCTGTTTTATTCAAGACTTCTATCATGTCAGTCATCTGCCGTCTCCGAATCTAGGAGTTGGTCTAGTTCTTTCTGGTCAAAGGTTGTACTTAGTTGTATAGCTAATCCAAGCTCTTCGCCTCTGAACAGAATCAGATCGTCGATTTCTAAGTCTTTTTCTTCTTTCATAACCTTCTCGATCAACACTACTACATTTTCTGTACCACTTGTTGTAAAAAGTTTGTAGCCTCGCAGAAAGTTGTTTTCAAGCTCTGGAACGAAAATAAAGTAGTCGTCAAAATCTTCTTCCGGAAGCCTTGCAGGATGGCATATTTCGCCGTAAATTACCATAGGGTCATAGATGTAAGAGTCGTTGTCTTCTCCGCAGAAGTCTTCTAGAAACTCATTCACAACCTCTGACGTATCTACACCATCAGAAGGTATGCAAGCGCCACCACCTATCAAAAGATAACAATCATCATGATTTTCGCTACCGCTTACATAACCATTTCTGCTTAAGATGATGTAGTATCTTTCGTTGTTCTCGGGGGCAACCTCTTCTAGTCGTAGATAGTAATCTATTTCTTCCACCTTAAGCCTCCAATATGTGCAGCTTTCCTACACAGACGTAAGAAAGTTTGATGTACGATAGTGCCGCCGTGGTTAGATTGTAGAAACTCTTCTATAGGTATTGATGTTATTTTCGAACTAGATGCAAGTTCTGTGAGATTTGGAAGCACGTACGTGTATACTTCCGAAGCTTCCCAATCGTTCCAAGCATCTGCTAGCTTTTCGTACACCACTTTCTTTAACTTACCTTTGTGTACGTGTTCTATACCTATCTTTTCTTCAAGTGCTTTTACCGCTGCCTCGAAGTAATTTTCCTTATAATAGACATGTCTTGAAGCGGCACTTGTCCACACACCTTCTCTTTTCCTTAGAACAATTTCTCTTCTACCAGGTGTCAAAACAATCACATATGTCCGGCGATGCTTTTGGTAAGGCCATCTGTCGTGGATAAAGTGAGAAGGAGAGTATGCCATCACGGTATCTTCGTTGTCTATAACAATAAGAGATTCTCCACCACAAGCGTCTTTTATTTTGGCACGTCTAGCTTCCATGTAAGCCAACATAGCATCTTGTTGTTCAGGATATGCTGACCAATAAAGCATCCAGTCGGCGCTGCCAGGAATTAGACCTACAAAAGTTTTCTTAGCTTTCATTATTAATTCTCTTCCTAACATTACCACACTCCTGTGAATATATCAAGATCTACTTTGTTAATAGGTTTCCTATCTTTTATCTTTTTCAAGAGAGCTACAAACAGATTCGGATAGAAGAAACCTCTACCTTTGATCCAAGCATATGTTACTTTGTATTTCAGACCCAATGCGTGCTCACAAGGATGACCTGTTATGTGCCATAGAGGACAACAACCACATCTATCATCTTTCTTTTCACAGAGCATGTCTTCAAAACATAGCGGCTCGTCTAACATCATAATCTCTGTAATGCGAGGGGATTCTATTCTATTTTTCATGTTAGCGACATTTTTATTATTCAGCCGGTTAACCCAACCAGCAATGAACCCCCAACGCCTTATAGTATCATTTATAGCTTTGTCAAAATTGATAAGACCATCTGTTTCGTGTGATACTATATCGGAGTAGAATAGATTTAGTTCGATGAGCTGGACGTACTCCATATACTCATTCATAGTGAGTCCTACTATCGTTGATTCGGCCATAGCCTTACTCCGCCTGGATTATCTCGTCGATTCCATCAGGAATTTCTATGTATAAACCGTCTTCTCTCCAGACGATAGCATACCCTGTAAAAGGTGTTTTTGTTACAGGTTGTTTTGGGATGACAATTTTGCTTGTACCAGCCATAACTATGCTTTCCCCAGGATCGTCAAGGCCATATTTTTTAACAATTTCATCAGATATCTTATGGAGGGACATCTACTTTCTCCTTTTTCGACGACTATTTTGTCGTCAGATAAGTACATGTGTTCTTTTTGAAACTTGGTATTTTTCCAAGCCTTCTTTTGGTTTTCAAAGAGTGGTTTTGGCGAGTCACTTTCTGACCAGCCGTCTTCAATGTGGTGGTGATTCCAAGTCTTTTCTTTAGGATCCCACCATTCCCAGGCTGTTATCTTTTTCATAGCAGCATGATCCGTTTCGCTAGAAAGACCGGAGCATTTGAGTGTGCTTTCGGTCTAATTTCTTTAGCTTCGCATGGCACAATCTTTAGAAGTTCAAGTCTCTTTCTAAATTTTTTCATATATTCTTGAGCTTCTTTCTTACTTTTTAGAATGTGCCAGCCTGATAGATAATACGTTTGGCAACTTCCGTCACGAACCATCTTCTCTTCTGCCTCTAACCATTCACCTTTGGGCAGTAAACGAGAGCGATTGACACCATGGAATAGAGTCTTTACTTTTCCGTCTGGATACTTCTCAACGATTTTGTACCACATTTATCAATAACAGTCTCCTTATACTATTGCCACAGTCTATCTTTTGCTCGTAAAACTTTCTTTAAGCTTTTGAACTCTTGGTATGACCAGAAAATTCGTCCATACTGGTCGCCGTCGCTGCATGGAATCCATTCTGTCTCACCAGTGGCTTCCTTCCAGTGATTGCCGTCAGCGGGACGATACCAGCCTGCTCCTTTCCATTGATCATCCATTTCTCTCTTTCTCCACTTTTTCTAGGACGTCACGAGCATTCTTCCATGCTTCGTGCTGTTCTTCAGAAGACCCAGTATCGCTAGCTTCAACCATCCATCTCAAAGCACTTTCGAGTCTACTTTCCATCCTGCTTCTCCATATAGTAGTTGAATTTCTTCTCCATCAGTTTGTTCACAAGTTGGCCCCACAGAATGTATTCTTTACTATATGGTTGAACTTCTTGCACGTTTTCGTACTCTATTTTTAGTTTTCCGGTATCCTCATTCACATACCATAGAGTTCTTACAACTCTGTCTGGAAAACCATCAATGTCGAGATCAATAAACGCAACGTTTCTTCGCCAGTCTGTAATTTTATTAATCTCACCGTTCTTATCTGGCGGACCGTCTTTGTATACAATCTTCGAAAAGGAGACCACAACACCAGCCCAAGGGTCGTTTACTCTTTTGGTGATGGAGAACATGTACCAGATGTATTTACTTGGCCCATAGCCGGATGTGTAGTGTGTTTTGCGTTTGAAAATTGGCCCTTCTTCCACCTTGCCGAGGAGTATAAGATCCTTTACCATCTTACTCCACTGTGCTTGTGTGTATCCGAAGTCTTTTTCCAACGATCTTTCTGAATTAGCAAAGGCCGGAGAAACAAAAAGCAGCGAGAGTATCGCTGCTAGAACTATCAATTTCTTCATATGTTTTTCTCCTGGCGGAGGGTAGAGGATTCGAACCTCTGGAACGCGTGAACGCTCACTGGTTTAGCAAACCAGCGCCTTAAGCCTCTCGGCCAACCCTCCTCGTTTTACTGATCTCTTTTTGGAATGGCTTTCCAAGACCTACTGTCTTCTTCACAGTACTTCCATTCCAACATTCTTCCATCTTTCATTTTGACCATGACGCAGTTGCCACACTGTGTACTGCGGAACACAACGTCGTAATCGCCGGAAGGTGATGCTACCACTTTGTCAACAACACCGCATTTCCATGGGGTATCGTCGGCGAGAGCTACACCAGAAGCGGCAGAAAGAATCAAAGAAACAACAGCCAATACTACTAAAAGTCTTTTCATAATTTAATCCTCCTTGTGAACGCGGAAGGATTCGAACCTTCGACCTACGGATTAAAAGTCCGGTGCTCTACCAGGCTGAGCTACGCGTCCTAGCAAATCTAAAGTCTCCCTTCTACGACCGTATAAGATCGTTCATCCGATACCAAAGTTTACTACTCTCTCGAAAAACTTTGGTTTGGCATTGAGCATGTACCCTCTGTCGGGTACACTCCATTGGTACCAGATTTCGCACGAAGCATGTGGATAAACACCCGGGCCAAACGGTTCAAGAACTACCCAGTTGTAACTGTTCTCGTAGATATCGTGCATATTGTTTCCTACTATGTATTGGGCTTCTTGCATTGTCTCTCTGTACCCGACACAACGGGAGTCAAGAATTGTGCCTTCCTTATCCACTTGCAGTGTTGTTATGAACCAAAGTTCCATGTTTCTCCCCTTAAAAAGAGTGCATAGCTGGCTGCCTGGGAGGCACCGGAGGAAAGAACTATCAAAACCTATTTCCCTACCCCAGGATTTTCATTTGCGTAACAATCCTTGTAACCTGGGTGGCCTTTTGCCTGATAAGGTTGCGGCCATTACTCTTGCGTCCTGAACCTTTCAATTGCTGGTTGTCCAGCCGCCAAAGTAGATAGTTCTAATTAACCGATCTTTTATCACCAGCCATACACGTGTCAGCTTGGCAGGAGGTGCAGGACTTGAACCTGCCTCTAAGGAGTTGGTCAATTCCTTAGCTGCCCAAAGGTCGTTATCCTTGACCGCGCACCCCCCTATATTATTTTAGTTGTGATGTTAACATGATCCAGAATGGCGTCCACATCATCGAGTAAGTCTTCGAGTTTGTCGACTTCCATATCTCTTTTCTTAAAGTCGAAGTGTGTCACGACCTTTGCTTCTTTCGGATCATGGTAACCTTTCTCGCGGCGGCGAAGAGATTTCCACAATACAATCCTGTGAGGAATGACTGTAGTTCTCATACCGATAAGTTCGTCGATAGTATAGGTTCTACCATCGAAGTCCACCGTCTCTGAGATATTTGTAAGATGGAGAGAGTGTCTAAGCTTCGCAATCTCTGTGACCAAGTCCTGACAGGACTGCATAAGCTTTTCCCAATCGTACATTGTTTCTTCGGTCTCTAGGTGCGAACACCATTTTTGCATCCTTGCTCGATTCTTTTCGAGCTTACGTGACAGATGCTTTATTTTTTTCAATGCCTGTAAGACGGTCATTCTTTAGACCTCCTTCTTTTAAGATTTCAATTGCCTTCTCGACACGACAATGCTCACAAGCGACGTCATAGAACTCGTCGCAGTCGGTGCCAATCCCACGAGCAAAACACTCTTCTTGCTCAAGCAAGTCAGTGAGCACGTCGTAGATTACACTTGCATCTTCTTGATCCATTACAACGTAACCAAGATTTGTCCGGACATTTCTTACTTTTTGTTCTCTAGTTACCCCCATTATGCCTTCCTTTTTTATTT
>Ga0316193_10002724_pt1 | contig 12525 bp, 11 predicted proteins | sample MerIslsedime2_MG_FD_207735 | JGI IMG/M metagenome (GOLD analysis project Ga0316193, IMG submission 207735) | Coastal sediment microbial communities from Maine, United States - Merrow Island sediment 2 | ecosystem: Environmental > Aquatic > Marine > Coastal > Sediment | place: USA: Maine... | reverse complement strand
GCTGGTATTGCATATAATTATTTAATGGAAAATTATGAAGATGGAGAATGTCCATATCCTGTGTTAAAAATTTCTCAATATCCATTACCAAAAACGCGTATTAAACAATTGATTGACAATTGTGAAAAAATATTGGTATTAGAAGATGGTTATCCATTTATTGAAGAAATTATTTCTGACTTTTTAAGTCAAAACCGAAATGTTATTGGGCGCTTAAGTGGACATGTCAATAGAGTTGGTGAATTAGACCCAGATTCAATAAAAAAAGCATTGGGATTTAAAGTTGAAAAAACAGAGCCCATTCCAACAATTGTATCCGGCAGACCACCAGAATTATGTGTTGGTTGTGCTCACAGAGATTTGTTTGAAGCCATTAATACTTTGGGTAAAGAAAGAGAAAGTCAACAAGTATTTGGAGATATTGGTTGTTATGCTTTGGGTGTTCTTGAACCCTACCAAAGTATTGATACATTAATTGATATGGGCGCCTCTATTACCATGGCCAAAGGTGCCGCCGACGCAGGTATAGATCCTGCCATTGCTGTTATAGGTGATTCTACATTTACCCATTCTGGCATGACTGGATTATTAGATTCAGTTATTGAAAAAACAAAAATAACCATTATAATATCTGACAACTCTGCAATTGCAATGACAGGAGCACAAGATTCTTCGGCCACAGGTAGATTGGAAGGAATCTGCAGGGGAATAGGTGTTGAAGAAGATCATTTAAAGATAATAACTCCTCTTCATAAAAACTCCTCAGATAACGTCAATATTATTAGGGATGAAATAAATTACGATGGTGTTTCTGTAATAATTGCGCAACGCCCTTGTGTTCAATTACCTAAGGAGAGGAAAGATTTATTAAAAAAGATTAAAAGAGTTTCATTAAATTAATTTAAAGTTTAAGAAACGATTATGAATTAATAATCTATAAGCATTGATAGGGATTGATTATATTAATTATCAACGGTTGTCTCTGACCAATAAAGTAAAAAACAGATGAAAACAAATATTATTTTAGCAGGTGTTGGTGGACAAGGCATATTAACGATCGCCGCCGTATTAGATACAGCAGCGTTGTCTTGCGAGCTGAACATAAAACAGTCTGAAATTCATGGAATGAGTCAACGAGGTGGGGCTGTTCAATCGCATGTACGAATTTCTGATAAAGAAATTTTTTCTGATTTAATTCCTAAGGGAAAAGCAGATATGATCATTTCTGTAGAACCTATGGAATCACTTCGTTATTTGCCTTTCCTCAAGAAAAAAGGTTACTTAATTACAGACTCTAACTCATTTAATAATATTACTGATTATCCCGAAATGGTTGAACTATATAATGAAATAAATTCTCATCCTAACTGCATATTAATTGATGCTAAAAAAATTGCAAAAGAATTAGGCAACACAAAGGCAACCAATATAGTCTTATTAGGTGCCGCTTCCACTTTGCTCCCATTAAGTGATGAAAGTTTACAAAAAGCAATTAAAACACTATTAGAACGTAAAGGTGAACGCATTGTCAATAAAAACTTAGACGCCTATCAGAAAGGTAAAGAGGTTATTAAAGAATTTGTTTCATAAATTGTAATATATTCATGCTGCATAAAAATTTAATTAGGCCAAAAAGCATTGTTATTATTGGAGGTTCTGATAACATCCATAGTCCTGGTGGCAGGGTCTTGAAAAATTTAATAGATCATAAATTTAGTGGAGATCTGTTTGTAGTGAATCCTAAAAAAACGCTTGTACAAGGCATTAAATCCTATCAGCAATTAAGTAATATCCCAGATGTAGATTTAGCCATTATTGCCATTGCTGCGAAACATATTGTTGAAACGGTTAAAGTCTTGACCCAACAAAAAAACACAAAAGGTTTTATCATTTTTTCTGCTGGATTTAGTGAAAAAGACAGAGCGGGAGCTAAATTAGAATTGGAAGTTGTATCCATAATTAATAAAGCTGGAGGTAGTTTATTAGGTCCAAATAATATAGGTTTAATAAACGAACACTATACAGGTGTTTTTACCACTCCTATCCCAAAATTAGACAAAAATGGAGTTGATTTTATTTCAGGTTCGGGGGCAACTGCAGTATTTATTATTGAGGCAGCCCAAAGTATTGGTTTAACTTTTTCAAGCATATATTCGGTAGGAAATAGTGCACAAATTGGTGTTGAAGAAGTTTTAGAACATTTCGATCAAAGTTTCAACGAAATAGAAAGTTCAAAAGTGAAACTACTCTATATTGAAAGTATAAAAAACCCTTCTAAATTTCTAAAACATACTACCTCATTAATTAAGAAGGGTTGTAAAATTGCCGCAATAAAAGCAGGAAGCTCCGAAGCAGGAAACAGAGCTGCTTCATCACATACAGGAGCAATGGCCAGCTCAGATGTTTTTGTTGAGTCACTATTTGAAAAAGCTGGAATAATTCGCTGTAGTGGAAGATATGAATTAATTACAGTAGCCGGAATTTTATTGCAAAAAGAAACCGCTGGCAAAAATATCGGAATTATTACTCATGCAGGTGGGCCGGCAGTAATGTTAACAGATATCTTATCTAAAAATGGATTACAAATCCCTCAATTAGAAGGAGAACATTGTGATAAGTTATTACTTGAATTATATGAAGGTTCTTCTGTTACAAATCCTATTGATTTTTTAGCAACTGGAACGGCCAAACAATTAGAAACTATAATTGATTATTGTGAACAGAAATTTGATATTATTGATTCAATGTCCGTAATTTTTGGCAGCCCCGGATTATCCCAAGTTTTTGATGTTTACGACGTGCTATCTAAGAAAATAAAATCCTGCAAAAAACCGATTTATGCAATATTACCTTCGGTTGTGAATGTGAAAAATGAGATAGATGATTTTATTGCTAAAGGCAATATCGCATTTACTGATGAAGTTTTATTTGGACAAGCATTAGCCAAAGTTTATAACGTAATTAAACCTGATTCTAGCGATATTTACATTGAACCGTCTACTCATAAGTCTATTAGAAATATTATAGATGTTTTACCCAATGGATATGTTACTTCAGAGCAGGCCGGTGATCTGTTACAAAATATCGGTATTAATTTTGTTACACAACACGAGTCAAAAAATATATCCGAACTTTTACAAATAATAAATAGATTAAATTATCCTGTAGCATTAAAAGTAATTGGCCCTTTGCATAAATCAGATGTTGGAGGTGTTGAATTAAACATAACTAATGATAAGGAGTTAGTAAATAGTTTCAATAAATTGATGAATATTGATGGGGCAACATCCGTTTTATTACAACCAATGCTAAAAGGTACTGAACTATTTATTGGTGCCAAAAAAGAAAGTAATTATCCACATATAATTATGTGTGGATTAGGGGGTATTTTTGTCGAGATCTTAAAAGATGTAAGAGTGAAAATGATTCCGGTTTCAAAATGTGATGCTATGGATATGATCACAAACTTAAAATCCTATCCAGTTTTAAAAGGTATTAGAGGTCAAAATGGAATAAATACTGAGGAATATGCTGAAATTATAAATAAAATATCGACTTTATTACAAATTGCTCCTGAAATAGCCGAATTGGATATAAATCCACTTCTGGCAACTGCGGATAAAATTATAGGAGTTGATGTTAGAATAAGAATTGAAAAATAATTAAAATTGTATTGCTTCCCCTCTATTTGTTGAGGAGTCACTTCCAATGTAAAAATTAGTATTTCTAGGTATTATCCTTTTTGAAATATTTTTTAGCTGAACTTCTTGAATAAGTTTAATTATTTCTTTATTTGAAATAAAAGTATTATCGAAAAAAACAGTTTCATAATCACCGTTTATATCTTCAATTTGGTCAGTAATTTTCGATATTGTTGGCTTTATTTGAAGTACTAATTTCTTGTAAATTTCCTTATCTTTTCCAACATATATTATGTTGCCTCCTTTTTTGATCTCTTTTATATCTATACTTGAGAATATTGATTTGAATAGAATCAACATCTTAACTCCGGCATACAAGATTATATAATAAAATAAATTTACTCGAAAATGTTTATTATAAAAGACTCGCATAGCTCCGTAAAAATGTTTGAGATAAGATATATCTTTCACAGTACTTTCACCTTTGTAATGAATTATGGAGGTGTTTCCTAAATAATAATTTTGTAAGCCATGTCGCAATAATTTATAGCTAAAATCAATATCTTCCCCATACATGAAATAATCTTCATCAAATCCTCCAACAACTTCATAGACTCTACGTTTTATCAACAGGAAAGCACCGGTCAAAATATCGACTTCTGAAATTTCATTTTCATCAATGTGGTTAGCATAATAACTTTTTGAATTACCTGCAATTTTTAGGGCTGCCACTTTTACGGTGGGAATATTACGTTTACTTTCCGGTAAGAAGTTTCCGATACCATCTATTAATTTTACTCCAATTGCCCCAACATCCTTTTTATTACTTACAAAATCAAATACGTTTTTTATTGTGTCTTCCGCAAGATAGGTGTCTGGGTTTAAAATTAATAAGTACTCTCCGTTCGCAATTGACACGCCTTGATTATTCGCCTTGGCAAAGCCAACATTCAGAGAATTTTCAATTAGTGATACCTTAGGAAACCTTTCCTTAATCATTTGACAACTTCCATCTGATGAATTATTATCAATAACAATAATTTCTGTTGTAAAATTTTTTGATGCAGCTTGAACACTCAACAAACATTGCTCTAAAAAAAAACAAACATTATAATTGACAATAATAATTGAAAGTTGTATCAACTTTTAAGAACTTTTTAAAGAATTTTCAAACGGAATTCGATTTAAAATACTTCTACCCAAAGTAATTTCATCGGCATACTCCAACTCGTCACCTACAGAAATACCACGTGCAATTGTAGAAATCTTAATATCTAAATTTTCAATCTGCCTGTAAATATAGAAGTTCGTAGTATCGCCTTCCATGGTAGAACTCAATGCAAAAACAATCTCTTTTATAGAACCTTGTTTTACTTTTTTTATCAAACTATCAATAGTTAAATTTTGCGGGCCAATGCCTTCAATGGGAGATATTTTACCTCCTAGCACATGATACAATCCTTTAAATTGGGAAGTACTTTCTATGGCCATTACGTCACGAATATCTTCAACCACACATAAAAATTGCTCATCTCTGTTTTTATTAGCACAAATTTCACACAATTCAACATCTGAAATATTATGACAGTTTTTACAAAGTTTTATATTGGCTCTTAAATTTTCTAAGGCAGTGGTTAAATAAGTTGTCCTTTCTTGGGGTTGTTTCAATAAGTGCAATACTAATCGTAATGCCGTTCGTTTACCTATTCCTGGTAATTGAGACACTTCATTAACCGCATTTTCTAATAATTTTGAAGAAAAGTTCATGTCGCAAATGTAATTAAGATTTATCATTTTTGAATTATGACATATTGATTTTTTGTATTTTGCAACGGTAATTGAAAATTTATGCAACCTATACATATAATACTGCTTATTCTGATTTATTTCGGAGTACTGATTCTCATATCCTTTTTAACTGGTAAGGATGATAGCAATGAAGTTTTTTTTAAAGCTGAACGCAAATCTCCTTGGTACATTGTAGCCTTCGGCATGGTTGGAGCCTCGCTTTCAGGGGTTACTTTTATATCCGTACCAGGGTGGGTTGACGCAACCCAGTTTAGCTATATGCAAATTGTTTTGGGTTATATAGTTGGTTATTTTGTAGTTGCTTTTGTTCTTATGCCGGTTTATTACAGGTTAAATGTAACCTCTATTTATCAATATTTAGATGAAAGATTCGGTACGGTAAGTTATAAAACTGGGGCGACTTTTTTCTTTATTTCACGGGTGTTAGGTGCAGCATTCAGGCTATTTTTAGTAGCATCAGTTTTGCAATATTTTGTGTTTGATAGTTGGGGAGTGCCTTTTGAAATAACAGTAATTTTATCTATTCTACTAATCTGGATCTACACTTTTAGAGGAGGAATTAAAACTATTGTTTGGACAGACACTTTACAAACCTTGTTTATGATAGCTGCTTGTTTTGCTGCTATTTATTATATCAATGAAGCATTGGATTGGAGCTTTAGCGAGTTTTTGGCCTCGAATGAATTGAAAAGTTATAGTAAAACCTTCTTTTTTGATGATTTTTTAGCAAAAAATCATTTCTTTAAATCTTTTGTAGGAGGTATCTTTATAACTATCTGTATGACAGGTCTTGATCAAGATATGATGCAAAAAAACTTAACCTGTAAGAATCTAAAAGAAGCTCAAAAAAATATGATATCATTTAGCTTTGTATTACTGATAGTAACTTTTGTTTTTGTATTGTTGGGTGCTTTATTATTTATTTACGCCAATAAGTTTGGTATTGCAATCCCAGTTGTTGACGGACAAATAAAAACAGATTTGCTATTCCCCGAGATTGCTTTAAATACTAAATTAGGAATTGGAATTGGAATTATTTTTATTTTAGGTTTAATAGCTGCTGCTTATAGTAGTGCTGACAGTGCATTAACATCATTAACTACTTCTTTTTGTATTGACTTTTTAAATATAGAGAAAAGGCAAAAAGATCAACAAAAAAAATTACGTAAAAAAGTGCATATTGGTATGAGTATCCTTTTAGTTATTGTAATAATTATTTTTAAATATGTCCTTGAAGATAATGTGATTAGTAGTTTATTACAGGTTGCCTCATACACATATGGTCCGTTATTAGGACTATTTGCCTTTGGAATTTTTACTAACTATGCCATCAAAGATAAATATGTTTGGCTAATTGCAATCATTTCTGTAGTTCTAACATATATAATCAATTTATATTCTGAACAAATGTTAATGGGTTATATTTTTGGATTTGAATTACTTCCTCTTAATGGATTAATTACTTTTGTTGGATTACTTTTGGTTCGAAAATCGAGAAATGATAAAATACTAGGTTGATAATGGAAAAAGATTTAAGTAATATTAGACAGCATTTTCAAAAGAATGCCTTATTGGAGGAAAATACGGCTGATAATCCCATGGAATTATTTAGAGATTGGTACCTAGAGGCGGAAAATGAAGAACCTGGAGAAGCTAATACACTAACTATATCAACTGTAGGAACTGATTTACAACCATCCAATAGAGTTGTTCTACTTAAAAGATTTACTTGGGAAGGGTTTATATTCTATACGAATTATAAGAGTAAAAAAGGGCAAGACATTGCTCAAAATAATCAGGTTTGTGCATCATTTTTTTGGCATAATTTAGAACGACAAATTATCATAAAAGGGACGACTGAAAAAATAGCAGAAAATCTTTCTGATGGCTATTTTGAAAGTCGTCCTAGAGGCAGTCAACTAGGAGCCATGGCCTCGAATCAAAGTGAAATAGTTGAATCACGTGAAGAACTTGATCGAAGATTAAAAGAGCTTGAAAAACAATATGAAAATAAGGAAGTCCCACGTCCAAAGCATTGGGGTGGATATATAATAAGGCCAAAAAGTATTGAGTTTTGGCAAGGAAGACCCAATAGAATGCATGATAGAATTCGCTATACTATACAAGAAGATTATGGTTGGAAAAAAGAGCGTTTAGCTCCTTAATTAATAATTAAATCATTTATATTTGATTTCAATTAACATTTATAATTATCTACTAACTAATATTTAGCAAATGAAAACACTCTATATTGTCCGCCATGCTAAATCATCTTGGGAGTACGACGGAATCAAAGATATTGATAGACCTTTAAAAAAAAGAGGTATAAATGACGCGTATTTAGTTTCCAACGTTTTAGAAAGCAAAATAGGCTGCCCAAATGCTTTTGTATCTAGTTGTGCAAACAGAGCTCTACATACAGCAATGATTTTTAGTTATGCCTTTAATTTTCCTTTGGCTCATGTTAAAATCAGTAAATCATTATATAATTTTAGCGACGGTTATTTAATAAAAACAGTAAAAGCATTAGATGACGGATTTGAATCTGCTATCATTTTTAGCCATGATCATGGCATTAATACGTTCGTGAATAAATTTGGGCATAAACCTATAGCGCATGTTCCTACTTGTGGTGTTGTGGGTATACAATTCGAAGATGAACACTGGAAAAATATTAAAAAAGGAAATACATTTTTAATTGAATTTCCAAAATTTCATAAATAATTAAAATTTCTAGATTGGAAATAAAAAAATATGCAGCTATTGATATTGGTTCAAATGCTATAAGACTGTTAATTTCAAATATTATTATTAAAGAAAATTTACCCCCTCATTATAGAAAATCTTCATTGGTAAGAGTTCCTATTAGATTAGGGGCAGATTCATTTACTACAGGCATAATTTCAAAGGAAAACATTAAGCGTATGGTTGATGCCATACAAGCATTTAAACTATTAATGAATGTTCATGGTATTGAAAAGTACAAGGCATGTGCAACCTCAGCAATGCGAGAGGCCGATAATGGTGAAAAGGTAATTGAAACGATCTTAGAAGAAACAGGGATTAACATTGATATTATTGATGGTAAAACTGAAGCAGCTATCATTTCAGCAACAGATTTAAATGAATTAATTTTAGGTGATAAATCGTATTTATATGTTGATGTTGGTGGAGGTAGTACCGAATTTACATTTTTTAGCAAGGGCAAAATCATTGCATCTAGATCTTTTAAATTAGGGACAGTTAGAATTCCTAGCAAAAAGGCAAAAAAAATTATTAGAGAGAAAATGAAAACTTGGATCAAAGAAATTAGTAATAATCTTTCGGGAATATCATTGATAGGTTCTGGTGGTAATATCAATAAAATATTTAAAATGTCCGGTATGCTTTTAGGCAAGCCTCTTTCATATACATACTTAAGAGCGAATCATGAATTTCTGAAAAAAATGAGTTATGAAGAAAGAATATTCGAATTAGGATTAAATCCAGACAGAGCTGATGTAATTTTACCTGCAAGTAAAATATATCTAAATGCAATGAAATGGAGTGGAGCAGATAAAATTTACGTTCCTAAAATTGGACTCGCTGATGGAATAATTAAAGGGCTTCATCAAGGTAATTTAAATTAAATATTTCCATAATATTCGTAAACCAACAAACGCAATCAGCAAGGCTGTAAGCCTCTTAATTACAAAAGGAGATATTTTAGATGCGCTTAACCTTGAGCCTATTTGCCCCCCAAAAAAAACCGTTAGCATCAATATAAAAGCAATATTAGGTTCAAAATAAAAATCCGGGTTTTGAAATTGACCTAATAAACCGGCTATTGAATTTACCAAAATAAAAAAACTGGCCGTTGCAGCAATCCGTTTAGGAGTATCCCATTTCATTAAGTGTAATAATGGCGCCAAAAAAACACCACCACCAATTCCAACCATTCCTGAAACAAATCCTATAATACTGCCAAAAAAACCATCTTTGACAACAGAAGGAGTTTCTTGTATTGAAGACTCAGCGAGATACTTAGTAATCCACATCAAGACTGCCGCCACGATCAATGTAAATCCCAACAAAATAAAAAAGAAAGTTTGGCTAATTTTTAAATATCCCCCAATAAATGCCATTGGAATACTTGCTAAGGCTAGTGGTACAACTTTTTTCCAATTATAATGCCCATTCTTCGCAAAAATATAGGTTCCCCCACTTACAACAACAATATTACATAAAAGCGCTATCGCCCTAAATTGAATGAAACTTAACCCTGTCAAGGCTAATACCGCCAAATAACTAGATCCTCCACCAAAGCCAACCGAAGAATATAAAATGGCAACCATAAAAAACAAAAGGATAACTCCCCAATGGTCAATTATTACCTTTAAAAGCTCAGAAAATTCAATCATTATTAGCTATTAGTAAACCAAAAATAGTTTTTAAATTAAAAATAATCGTGATGTTTTCCTTACATTTATTATTTTTAAAAAAGATTTTTACTCATTTTTCTAGAACGACCTAATCCTTAATCATTTAAATGAATAAAGAAAGACAAAAAAAATACTGGAAACAAAATTTAAAATATTTAGCTATTTTATTATCAATTTGGTTTCTAGTATCCTATGTTTTTGGAATCTTACTTGTTAATCAATTAAATTCAATAAGAATTGCAGGTTTCAAACTCGGTTTTTGGTTTGCACAACAAGGATCTATTTATGTTTTTGTCATACTCATTTTTGTCTATATCTGGCTTATGAATAAATTAGATAAAAAATATAATATAGATAATTAGGTTATGGATATTCAAACTTGGACATGGGTTTTAGTAGGCTTAACATTCACCTTATATATTGGAATTGCTATTTGGTCTAGAGCTAGCACTACCGGCGAGTTTTATATAGCTGGTAAAGGAGTTCACCCTGTTGCAAACGGCTTAGCGACAGCAGCAGATTGGATGTCAGCAGCGTCATTCATATCCATGGCAGGTATAATTTCATTTGATGGTTACGACGGTTCTGTTTATTTGATGGGATGGACAGGAGGTTATGTACTCCTGGCACTCTTAATTGCTCCGTATTTACGAAAATTCGGAAAATATACGGTGCCGGATTTTATTGGTGATCGATATTATTCTGATACCGCTAGAATTGTTGCCGTTACTTGTGCTTTACTAGTGTCTTTTACATATGTAGCAGGCCAAATGCGGGGAGTTGGATTGGTATTTTCTAGATTCTTGGAAGTAGAAATTGATACAGGCGTAATTATTGGAATGTTTATTGTTCTTTTTTATGCCGTCCTTGGAGGAATGAAAGGTATTACCTATACTCAAGTGGCTCAATATTGTGTGCTGATATTTGCCTTTATGGTACCGGCCATTTTTATCTCTATCCAAATGACTGGAAATGTGGTTCCTCAACTAGGTTTTGGAAGTAGCGGACCAGACGGTATGTATTTGTTAGATAAGCTTGATGGCTTGCACAATGAATTAGGTTTTCATGAATATACTTCAGGGAGCAAATCAAAAATAGATGTATTCTTTATTACCGCAGCTTTAATGGTCGGTACAGCCGGTTTACCTCATGTTATCGTACGTTTTTTTACAGTTAAAAAAGTAAAAGACGCCCGTAAATCTGCTGGTTGGGCATTATTATTTATTGCAATCCTTTATACAACAGCTCCTGCAATAGCTGTATTTGCAAGAACCAACTTGATCGAAACGGTTAGCAATCAAAAATATGATGAATTACCAGAGTGGTTTAACAATTGGGAAAATACAGGTTTAATAACATTTAATGATAAAAATAAAGATGGTAAGGTTCAATATGTTTCTAATGCTTCTGTGAACGAACTTACCGTTGATAAAGATATTATGGTGCTAGCCAACCCTGAAATTGCACATTTACCTAACTGGGTTATTGCCTTAGTCGCCGCAGGAGGCCTAGCGGCTGCCTTGTCAACTGCAGCAGGTTTATTATTGGTAATTTCTTCATCAATTTCTCATGATCTAATCAAGAAAATAATCAACCCTAATATTTCAGAAAATGGTGAGTTGATAGCTGCACGGTTATCAGCAGTAGTTGCAGTTATTATTGCAGGATGGTTTGGCATCAATCCGCCAGATTTTGTCGCAGCAACTGTTGCCCTGGCATTTGGGTTGGCTGCAGCATCCTTTTTTCCTGCTATTATCTTAGGTATTTTTTATAAAAGAATGAATAAAGAAGGTGCAATTTCGGGAATGGCCGTTGGAATATTATTAATGTTGTACTATATGATGAGGTTCAAATTTGATTGGTTCGGAGGTGGAACTCAAGATGATTGGTGGTTTGATATCTCCCCTGAAGGTTTTGGTACTGTCGCTATGTTTGTTAATTTCATAATTTCAATTTTAATTTCCTCATTTACACCGAAACCACCGGAAAAAGTACAGCAAATTGTAGACAATATAAGGATCCCTTCCGGAGCAAATGAAGCCCAAGACCACTAAATAAATCAATATGAGCAATTATCACATAAAACATTTAGAAGAGTATTATCAAGTTTATAGAAAATCTGTTAGAAATCCAGAAAATTTTTGGGAAGAAATTGCAGAGGAACATTTTGTTTGGCGCAAACGTTGGGATAATGTATTGAGTTGGGACTTTTCCAAACCAGAAGTGAAATGGTACGAAGGTGCACAATTGAACATTACAGAAAACTGTATTGACAGGCATTTAAGAACACGAGGTGATAAAACAGCAATATTATTTGAACCCAATGATCCCAAAGAAGAGGCAGAACATATTACATATAAACAACTGCATGAGCGCGTTTGTGAATTTGCTAATGTGTTAAAAGATGAAGGCATTAAAAAAGGAGATAGAGTTTGTATCTATTTGCCAATGATACCAGAATTAGCTATTTCTGTTTTAGCATGTGCTAGAATTGGGGCCATACATTCAGTAGTTTTTGCTGGTTTTTCTTCAAAAGCACTAGCAACTAGAATAAATGATAGCGATTGTAAAATGGTCATTGCTTCTGATGGTTCATACCGTGGTGCTAAAACTATTGATCTGAAAGGAATTGTTGACGAGGCTTTAGAATCTTG
>Ga0316193_10002723_pt1 | contig 12525 bp, 8 predicted proteins | sample MerIslsedime2_MG_FD_207735 | JGI IMG/M metagenome (GOLD analysis project Ga0316193, IMG submission 207735) | Coastal sediment microbial communities from Maine, United States - Merrow Island sediment 2 | ecosystem: Environmental > Aquatic > Marine > Coastal > Sediment | place: USA: Maine... | reverse complement strand
GCGAATCTCGTCGCGAAAGGCCTGTTGCTCCGGCGTGTACTCGAGAAACATGAATGCTTTCAGGTGGGTGGCACGGTAGCATACCCGCTTCGGCCCGGACTCGGGTTCCAGTTTGGGGTCCCCGCCCAGCCTTTGTCAGACTGAAGGCATGAGGATATTGGGGGGATTGGGGCTTGCCCTGCTGCTGGCGAGCGGCTGTGGTGATTTAGGTTCGCGGGCAGAGGCCCGCCTCGCGTCGCAGGTGTGCGACGAGATCTGCGGCTGGCCGGACGAGTGCTTCACGCAACTCGGTGTTTCGCTGCAGGGCGGAGACTGCGTCCAGACCTGTGAAGCACAGGTGGAGGTCGCCGGGATTGCGTGCGTAAGCGCCATCGCGTCGACGGTCGACTGTCTCGGGACCTGCGACGTGGAGTCGCTCACGCCGGAGCAGCAGCTCGCCTGCCAAGGCGAGGCGGAGGCCATCTCGGCTGCCTGCGACTAGGCGGCTAGGGCTATAGGCAGTTGGCAAACCCAGGCGACGCGGTGGATAATCGCTCGTCATGGCGGACTCATCGGAGCACGGACTCTCGGCGTCCGAGCAGTGGCTCGAGCTCGAGGCGATCAAGCAACTCAAGGCGCGCTACTTTCGCTTGATGGATACCAAGCAGTGGCTCCCCTTCTCGCAGGTGTTCACCGACGATGTCATCGTCGACGTGTCGCACGACAAACACGCGCCCGGGGACACTATCGTAGGTCGCGCCAGCGTCCTGGACTTCATTCGCAAGGCGGTCGGGAAAGCGACCACCGTGCACCACGGTCACATGCCCGAGATCGAGTTACTGAGTGCGACCGAAGCGCGCGGCATTTGGGCGATGTTCGACTACGTCGAGTTCAAACCTTCGCGCGGCATTCGCGGCTACGGCCACTATCACGAGGAGTACCGCAAAGAGGCCGGCAACTGGCACATCAGCAAGCTGAAGCTCACTCGACTGAGAGTGGACCCACTCGCGTAGCGCCGTTCCGAGCCCATTTGGGGGGCAGCCTCTCCGGCTGGCATAATCCAAGCTGGGGATGGGGATGGTGCGACTCGCAGTGGTGTTCACGTGCGTGCTGGCGTTGGGGGCGTGCAGCGATGGCGGTGGCTCGACTGGGCCAAGGACGGTGCCCGGTCCCGCGTGTCCAAGCGATCTGGCTCAGCTATCGAGCCAGGTCTTCCAACCCAGTTGCGTCGACGCCGGTTGTCACGGCTCCGAAAGCCGTGCCGGGGGACTCGACCTCGAGACGAGCGCGCTCGAGCTCGAGCTGTTTGGCCGTGAGTCGGCGCTCTGCGGAGGAGAAACCCGAATCATCGCTGGCGACGGTGATGGCTCACTGCTCGTCATGAAACTCCGCGGCACGACAGACTGCGGCGCGAGGATGCCCGTCGCCGGAACCCTTGCGGACGAAACCGTGGACTGTATTGCCGCCTGGATCGACCAGCTCGATCTCTCGACCGCCTGCGAGACCTGTGGCGGGCCTGGGTGTATCGATCTTCAAACCAACGCTCAAAATTGTGGCGCCTGCGGCCAAGCCTGTCCCTCGATGGCGAGCTGTGTCGACGGCGGTTGCGCATGCCCCGGAGGTCTTGCGGAGTGCAGCTCGGGATGCACCGACCTCGCAACTGATCCTGACAACTGCGGCGTCTGCGGGAACGGCTGCGGCGCCGAGTTCTGTCTGGCGGGACAATGCTCGGCGACTTGTGGGGCTCTCACAAACTGCTCGGGAGCGTGCATCGATATCACGGCGGATTCTCGCAACTGCGGAGCATGCGGCGCCGACTGCGGCCCAGGCGCGTCCTGTGTCGCCGGAACGTGTCAATGCGGCAGCGAGGCCGTGTCGTTTGCAAGCGACGTCCAGCCGATCTTCAACGACAGCTGCGCCTCGTCGGGCTGTCACGACGGAGGGCCCGGTCCACCGGGAGGAGCAGGGGGCGCACGCACTAGCCTGGATCTGACTCCTGGGAGCTCCTTCGACAGTCTGTTGAATGCCGCGACCGACTGCGGCCCCGTCGTGGCTCCAGGTGATCCGGAAGGCAGTCTCCTGATCGCAAAGCTCACAGGAATCGGGTTCTGCAGGGGTAGCCAGATGCCAAAGAACGCTCCACCGCTGTCCGAGAATCTAATCGACACTATCGCGACCTGGATCTGCCAGGGCGCAGACGACAATTGACTTGGGGGAACCTATGAATCGGATGATCAATACTGCAGCGGTTTTGCTGCTCCTAGCCAGTGGCTGCGCCGAGAGCAGCAGTAATGCTTGCAATCCCGTGGCGCAGACCGGGTGTGAAGAAGGCCTCGTTTGCGAGGAGGTCGTTGGTGGGGAGCCCGGATGCTTCGCGCCGGTCGTTCTTCGCGGCAACGTGTTCGATCGCGCCAACGACGACGGCATTGAAGGCGCCACCGTCGTGGCCTTGGATGCCAACCGATCACCTGCCAGCACGGTGGCCACCACGGGGCCGGCCGGAGACTATGAGATCCGGGTTGCGCGACAGCGCGACGTGGACGGCAATCCCAGTGGCGGGGACGTCACCCTGCGGGCCGACGCAGCGGGCTTTCAAACCTTTCCTGGAGGGATCCGGCAAGCCCTTCCGATCGACGTGTCGGACCCGCTCGATGAGGATGGCGTGCTCGTCGTAGAAAACGCGGCCACCGACATCGGGCTCATCGGGCTTCCGTCTGGTTCCGGGACCAATGTGATCTTCGGAAACGTCGAGGTGCCGAACGACAGCACGGGTGTCCTGGTCGTGGCCGAGACTTCTGGCCCAAACGCTGACGGATTCACCGCGATCGCGGACCGCGAAGGCGTGTACCGGATCTTCAATATTCCCGACGGCGACTTCTCGGTGCTCGGCTACGCCCAGGGCGCGAACTACGGTGCGCAAGATGCATCGGTTAGCGGCGGCGAGGAAACCCGAGTCGACCTCTCGTTGACGAGCGACGCACCTGGGATGGTTACCGGCAGCGTCCAGATCGTCAACCCGGGTGCGGGCGAAGGGACGTCGTACATTCTGGTCGTCGAGTCGACGTTTGACGAGACTCTGGCGCGCGGTGAAACGCCGCCGGGTCTGCGCGCGCCCGAGGGAACAGAGCTCGTGTCGAGCGGCAGCTGGGTCAACGAAGGTGTTCCCGTGGGCAGCTACAAGGTCCTCGGCGCCTTCGAAAACGACCGGCTCGTTCGCGATCCGGACTTCGGCCAAGGCAACACCGAGATCGTTCGCGTCGAAGTGACGGCTGGCCAAAGCGTCGAAGCGCCGAGCTTCAAGATCACCGGTTCGCTCGACGTCATCATGCCAGGCGCGGAAGGTCCCGAAGCGGTCACGGGAACGCCGGTCTTTTCGTGGGTCGATGACAGCGGGGAGGACCGCTACCACATCGACGTGTTCGACACGTTCGGGGAGACCATCTGGAGCGACCTCAATGTTCCGGGCTCGAGCGGCAGCGATCCCGAGGTGACGTACGGAGGCCCCGAGTTGCAGTCGGGGATGTTTTATCAGTTCCGCGTAACTTCGTTCGACGGCAACGATCGACCACTCTCCAAGACCGAAGACCTCAAAGGCGTCTTCTTCGTTCCCTGAGGGGCGAGTTCCCTACGTAAGCGCACACGGTAGTGTCTCGCGGACGCTTGTGTTGCGGCCAATGCCGTGCGAAAGGGGTCGACCATGAAAAGGTCCCTTTGCACGTTGGTACTTCCTTTCGCGCTAGTCGGGTTGCTTGCATGCGGGAGCGCTGAGCAGGGTAGCGGCGGCAGTGGGGGCACGGGCGGCAGTGGTGCAACGGCGGGCGTTGGCGGCAGCGGCGCAGCCGGTGGCAGTGGAGGCGACGGTGGTGCCGGTGGGATGGGTGGCATCGGCGGTAGTCCTTCCACGGAGCGCCGGATGTTCGTCACGAGCACGCCCCAGACCGCTGCACTCGGTGGGATTGCGGGGGCGGACGAGATTTGCGCGACCGAGGCTGCCGATGCGAACCTCCAGGGCGAGTTCAAAGCCTGGCTGTCGACGACTTCGTCCTCCGTTGCCGATCGCCTTTCGCATGACGGTGGACCGTTCGTTCGCGTAGACGAAATGGTCGTCGCCAACGATTGGGCCGACCTGGTCGACGGTGCCCTCCTCGCGCCGATCAACCTAGATGCGAACGGTCAGCCCCACACCGGTGATGTCTGGACCGGAACTCTGGAAAGGGGAGCCTCCTATAGCGTGGACGATTGCGCGGCCTTCACGAGTGGCGATAACGCCGACGGCCACGCGTACTGCGGCAGCAGCACGTCGACGACGGCGACCTGGACTTACAACCAACGAGCGGCCTGCGCTTCCACCCTGCGCCTCTACTGCATCGAACAATAGCGTCGGCGCAGACCGAAGTGCGACCGGCGCTTGCCGCACGGGCCTCTTCGCTGCCCTGTCTAGGGGATTTCGCCGTCGCCGCCCTCGTCGCCGCCGCAGTCGAGCGTCACTGCCTCTTCTTCTATGGGCGGGTCCTCATCGTCGACGTCTTCGCCACTTTGGTCGTGCGGGACTCTCACGACGCACTCGCCCTCGGCCGGGTTGCCCGAGGCATCGACCGCTGTCCAGCCAAGCCTGTAGGTGCGGCCGTTGCCGCCGCCTTGCCGTTCCGCGCGGAGCTGCACGCGATCACACTCGAGGATGATGTCAGGATCCGTATTTCCGTCGCCGTTGTCATTGACCGGCTCATCGCTCGACGCCGAGTCGAAGGTGACCGTGACATTCTGGTCGCATGCATCCCGCACGCAGTCCTCACCATAAATCGTGTGGAACTTGTGGTTCGGGGGCCAGAGCTCGATCGGCTCGTCATTGGCCTCCGGGTCCTGGGTGTCCTCCACCGTCAGCTCCGCGTTACATACCGCAACGCGCTCTTCGTCCTCCCCTTCAAAGATCACGATATCGTAGGTGTCCACTTCGAAGGGCCCCACATCGTCCTCGTCGAGAGAGAGATCGATGCCGTCGCAGCTCGAGGATGCGCCAGGAGGCTGGAAATAGATGACCGCCGGATCTGCGACGCCGTTCTCACACTCCGCGGTCCAAGGCCTCGGGCAAAGCCAGTCCTCGTCCTCGTCCTCGACTCCCACGTCGGTGCACCTGGCCTCGAGCTTCTGCGTCGTCCCGCCGACGGTCTCGTTGCCGGAGCATCCGAAGGCAAGCAGAGAGGCCATGGCGGCCAAGAGAATGAATAGATTTCGATACGACATAGCCGGTTATGTTGCACCGGTAGGCAGCTCCGCCAAGATCTCCAGCTCACAAAATACGAGAAATTACACCCTCCTGGGTGCACGAGATCGGCCAGCGCTCTCAGATGTGCGATCGACCACACACCCTACCTGGACAAGAACGGCGAGACGAAACCGGCCTAGTCCCCCCCAAGCGGTGTTCGGGCACGGGGCAATTCTTCTCGAGGTCCTCAGTCTCCGAAACGCCTTGGGGGCAATGGGGGTGCGCTGCGGCGTGCGGCGGCGCGGATGCCACCTCGCGTGTAGCGACCGATCAGCGAGCGCCATTCCATCACGACCTTGCCGCCGGTTTCGTGGTGGCGCTCTTGAAACGCCGCGATGAAATCGAGGCACGCATGGTCGACGAAATCGAGCTCGTCGAAATGCATGTGAAGCTCGGTACCGGGCGGGATTTCCTCCAGTGCCCCCGCAAGGAGCGGGAGCGCGACGAACGTCGCGGCGCCGTGCAGATGAAGCTCGATGCGATCCTCTGTATCGATGCGCTCGATGTCGAGGTGGGCCAAGGAGTAGACGAGTCTGGCCGTTGAAAGTGCGAGCCCGATGATGATGCCGGTCAGCAGGTCGATCGCGACAATCCCGATGATGGTCGCGACGTAGATCCCGAACACCCCTCGCCCGTATTCCAAGAGCTTTCGCGGACCGGAAACCTGGACCAAGCGAAACCCGACGTAGATCAGGATCGCCGCCAGAGCTGACTCCGGAACCAGACCAAGAAGCCCCGGGAAGAGCGCTGCAAAGAGGAAGACCCAGGTCGCCTGCATGACGGACGACCAGTGGCTTTGCGCGTCCGCCTCGACGTTGGCGGTGCTGCGACTGATAACGCCCGTGATCGGGAGCGCCCCCAGGGCGCCACAGGCGAGATTTCCGATGCCCTGGGCTGCGAGCTCGCGGTCGTAGTCGGTGCGGTCGCCCGGGTGCATGCGGGAGACGGCGGTGGAGCACAGCAGCGTCTCGGCGCTGGCGACGAACGCAAGGGCTACGCCGGCGATCAGGATGTCGGTGTCCATCAGCTTCGAGAGAGAATCGACGGTAGGCAGGGTGACGTACGAAAGGAGCGAGCCCTCCACGTCGATGTAGTCGATCGGCAGTCGAAGCACCGCGGCCGCAAGCGTTGCCACTAGGACACCGGTGAGGGCGCCGGGAAAGATATGCAACTTCTGTGGGCGGAAGCGATCCCAGAGCACGATCGTGAGCAACGTCGCCATCCCGATCGACGCGGCGATGTAGTGGGTACGTTCGCCGCCAGTCGTGACCGCCTTCAGCATACCAGAGGGGATCTGGAAGATGCTGTAGAGGACGCTGCCTTCGATGTCGTCGTCGATCATCACGTGGAACTGCCTGGCGATGATGATGATCCCGATCCCGGCCAGCATGCCGCGGATCACGGCCGGAGAGACCGCCCGAAAATAGGTCCCGAACTTCAAGAAGCCCGCGACAGCCTGAATCAGCCCTGCGAGCATGACGACGACGGCGATGCTCGTGATGCCGTACGGATCCGCATCGGTGCGGAAGGCCGCCACCCACTCGAGCACGAGCACGCTCAACCCCGCCGAAGGTCCCGAGATCTGAAGCGGCGCCCCACCGAGAAAGCCCACCACCACGCCACCCACGGCCGCGGTGATCAACCCGAGCGAGGCGGGCATCCCCGACGCCCGCGCGATCCCCATCGACAAGGGGAGCGCGATCAGGAAGACCACGATAGAAGGCGGCAGGTCCTTGACGATGGACCTGAGTTTGGAGCTCGGCGGGACCAAGGGGACCTTGTACCATGCGGGAGGGCCTTCGCGACGCCACGGACCTCTCAAAGATGACTCCTCGTGGAAGAAGTCGCGCGGGCGAGAAACATCCGGAATGACACAACCATTACAAATGCCCTCCCTCTGAGGGGCTATGGTGCTTGCCGGGTTTCGTACCCCTTGGAGTCCCGATCCATGGCTGCCGACCTCTCCTCCATCGGCGTCTGGGCCAGTGGTCCCAGGCCGCCCGCATTCGACCCGCAACCCCTCGTGGATCTAATCCACGAAGTGCGCCAACCCGTGCACGTTGTCCGCGATCCGCGCGGCGGTCGCCTCGGTGTAGCGGTGGCGGGTCAGGTCATCGCTGCTTCGGCAACCAATGGGCATCCCACCCTGCCGTTGATGGGTAGCCTGCCCGCGCTCTACCCCGAATGGCTTGGCGACCGATCCTTCAACGAAGTGCACCAGGTCCGCTTTCCTTATGTGGCCGGCGCGATGGCCAACGGCATCGCGACGACCGAGCTCGTGATCGCGATGGCCCAAGCGGGGATGCTTGGTTTCTTTGGCGCCGCTGGACTCACCCGTGACCGGGTGAGCGCGGCTCTCGACGAGCTCCAAGCAACTCTCGGCGATCGCTACTCCTGGGGATCCAACTTAATCCACTCGCCCAACGAACCGGATCTCGAGGCCTCCATCGCCGACCTCTACATCGAGCGCGGCGTCCACCGAGTCTCGGCATCGGCCTACATGGGTCTGACGCCGGCGATCGTTCGCTACGCTTGCACCGGCCTAAGTGTCGACACCGCCGGCAACATCCAGCGCCGGAACCACGTCTTCGCCAAGATCTCTCGTCCGGAGGTGGCCCGCCGTTTCATGGCCCCGGCACCGAAGGACATCCTCGACCAGCTCGTCGGCCAGGGCCTGCTCACCGCCGACGAGGCGAACCTCGCGGCCCGCGTTCCCGTCGCCGAAGACTACACGGTCGAAGCCGACTCTGGCGGCCACACCGACAACCAAACGCTGACCGCCGTCTTCCCGGTCGTCCTCGACCTGCGCGACGCGATGATGCGCAAACACCAATATACGCGACCGATCCGCATCGGCGCCGGTGGTGGGCTCGGCACACCCTCGGCGGTCGCCGCGGCCTTCTCGCTCGGTGCTGCTTACGTGCTCACCGGCTCGGTGAACCAGGGCGCCGTCGAGTCCGGGCTCTGCGATGAGGGCCGAAAGCTCCTTGCGCAGGCCGGCATGGGCGACGTGATGATGGCGCCCGCTGCCGACATGTTTGAGATTGGCGTGAAGGTGCAGGTGTTGAAGCGAGGCACCATGTTCGCTGTTCGCGCCCAGCAGCTCTACGACCATTACATCGCCTACGACGGCATCGAGTTCATGCCCGAAGACGTCCGCACGAAGCTCGAGCGGAACGTTCTCGGTGCCACCTGCGACGAAATCTGGGCCGGCACCCGCGAGTTCTTCTTGGAGCGCGAGCCCCAGGAGGTCGAGCGCGCCGAGGGCGATCCCAAGCATCGGATGGCTCTGGTTTTCCGCTGGTATCTCGGCCTCTCGAGTCGCTGGGCCATCGCCGGCGATCCGGCGCGGCGGATGGACTACCAAATCTGGTGCGGCCCCGCGATGGGCGCCTTCAACGACTGGGTGAAGGGCTCGTTCCTCGAAGCGCCCGAGAGCCGCCAGGCAGTTCAGATCGCCCGCAATCTCCTCGAAGGCGCCGCCGTCGTCACGCGCGCGCAGCAGCTCCGATCCTACGGCGTCCCCGTTCCTCCCGAAGCGTTCCACTATCCGCCGCGTCCCCTCAGCGAGAACTGAAGAAGATGATGAACTCGAAACGAAGCCCTATCGCCGTCGTCGGTGTCAGCGCCCTCTTTCCCGGCTCGGTGAACGCCACCGGCTTTTGGAAGGACATCGTTCAGGGCGCCGACCTGATGAGCGACATCCCCGAATCACACTGGTTGATCGAGGACTTCTACGATGCCGACCCCACGGCACCGGACAAGACCTACGCCAAGCGTGGCGCCTTCCTTCCGGACGTCGACTTCGATCCGCTCGCCTGGGGGATCCCACCATCGATCGTGCCGGCGACCGACAGCAACCAGCTCTTGGCGCTCATCGTCGCGCAGCAGGTCCTCGAGGACGCCTTCAAGAATCAGTTCGAGACCATGGACAAGTCGCGCATGAGCGTGATCCTCGGCGTTACCTCTTCGCAGGAGCTCCTCGGCACGATGGTCAGCCGGCTTCAGCGCCCCGTATGGGTCAAGGGCCTGCGCGACGCGGGCCTGCCAGAAGACGAGGTTCAGGCGGCCTGCGACAAGATCGCATCGAACTACGTGCCGTGGCAGGAGAGCACATTCCCTGGCCTTCTCGGCAACGTCGTGGCTGGCCGGATCGCCAACCGCCTCAACCTCGGTGGCACGAACTGCGTCACCGACGCCGCATGCGCGTCGACCTTCTCCGCGCTGTCGATGGGCGTGAACGAGCTTCTTCTGGGTCAGTCCGACGTGGTGATCTGCGGCGGCGCCGACACGATGAACGACGTCTTCATGTACATGTGCTTCAGCAAGACCCCGGCCCTGTCGGCCACAGGTGATTGCAGGCCGTTCTCCGACAAGGCCGACGGCACGATGATGGGTGAGGGGCTCGGTATGGTTGCCCTGAAGCGTCTCGAAGACGCCGAGCGCGACGGCGACGAGGTCTACGCAGTCATCCACGGCATCGGCAGTTCGTCGGACGGCCGCGCCAAGAGCGTGTACGCACCGGTTCCCGAGGGGCAGGCCCATGCGGTGCGCCGCGCGTACGAGCAGGCAGGCTTCGGGCCCGACACGGTCGAGCTCGTGGAGGCGCACGGCACGGGTACCAAGGCCGGCGACGCCGCCGAGTTCGAGGGCCTGCGCATGGTCTTCGACGAGTCCGGTCGCGAAGATCGGCAATGGTGCAGCCTCGGTTCGGTCAAGTCGCAGATCGGTCACACCAAGTCCGCCGCTGGCGCCGCCGGCCTGGTCAAGGCCGTCTTCGCGCTTCGCCACAAGGTGCTGCCCCCCACGATCAAAGTCGACGCGCCGAACCCCGCCCTCGAGATCGAAAAGAGCCCCTTCAGCCTGACGACTCGCGCTCGTCCTTGGATTCGCGGCGGGGCGCATCCGCGCCGAGCCGGCGTGAGCTCCTTCGGCTTCGGAGGAAGCAACTTCCACATCGCGCTCGAGGAGTATTCGGGGCCAGCCGACGAGCCGAAGCGGCTCCGCTCCATGACAAGTGAGCTCGTGCTGATCACCGGAGACTCGCCGGCCACGGTCGCCGCGCAAGCAGCCTCCCTCGCCAAGGAAGCGGGTGAGCAGGGGATGCTCGCTTATCTTGCGCGGAGCACGCAGCAGGCGTTCGACGCCTCGAAGGCGGCGCGCCTGGCGATCGTCGCCAAGGACGAGGCGGACCTCGTCGAAAAGCTCGGCACGGCGGCCGAGCAGGTAGAGAAGGGCGAGGCTTTTAGCACGCCTTCCGGCATTCACTTTGATGCCGGCACTCACGAAGGGGAGGTCGCTTTCCTCTTCCCCGGCCAGGGAAGCCAGTACATCGACATGGGCGCTGCGGTGGCGATGCACTACGACGACGCGCGCGCGGCCTGGGACGCCGCCGACGGGCTCGGCTTCGACGCGGACACGAAGCTTCACGAGGTCGTCTTTCCCAAGTCAGCCTTCGACGATGACGCCAAGGAGGCTCAAGCCGATCGCCTGAGGGCAACCGAGTGGGCTCAGCCCGCAATCGGCGCGGCGAGCCTCGCGCTCCTTCAGATCGCTCGCAAAGTCGGATTGAAGCCTGCAGCGTTGGGCGGTCATAGCTTCGGCGAGGTCACCGCCCTTCACGCCGCCGGCGTGCTCAGCGCCGAGGACATGCTCCGGGTGGCGCGTAGGCGCGGCGAGCTCATGCGGGACGCAGCCCAGACACCGGGAGCCATGACCGCAGTCTCGGCGAAGGTCGAGGATCTCGGTCCCCTGCTGGACGAGTGGAAGCTCGACGTCGTGGTGGCCAACCATAACAGCCCCAAGCAGGTCGTCCTGTCCGGCCCCACCGACGCGATCGACCAGGTCGAGGCCAAGCTGAAGGAAGCCGGTATCGGTGCCAAGCGGCTCGCCGTAGCGACCGCCTTTCACTCGCGCGTCGTGAGTCCGTCGGTCGCATCTTTCCACGGCTTCCTCGACAGCGTGGACTTCGCCGCTCCGAACGTGACGGTCTACAGCAACGAGACCGCGGCCCCTTATCCGGGCGATCCTGGTGCCGTCCGCGCTATCCTCGGCGAGCAAATTGCGAACTCGGTGCGCTTTGTCGAGCAGATCGAGGGGATGTACGCCCAAGGCGTTCGCACCTTCATCGAGGTGGGCCCAGGCTCCGTCCTCACGGGCCTGGTCGGCCGCATCCTCGAGGGCCGTCCTCATCGCGCGATCAACCTCGACCGCCGCGGTCGTGACGGCATCACCAACCTTCATCAGGCGCTCGGCCGCCTTGCGGTGGCAGGTCTGCCTCTGCAACTGGGATCGCTCTGGGAGGATTACCCCGAGATCGAAGACCCGCGCACGACGACCAAACCAAAGCTCGTTCTGAAGCTGAATGGAACGAACTACGGCAAGCTCTATCCGCCCCCGGGGGGTGCTGCGGCGTTGCCGAAGCCAAACCCCAAGCGCGCGACAGCGCCAGTGTCAGCGGCAGTGCCAGCGACAGCGCCAGTGCGAGTGACGGCGCCAGTGTCAGTGTCAGCGACAGCGCCAGTGCCAGTGACGGCGCCAGTGTCGGCGCCAGCGGCCACTTCGCTGGCGGGGCCGGCGGTCGGTGCCGAGTGGCTTGCCGCCTACCAGGCTGCCCAGGAGCAGACGGCGGCCGCGCATGCCGCCTACCAACGCTCGATGGCTGAGGCCCACACCGCGTTTCTAAAGTCGGCAGAGGCCGGCCTCTTCGGCCTAACCACGATGGCCACACAGCCAGCCGCCGGCATGATGACAGTCCCAGCGCCAATGCCAGTGTCAGCGCCAGCGCCAGCGCCAGTGCCAGTGCCAGTGCCAGTGTCAGCGTCAGCGCCAGTGCCAGTGTCAGCGTCAGCGTCAGCGTCAGCGCCAGTGTCAGCGCCAGTGTCAGCGCCAGCGGCTCCCGCCGTTGATCTCCATTCCCTCATGCTCGCAGTCGTCGCCGAGAAGACGGGCTACCCCGCCGACATGCTGAACCTCGAGATGGATCTCGAGGCGGACCTCGGCGTGGACTCGATCAAGCGGGTGGAGATTCTCTCGACGATGTACGAGAAGGCGCCGTCGCTTCCCGAAGTGGATGCGGCGGAGATGGCGAAGCTCCGGACGCTTGGTCAGATCGTCGATTACATGGATGCGCAGATGCCCGCAGGCGCATCGGCGCCGGCTCCAGCTGCTGCAGCGGCTCCCGCCGTTGATCTCCATTCCCTGATGTTGGAAGTCGTGGCCGAGAAGACGGGCTACCCGGCGGACATGCTGCGCCTCGAGATGGATCTCGAGGCGGACCTCGG
>Ga0316193_10002722_pt1 | contig 12526 bp, 12 predicted proteins | sample MerIslsedime2_MG_FD_207735 | JGI IMG/M metagenome (GOLD analysis project Ga0316193, IMG submission 207735) | Coastal sediment microbial communities from Maine, United States - Merrow Island sediment 2 | ecosystem: Environmental > Aquatic > Marine > Coastal > Sediment | place: USA: Maine... | reverse complement strand
CTCGATCAGGCTGGGATACGGGTCTCGATGGCCACCACTTCGGGCGTACCTGCCATGCCGGGTTCGAGTGCACGGCGATTCCCACGATTCTCTCATTCTCGCGAACTGCCGCCAGGTGATGAGCATTGGCGACGTGGGTCCCCGCCTCGCGTCGGGATGAGACACGCGGGGGGATGAACCTCATGGTCGAGCCGGGTGGCGGCCCACCCTGGGGCTCAGGTGCTGTTGTGATCGTCACCCAGCCGAGCGACCACGGTGTCGACGGATTCGATGAACCGGTCGAGTAGATCGGCGAGCTGTGCGCGCTCGGTGGGCTCGAACTCGCTGAGGATGTGCATCATCGCGGTGGATCGGCGGGCAGCGACGTCGTCATGTCGGCGGCTCCCCTCCTCGGTGATGCGCACGAGCACGACCCGCCCGTCCTCGGGCGAGGCGAATCGCTCGACGAGGCCGTCGGTCTCCAGCCGCTGCACCGAGCGCGTCGTTGTCGACGGATCGACCCGCAGCCGAGCAGCGAGTTCTTTCATCGGCCGGTCACCGCGCCGGGTCAGCAGGTCGAGGGCGTCCATCTGCCCCTGCTCCAGGGGCTTCTCGTGTCCGAAGAGGTAGGAGCGGAGCGCTGACGCTCCAGCGCCACGGCGCATCTCGATCCAGGCGCGTCCGATTCGCCGCGCGTGCTCGCGGTCGGTCTTGTTGCGGAAGTCGACCGCACGGGTTCCGCTGGGAAGGCTGGACATGTGCGTTTGTACGGTAGTGAGCGATGGGCCATGTCGACGGAGCGGACGACACGACCGAGTCGATGGCCGATCCGCATGATCCGACGGCGCTCGAGGCGCTGCATCCGCTCGCATCGAGCGAGGTCGAGGTGACCGCCACGTTTCGACATCGGGAGACCTACACGCAGCGAGGACTGTTGACGGTCCTCACCCACGAGCCTTCCGCCGGGACAGCGCTCCCGGCAGCGATCGTCGCCTGTGGAGGCGCGTTGGGTGGTGTGCTCGGGCCCGGGCACTCGCTGTATCACCGTCTCGGTGAACGCTGGGCCGAACGGGGTGTGCGGTTCATCCGCATCGGCTACCGCGAGCCGAACAACCTCGATCTCTGTGCGCACGACCTGGCATGCGGGGTCGAATTGGCTCGCGACGCCGGTGCAGAACGCGTCGTGGTGATGGGGCACAGCTTCGGGGGTGCCGTCGCAGTGCGGACCGCGGTGATCATGCCGGTCTCGGTCGTCGGGGTGGTGACGTTCGCAACACAGTCGGCAGGGTGTGAGGTTGCCGGCGCGTTGGCCGGTCGGCCGCTGCTGTTGTTCCACGGCGAACGCGACGAACTGCTGCCCCCGGAGGCAAGCCACGTCGTCGCGGCGATCGCCGGTCACGGAGAGGTGGCCATGCTCCCTGGTGATGGCCACCTGCTCGCCGAGTCCGACGATGCCATCACCGAACGTCTCGACGACTGGTTCCCTGCCACCCTCGACCTGTGACCGGTACGGTTGGGTGATGACCGACGGCGGGTTCGAGCGATTCGACGTGGAGGACGCTGCGTTCATCGCTGATCCGTATCCGACGCTCGCTGCATTGCGTGAGGCGACCCCGGCCTTCTGGAACGAACCAACCAAGCAGTGGGTCATCACCCGCTTCTCCGACATCGCATCGTCGTTGCGTGACCGACGGCTCGGTCGGGCGTACTCGCATCGCTATACCCACGCCGAGTTGGGACGCGATGAACCCGACGATCGGTGGGCGAGATTCGACGAGCACGAGCAGTGGTCACTGTTGTGTCTCGAACCGCCCGACCACACACGATTGCGACGTCTCGTATCGAAGGTCTTCACGCCATCGGCGGTGGCGAAGTTGGCGCCGAGTGTCCAGGACTTCTCGACAGAGTTCCTTGATCGATGTGAAGACCGCGGCACATTCGATCTGCTGACCGACTACGCGCAGCCGTACTCCGTCGCCGTGATCTGTTCGATGCTCGGCGTCCCCCGCGCTGATGCGCAGTTGCTGCTCGACTGGTCGCACGCCATCGTGAAGATGTACGAGCTGACCGCAGACGATGCGACCAAGGCAGCTGCTGACCGGGCGGCAGGCGAGTACATCGAGTACACCCGTGCCCTGATCGCCGAGAAGCGTCGGCGACCTGACGGGCTGCTGGTGTCCGAGCTCGTCCGAGTCGAGGACGAGGGGGCCGTGCTCACCGAAGCGCAGATCGTTTCGACCACCATGGTGCTGCTCGAAGCCGGACACGAAGCGACGGTCAACACCCTCGGTAACGGGTTTCGAGCGCTGATGCTCCACCCGGATCAGTGGCGCCGACTCACCGCTGGCGAGGTCGAGCCGTCGGCCGCGGTGGAGGAGCTGTTGCGATGGGATGCGCCACTGCAACTGTTCGAGCGGTGGGTGCTCGAGCCAGGTGTCGAGATCGCGGGGCAGGAGCTGGCTGTCGGTGACGAGATTGCCATGCTCTTCGGCTCGGGCCAACGTGACCCCCGACGATTCGATGAGCCCGACGCCTTCGATGTCGGTCGGAACGACCCGGCGCATCTCGGGTTCGGTGGGGGGATCCACTTCTGTGTCGGAGCACCGCTCGCTCGCATGGAACTCGCCCAGTCGGTCGCCGGCCTCGTCGATCGGTTCCCAGGTCTCACGCTCGTCGAGGAGCCGATCTACCACCCGACATTCGTCATCCGAGGCCTCGTGGGCCTGGAACTCTCGACTCGCTGACCCCGTTCGGGGTTCTCGATGTGTCGGGAGCACCGTGAACGTCTGGAGCCCAGAGCGAGAATCGAACTCGCGACCTACGCATTACGAATGCGTTGCTCTACCGACTGAGCTATCTGGGCGCGCGCTTGCGCAGGGCGTGATGCTATCGGTGGCGTCGGATCGTCACGACGGCGATTCGAGCACCGCTCACCGCAGCGGATCGAACCCGTTCCACGAACCCGTTGATCCGTAGGGTTCGAAGCGGGCGAACATCTCCTCCGCGTACCAGTCCTCGGCGCGCGTGCGGCGTACGACCTCGACGTGGTCGGGCATCGAGTACGCGAAGGCACGTGCCGTGGCGAGCGACTCCCACAAGCTGAAGGTCGCGAGGCTTCCGATCGGGGCCTCGCCGATCCCGACGACGTCGATCAGGCCCGGCGCGGTGCGGAGCTCGGCATCGACGGTCTGGCTCGCGGCGCCGAATGCCTTCCATGACCGTCGGCGCACGTTCGCGCGAGTGATGATCGCCACCGGTCCATCGGCCGCGCCGACCTGGAGCCCGTCGAGCGGGTCCACGCCCTTCCAGGTGCCATGCCCGCCGAGACCGCGTAGCCGGACGTGCCAGGCTTCTTCGACGTCGTGCCAGCGGCGGGCGATCGTGCTCTCGCCGAGGAACGCGTCGAGGTCGGACTCGTCGTCCCACACCGCAAAGAGCGCGGTGCGCGAGAGATCGGCTCCTCGTCCGGTGGTGTCGCCGTGCCCGGTGCCGAGCAGTCGCCAGAACGCCAGGCCGTCCACACGCGGGAGCCGGAAGCGGTCGGTCCCGAGGCGAGCGAGCGCCAACGGTGTCTTCCGCGTCCGTTCACGAACGAGGTGGAACGATGCGATCCGGGCCATGCATCGGTCATGCTGTCACCAATGGGCCCCGACGTCGTGACCACCGTGGTGATCGGCTACCTCATCGGATCGATCCCGATCGCCAACCTCGTTGCCGCCCGTCGCGCTCGCGTCGATCTTCGAGAGGTCGGCGACGGCAACCCCGGGTTCTGGAACGCCCGGGAGACCATGGGTCGGCGCGCGGCGATCCCGGTGTTCGTCGGCGACGTCGTCAAGGGAGCGGCCGCCGCACTGATCGGTCTTGCGCTCGCCGATCCGGGCATCTGGGGTCTTGCGTACGTCGGAACGGGCGCGGCGATGATCGGACATGCCTTCCCGGTGTTCGCTCGGTTCCGGGGAGGTCGCAGCATCCTGACGTTCACCGGAGGGGCGGCGATCTACGCACCCATTCCCTTCGCGATCACGATCGCACTGCTGTTGCTCGTCTTTGCCGTCCGCCGATCGTTCGCCGTCGCCGCTCGAGTCGGTTTCGTCGCGTTCCCGTTCGTTCAACTCGTGATCGAAGGGCCGTATCGCACCGCAGCCACGGGCGTCCTGATGTCCTTCATCGGCCTGCGCTTCGCGATGGCGGCGTGGCAGAGCCGGAGCAGCCGACCGGCCACTCAGGCGTAGGTGCGACCGCGCCAGGTCTGGCGGCCGCGGCGGGCGATCCCCCGTGCGATGGCGAACGCAGCCAGCGGGTCGGCGAGCGGGCTCAGCCAATAGCTCGCATCCACGCGGGTGTAGGCCCGGCGGGTGCCGGCGAGCGTTCCGAGCCTGACCGCAGCGAGCGCCACGTCGAGTACGTCACCACGGCCGAACAGCAGGCGCGGGGCCGGCAGCACCTGCGCAAGGACGATGAGGCCCAGGTCCAGAAGCTGGCGCGAGCGGGGCTCGACCTGCGGCAGGGCGAGCGATCGTCCCCAGCCGTGCCAGGCGTCGCCGAACGATTCGAACATCCGTACCGTCAGCAGGTCGCTCGCGTCGAGGAAACCGACCCGCCACCCGTCCGACGCGAGATGACGAGAGAGCGCGACGTCTTCGACGACCTGACCGCGGACCAGTTCCATGCCCCCCGTGTCGAGGAACCATCGCCGTTCGAACGTCGCGCACTGACCGTTGCCGAGCAACCGGTCCGGACGGCTCGTCTGGATCCCCGGTGGGCCGAATCGGTAGACGAGCGTCGTCAACATCGCGGGGTGCAACCACCTGCTCCCTGCCGTCGGACAGTCGAATCGCCCGGCGACGGTGAGGAAGTCGAGGCGATCGCCGACAGCCCGGGCGACGAGTGCAGTGGGGAGCCTGGGGGCCGGTCGGGTGTCGGCGTCGAGCGTGACGACCCAGTCAGACCCCGCAGCCTCGATGCCCTGCTGGAGGGCCCACGCCTTCCCCGCCCAGCCATCGGGGAGTGGCGTGCCGGCGACGACGCTCGCGCCGGCCCGCTGTGCGATGGCGGCGGTGTCGTCGCTGGATTGGTCGTCGACGACGATCACCTCCCGAACTCCGGGCGCTCCGACGACCGAGTCGAGCAGCGGGCCGATTCGACCAGCTTCGTCGCGGGCGGGGATGACGACGCTGATCGACTGCATCGGGGTGAGCGTCGGCCGTACCGGCGGGGCCACGTTGGCGGCTCTCACCAGTCGGCTCAACGCCATCGCTCCGGCGGCCAGCCGGAGCCCGATCGAACCGACACGAACGACCCGACGAGCCGTGCTCATGGCGCGGGTCATCGGGTGGCGTCCTCGGCGATCATCTCGGTCACGATCTTGGCGCTCATCGTGACGAGTGGCAGCCCGCCGCCGGGGTGGCTCGACCCGCCGACGAGGTAGAGCCCTGGTACCGCGCCGCGATTGGCGGGTCGGACGAAGGCGGCCCGTTTGCCGTTGGACGACGTGCCGTAGATCGCGCCACCGGGCGATCGATAGCGCCTGGCGATGTCCGCGGGGGTCATCGCGTGGCGGAATTCTTCACGGGGGCGGAGGTCGACTCCGCGATCGGCAAGGCGATCGAGGACGAGGTTGCCGTACACGTCGGCGTCGACCTCGACACCGGGGGGAGTGTTCACCAAGAGGAACCAGTTCTCGCAGCCGTCGGGGGCCTGGCTCTGGTCGGTCACCGACGAAACGCACGAGTAGATCGTCGGGTCGTCGGCGAGCTCGCCGGCGTCGAGCTGGGCGTACTCGTCTCGGTAGCGCTGCGAGAACCACACGTTGTGGTGGGAGAGACGATGAGTGAGGCCGCGGGCGCCGACACAGAGGACGAACCCCGACGTCGACCGCTTCGCCCGCCGAACCTTCTTCAGCGCAGCCGTGTCGGGCAACAGGTCGGCGTACAAGTGCTCGGCGTCGGTGTTGGCGATGACGACGTCAGCGGCATCTCTGGTGCCATCGGCGAGCACGACACCGGTCACCCGATCCGATGTCTCGATCCCGGCGACGTCGGTCGTGCACCGGATGGCGACCCCTGCCTCTCGAGCGACTCGCTCGAAGGCTGCCCGAAAGGCGTCGAGGCCACCCATGGGATACCAACACCCGAACCGCGCCTCGATGTGTGGAATACATGCGAGTGTGGCCGGAGCCGCATACGGCGACGAACCGGAGTACGTGGCGTAGCGGTCGGCCCACTGGACCAGCCGACCATCGTCGAAGAACGATTCGGCCGAACGGTGCAGTGTGCGCAACGGGTCGATGGCGGTCAGGTCGAACGGCGAACGAAGTCGTTTTGCCAAGGCCAATGGATTCGACATCGGCCCAGCGAAGAACGTTCGATCGGCGACGTCCCAGATGCGCCGACCCCGAGCGTCGAAGGCCCGCCACTGCTCGCCCGCACCGGGCGTGAACTCATCGAATGCCGCGGCGGTCTCATCGCTGCCGTCGGGCACGATCAGCGATGAACCGTCGGGCCATCGGTAGTTGAACTGCGGGTCGAGCCGGACCAGTTCGATCTGCTCGGCGAGTGTCGTCCCAGAGGTTCGGAACACATCGTCGAAGAGATGCGGCAGCGTCACCAACGACGGTCCGATGTCGAACGCGTACCCGTCGCGTTCGAAGGTGGCGAGCTTGCCGCCGACGACGTCGTTGCGCTCGTAGACCGTGACATGGTGGCCCGAGGAGCGCAGCCGGATCGCCGCCGCCAGACCGCCCACACCACCGCCCACGATCGCGATCACGCGTGGGTCAGTCACGGAGTTTCCCGACGATTGCGCTCGCGGCGATGGGGAGCATGGCCAATCCACCGGCAATGGCGACGACCGGGTCGCGGAAGTAGCGGGCGAAGCCGATCGTCTCCATCACCCCCATGTAGGCGTACTCGCCGACCAGTGCACCATCGGCGTCGGGCGGGTACTCACTCGGCGGGAGGAGTGCCTCCAGGATCGCCATCACGCCGACGCCCGTCAGGAACCATCCGGCGAAGTTCCCGAGTGGGATGCCCCGGTAGATGCCTCGTCGAGCCCACACCCAGTACCCCTCGCCGACCATCTGCGGGTCGAGGAACAGGTCCCACGCCGTGAGGGCGGCAGACCCGAGCGCACCCCGTGTCACCGCGTTGGAACGGTGCCCGAGCGCGGCGTGGGCCGACTCCCTGGCGGGGAGACCCATGGCGAACCACGCGAGTGGCACGATCGCTGGAACGTGGGCGACCTGCGGCTGCAACGCCGTCGTGTATCGGTAGCGACCGAACGGAACACCGGTCTGTGTACCGATCCGCTCGACGGCAGTCGTCGCAACGGCGGTCACCGTGGCTGCAGCGACCGTCCGAGGCGCCCCCCAGCGTCGGATCGCATTCGCCGTCGTGGTGGTGAAGGACCCGACCACGACGACGGTCGACAGCACGCGTCGAGCCGTTCCGCCCTGTGGGAGCAACGGTGTCGCGATCATGCCCGCCACCGTCACGACGCTGGCGACTCCGGCCACGATGGTGACCCCTCCAGGCCGCACCGGACCCAGGCCATCGGGCGAACGCAGGGGGTGCTCGGTCGCCTGTGTGCCGACGCGTTCGGAACCGGTGGGGGTGGTCACGGGAGGAGGAGCTTGGTGACCATTGCGGCCTTCTCGGCGGTCGACACGCTCGCCCGAGAGGTGAAGACGTCGTAGCGCTGGGCCTCGATCTTGTCGAGGATCCGGCCGTAGAGCGTGTGGGCGGCCCCGACGCACTTCGCGGAGCGGTTCGGAAGCAACGCGATGCCGACCTCGGCCGATCGGTACAGCTCGCGGCACCGGTCGATCTCGAACTGCATGAGTTGCACGAACGCCGGAGTGACCTGACGCTCGGCGAGGGTGACGCCGAAGCGCTGGGTGTCGTCGACAGGGATGTACTGGCGGCCCCGATCGAGGTCCTCGTCGATGTCGCGGAGGAAATTCGTCAGTTGGAACGCATTGCCGAGGTCGCGGGCATGGGGGAGGGCAGTGTCGTAGTCGGTCGGTTCGAGGATGGGCAGCATCATCTCGCCGATCACCGCAGCCGAGCCGTCCATGTAGATCAGGAGGTCGTCCCAGGTTGCGTACGACTCGATCGTGAGGTCCATGGTCATCGAGCGGAGGAACCGGTGGAACGCCTCGCGGTCGATGTCGAACGCCCGCACCGTGTGCACCACGGCCTTGAGGACGGGATCGTCGGATCTGCCCGCATCGAGGTCGGCAAAGAACCGGTCCCCGAAGTCGGCGAGCGCAGCAGCACGCACCTCGGTCGGGACGTCGCGACCACCCTGCGACGGGATCTCGTCGACGATGTCGTCGGCGTACCGGGCGAAGGCGTACAGCGCATGCACGTGATGCTGCTTGACCTTCGGCAACACCTTGGTGGACCAGTAGTAGGTGGTGCCATGGCGCTTGTTGAACTCACGACACAACTCGTAACTCTCGTCGAGTGTCACCGGCCCCGTCGGGAGGAGGTGTGTGGTCGGCACCGGCGGCTTCCGACGAAATGACGACAGCGCACTCATCGGTACCTCTGGCGTGCGTACTCGTCGACGCGCTCTGCGGCGAGCTTGCCGGACACCAGGACCATCGGGACGCCGACGCCGGGCAGTGTCGAGGAACCCGTGAACACGAGACCCGGCACCTTCTTGTTGACGTTGTTCGGTCGGAACGGACCGGTCTGGAAGAACGTGTGGGCCAGCGCGAACGGCGTTCCTTGCTCCATCCCCATCCGCTCCCAATCGGTCGGGTCGTAGATCTCCTCGATCACCACCTCGGTCGGGTAGCCCAGCGAGGCCGTGCGCTCGCGGAGATCGTCGACGATGCGATCGCGTTCCTTCGACCAGTCGATGGTGCCACTCAGATTGGGGGTCGGCTCGAGCACGTAGATGCTGGAGTGTCCTTCGGGAGCCAGTGATCGGTCGTCGAGGCTGTGGAGCGTGACGAGGATCGAGGGATCCGGCATGCGGACCCCGTCGTTGATCAGGGCCTTGAACGAGCCGTCCCAGTCCTCGCCGAAATGGATGTTGTGATGTGACGCGTCCTCGGGCGGCAGGCCTTTCACACCGGCAACCCAGAGCAGACACGACGGTGAGTACTTGCCGTTGCGGGCGGTCCGTGGGGCGGTGACGCCGGGCAGCAACTCGCGGTACGCGACGGGGAGGTCAGGGTTGCAGACCACGGCGTCGGCGTCGAGACGCTCGGAGGCGTCGATCTCGACGCCGGTGACTCGACCGTTCGGCTTGCGCAGGATGCGGGTGACCGGAGCGTCATATCGGAACTCGACCCCCGCGTCGACCAGGGCGTCGGCGAGACCGGCCGCCACCATGTGCATGCCGCCCTCGGGGACGAACACGCCTTCGACGGAGTCCATGTAGGTGATCACCGCATACAACGCGAGCGCTTCGTACGGTGCAAGCCCGGCGTACATCGACTGGAAGCTGAAGATCCGCTGCAGACGTTCGTCCTCGAAGAACGCTGCGACCTTGTTGCCGAGCTTGCCGAAACCGCCGAGCCGGACGAGTTCGAGGCCAGACTTCCAGGGCTTCACCAAATCGAGCGGCGAGTTGAAGTTGGTGTCGATGAACGAGTTCATCTCGGCCCGGTACAGCTTCTCGAGCCAGTCGCAGAAACGGCCGAACGATTCAGCCTCCTTGGCGTTGGAGAACTCGCGGATCTCCTCGGTCATCGCCTCGCGGCCGTGGCGAACGAAGAGTGTCGAGCCGTCGGCGTAGACCGCCCGGTACATCGGGTCGACCGGATTGATCGTGATGTAGTCCTTCATCTCGGCTCCGACGGCATTGAACGCAGCTTCGAGGAGGTTCGGCATCGTGAGCACCGTCGGCCCGTTGTCCAGGCGAAACCCGTCTTTGATGATCATGCCGGCGCGCCCGCCGGGGATCGACTCCCGCTCGACGACGGTGACGTGATGTCCTGCTTGGATGAGATGGGCGGCCGCAGAGAGGCCGCCCAGGCCGGCACCGACGACGACCACCCGCATCAGACCGTCCTCCAGCTGACGTACTCAGCGAGTGCGGTCAGTTCGGTCTGGGCGATCTCGGTGATCGGCGCTGCGGCGATCGATTGGATTGCCGAGGTGGTGAGGTCCGTGATGTGCCCCTCGAGTTCGTCGAGTGCGCCGGTGTCGATGATGATCTGTTGGATTCGGGCAATGGTGTCGTCGTCGATGCCTGGTTGGCCGACGTGATCGAGTACGAGCCGCTGGCCGGGTGTCGCCGCTCGCACTGCTCGGGCGAGCAGCGGCGTCGGCTTCCCCTCGCGGAGGTCTCCCCCCACTGGCTTGCCGGTGATGTCCTCGTCGCCGAATGCGCCCATCACGTCGTCGCGCATCTGGAACGCATCGCCGAGCGGAAGGCCGTAGGCGCTGAGCGCGGGAAGGAGCTCGTCAGCGCGTTCGGGGGCGGCGAGCACCGCTCCGAGGTGGAGTGGCCGCTCGATGGTGTACTTCCCGGACTTGTACCGGCAGATCCGGTCCGCCTTGGTGACGTCGCGGACACTCTGCACCGACCCGAGGATGTCCAGGTACTGGCCGATGTTGAGTTCGATGCGCAGCTCGTTCCAGATCTGCATCGCCTCGGCTGACGCCCCCTCCATCAGCCGGTCGGCGTAGACGAACGCGAGGTCGCCGACGAGGATGGCAACGCCTTCACCGAAGCGGCGCGATTCTCCCGCCCACTGGCCTGCTGCATGTTCCTCGGCGGCGACAGCGTGTGTCGTGGGTTGACCGCGTCGGGTTGCCGCGTCGTCCATGACGTCATCGTGGAACAGCGCGAACGCGTGCATCAGCTCGAATGCGGCGCCCGCATCGATGTCGATCTGGTCGTCGACGCCGCCGCCGGCGCCGACGTAGGCCCAGTGGCAGAACGCTGGCCGGAGCCGCTTGCCGCCGGACAGCACCAGGCGACGGATCTCGTCGACGGGCTGTGCGAGGTCGGGATCGAAGGCGGCCCACCGCTCACGTTCAACCGTCAGGAGCTCCGCCAGGCGAGCCTCGACGCGGTCTGCGATCGAACGGAGACTGGTCGGGGCGGTTCCTTGCATGTCGAGGGAAGGCTACTGGCCCCGTCCTCCGCATGCGTCGGCGTGCCGAGGCGGTGGAGGAAGTGGGGTGCGGGTCGGTGGGGTGTGGCGCTCGGGATCAGTCGCTGTCGGGGGCTATGGCGTCGAGGTCGGCGGTCACCTGCTCGATGCGGAGCTGGGCGGTCGAGATCTTCTCCCGGCACAGGGTGATCAGCGTCGATGCTCGAGCGACACGGTCCGCGAGATGGTCGACATCGACGTCGGACCCCTCCAACTCGCGCAGGATCGAGTCGAGTTCGGCGAGGGCATCGGCGTACCCGGGAGTCTCAGCAGAGAGTGTCATGTCGATCAGGCTTTCGGTTCGGTCGGTTCGGAGGGACGCAGCGTGTTCGAGTCGGTGATCGTGCTGCTCAGTGTGCCGTCGGCAAGTGTCGTCGTGATGAGGTCGGCCGCGTCGACATCGGCGACCGACCGGACGACTGTACCGTCGCCCCGTCGGGTGATCGACCAGCCGCGTGCCATCTGCACCGCTGGGTCGAGGGCCCCCGCTCTGGCTGCGACGACGTCGAGCCGATCGCCAGCGCGGTCGAGCGCGGCAGCGGCTCGAGTCGCCACTCGGGTCTGTGCATCGACCAGGCGCCGGTCGGCGCGGTCGAGTGCTGCCGGTGCGGTGCGTGCCAAGGTGTCGATCCGCATCGTCAGGCGTTCGTCCGCCCGCTCGACCGCAGCGTGCGTGCGTCGGGCGATTCTGTGCGCCCTGTCCGAGAGGTCGGTGGTCGCCTCGGTGAGGGCCTGCGTGCTCCGTCTCAGGATCGCGGAGTGGGTCGCTTCGCTCTCGGCGCAGTAGCGCGCCGCTCGGGCGATCAGCTCACCGGCACACGCCGTCGGGGTCTTCAAGGTCGTGTGCGCGACCTCGTCGGCAACGCTGCGATCGATCTCGTGGCCCAACCCGGTCAGGACGGGAATCGGTGAGCCAGCGATGGCTCGCGCGATCTGCTCCGCGTCGAACACGGCGAGTTCGTTGCGGGCACCACCGCCACGGATCACCACGAGCGCATCGAGGTCGGTTCTGCGGGCCAAGGTGGTCACGGCCGCGGCGATCAACCGCTCGGCGAACTCACCCTGGACGCGGGTGTCGATGACGGTGAGCTGGAAGCCCATTGCACTGCGATGGAGTTCGTCGTGGAAGTCGTGCCAGGCGGCGGTTCCCACGCTGGTGACCACGCCGACTCGGAGTGGGATCGGTGACAACGTCCGGCGTTTGTTGGCATCGAGGAGACCGTCGGCCACGAGGCGACGGATCACTTCGTCGCGCGACTGGGCGATGTCACCCAGCGTGTAACGCGGGTCGATGCCCGACATCTTCAACCCGATGCGTCCGTTGGGTGCGTAGTAGTCGAGATAGCCGAACACCCTCACCTTCATGCCGTCGCCGAGCCGAAGCCGATGCCTCTGCAGCATCGGCCGCAGTCGCATGCGGGCGTTGGCGAA
>Ga0316193_10002721_pt1 | contig 12529 bp, 10 predicted proteins | sample MerIslsedime2_MG_FD_207735 | JGI IMG/M metagenome (GOLD analysis project Ga0316193, IMG submission 207735) | Coastal sediment microbial communities from Maine, United States - Merrow Island sediment 2 | ecosystem: Environmental > Aquatic > Marine > Coastal > Sediment | place: USA: Maine... | reverse complement strand
GCAGAGTGCTGGGCTCATTTCGACAGTCGTCTGCGCGGGATGGTCAGGCGGCTCCAGGGTTCAGCACAACATGTCGGGAAGCTCTACGTGCACTCCGGCTCCGAGCTTGGCGATCGGCTGGCCCAACTGGCCGGAATGCGGCGGCGGCTGCAGCGCTCTATCGAGACAGAGGACTTCGAGACTGCGGCTGATCTGCGAGACCGGATACGGGAGTTGGAGGCGTCGGACTGATGCACGAAGGGGGAACGCTTGATGGCAGAGGTGTAGCCTGGCTCGCCGGGGAGGGTGACGAGGGCGAGATCGTACTTTCAACCAGAGTGCGACTGGCCAGAAATCTCCAGGGTCTTCCGTTCCCGATCAGGGCAGGAGTCGAAGACTCCGGCAGGATTCTGGATCGAGCCCGCGCTGCTATTGAAGCCTCCGACTCGATGCGTGAAGCGACAGTCTGGACGATCGACGATCTGGATCAGACGGAGCGGGATCTGCTCCTCGAGCGACACCTGGTAAGTCAGGAGTTGATCGAGCAGGCGGGCGGCGAGCGAGCGTTTGCAGCCCTCGCGCTCTCCGCAGATGATGACCTCGGGGTCATGGTAAACGAAGAGGATCATCTTCGTCTGCAGGCGTTCAGCCCGGGATTCGCCCTGGATCGGGCCTGGCGCCGGGTCGATCGGCTGGACGAAGAAATCGGGGGAGTCCTCCCGTACGCTTTTCATCACGAATTCGGTTTCCTGACCTCGTGCCCGACGAACGTGGGCACCGGACTGCGGGCATCGATACTCATTCACCTGCCGGGACTCGTGCTGACCAAGGAGATCAACCGGGTGCTCGAGGGTCTCTCCCAGGTCGGCCTGACTTATCGAGGCTTACACGGCGAAGGATCCGAGGTCGTCGGAAATCTGTTTCAGTTGTCGAACCAGACCACCCTCGGAAAGACCGAAGAAGAGCTGGTCGATCACCTCGCCCGGGTCACGGGAAAGGTGATCGACTATGAGCGGAGCGCCAGGTCGGTGCTCATCAGAGAAGCTCCGATGGTGCTGGAGGACAAAGTCTGGCGGGCCTACGGGATCCTGCGCACGGCTCGCAGTCTCTCCACTCGGGAGATGCTGAACCTGATGTCCGGGCTGCGTCTGGGAGTGTCCCTGAAACTCATACGGACCCCCAGTGTACAGACGCTCAACGAGATCCTCGTCCTCGGCCAGACTGCACATCGCAGTCGGGATGTCGGTGTCAGCCTGAACGCCGCGGAGGCGGATGTCGCTCGCGCGGCATACGTCCGAATCCGATTGGGAGCGGAGGAGGAAGCGTCGCAGGCCGGGAACGACACTCCGAACGGGGAACCGAATTGAACCGCGACGGTCAGGCCGTCGCCCGAGGTGTGAATGAACTACAACTTCACTGATCGAGTCCGCAAGGTATTGGCAATGGCCCGCGAAGAGGCCGTCCGCCTGCAACACGATTACGTAGGTACGGAGCATATCCTCCTCGGTCTGATTCGCGAGGGAGAGGGGGTGGCCGCAGAGGTGCTGCGAAATCTGGCGGCGGACCTGGACGATCTGTTGCGGCTGGTGGAAGAGAACATCAGGACGGGAAAGGCGACGACGCCGATCGGCGAGCTCCCGTACACGACCCGAGCCAAGAAGGTTCTCGAGTACGCGATGGCCGAGTCCCGTGAACTGAATCACAGTTACGTGGGAACGGAGCACCTGCTGCTCGGTCTCTTGCGCGAGGAACGCGGACTTGCCGCGAAGGTTCTGGGAGAGCTGGGGATCGGCGTGGACGAAGCGCGCGCCGAGATGCTGAAGCTCCTCGGTACTGATATGCCGGCTGCATCCCAGGAGGCTGGCCCAGCGATCACGTCGGCCAGGGAAGAGGGCAAGTCGAAGACGCCCGCCCTCGACCATTTCTGCCGAGACCTCACGGAACTCGCGGATGAAGGCAAGCTCGATCCAACGATCGGACGGGAGGCCGAAATTGAACGCGTGATGGAGGTCCTGTCCCGGCGCAAGAAGAACAACCCGGTTCTCATCGGAGAGCCGGGGGTCGGAAAGACGGCGATTGTAGAGGGACTCGCACAGATGATCGTGCGGGCGGATGTACCGGAGAGCCTGAAGGAGCACAGGGTCCTGGCGCTGGACATGGCCGCTGTTATTGCTGGCACGAAGTACCGCGGCCAGTTCGAAGAGCGTTTGAAGGCGATCGTGAACGAGATCTCTGGGAACGATGGGATCATTCTGTTCATCGATGAATTGCACACGCTCGTGGGTGCCGGCGCTGCGGAAGGCGCCATCGACGCATCGAACATGCTGAAGCCCGCTCTGGCTCGCGGTGAGCTCCAGTGCGTGGGTGCCTCGACGCTCAACGAATACCGGAAGTACATCGAGAAGGACGGGGCACTGGAGCGTAGATTCCAGACTGTCATCGTGGAGCCACCGTCTATCGATGAGACCTTCGAGATTCTCAAGGGGCTGCGGAAGCACTACGAGGACCACCATAACGTGGAACTTCCCGACGAATCCCTGATCGCGGCCACGAAGCTGTCCGACCGATACATCACCGACCGGTTCCTGCCGGACAAGGCGATCGACGTGCTTGACGAGGCAGGCGCCCGCTCGCGTCTCGGGGCACAGGTTCCTCCGCCGGAGGTTCAGCAGCTTCAGGAGGAAATGGAGGACCTGAGCAGCCGGAAGGACGAGTCGATTCGGGACCAGGACTTTGAGAAGGCCGCCCTGCTCCGCGATCGAGAGAAGGAACTGCAGTCCGAGATCCGCCGGCGCAAGGAAGAGTGGGAGCGGCAGCAGCGGGACTTTCGACCCGTCGTGGACGAGGACGCGATTTCGTTCATCGTTTCACGCTCGACCGGGATCCCGGTGAGCCGCCTGCGAGAAGAGGAAACTGCGCGACTTCTTCGTATGGAAGAGGAGCTGCACGACACGGTGGTCGGGCAGGATGAGGCGATCCAGGCGCTCAGCAGGGCGATCCGTCGGACACGCGCCGGCCTGAAGGATCCGGACCGGCCGATCGGCAGCTTCGTCTTCTGTGGTCCCACGGGGGTGGGCAAGACCGAGCTCGCAAGGCAGCTGGCCCGTTTCCTGTTCGCCGATGACCAGGCCCTGATACGGGTCGACATGTCGGAATACATGGAGAAGTTCTCGATCAGCCGTTTGATCGGAGCACCGCCCGGATACGTGGGATACGAGGATAGCGGAGCGCTCACCAAGGCGGTACGCCGACGGCCGTACAGCGTCGTTCTTCTCGACGAGATCGAAAAGGCGCACCCGGACGTATTCAATATTCTCCTTCAGGTTCTTGATGAAGGACGCCTGACGGACAATTACGGTCGGGTGATCGACTTCAAGAACACCGTGCTGATCATGACGTCGAACGTCGGAGCCCGGGACATAGCGAACAGCAAGGCACTCGGCTTCGGATCAGGTGAAGAGTCCGGAATTGACTACGACCGCATGGCTGAGCGAATCCGGGATGAGATCGATCGTGTCTTTGCGCCGGAATTCCTCAACAGGATCGACGAGACGATCGTATTCCATCCGTTGTCAAAGACAGAAATCGGCCAGATTGTCCACATCATGTTGCGTGACGTTCAACACCGTCTTTCGGAGGAAGAGTTGTCTCTTTCCCTTAGCGATGCTGCCGTGGACTTCCTCGTGGAACGGGGATATGATGACAAGTTCGGTGCTCGTCCGCTGAAGAGGATGATTCAGAGGTACGTAGAGGACGCGCTGTCGGAGAAAATCTTAATGGGAGAATTCGCCAAAGGGGACGAGATCGCCGTCGATGTGGCGGATGACGGCGAGTCACTTGTCTTTCAGGCGGTATCGCACAGTTCCGCGCAGTGAGATCAGGCCAGTACGCTCGGATTTGCGTGGCCCTCGTCATGCTCATGGTGGCGAGGGTCGCGCCTTTGTGGGGACAGGAACAGACTCTCTATCAGGTGCGCGTCGACAGTGTCGTCGTGACGGGAGCCTTCCGCTACTCAGACGAGGGAGTACGCAGAATCGCCGGCCTTCGAGTCGGCGAGATCGTGAATGGACCCGACGTTCAGGCTGCCATGCAACGCCTGTTCGCAACAGGTGAGTTCTCGGATGTGCTGATCAGGGTCACCCCTAGAGAACCCAACATTTTCTACATTGATGTGGCCGAGCGTCCTCTCGTGGGAGCCTTCCTGTTCGAGGGACTCGAGCACGTGAGCGCGGGCACGATCCGTGATTCTGCCGGACTTCTGGGCGGTGTGGCGCTCGATCCGTCGCGCGTGGCGACAGCTTCGGCTCTGACGCGCCAACTCCTGGCGGAGGCAGGGTTTCCGCAGGCGACCGTCGATACCAGCCTGCTCGCCGATCCTTCCGGCCTCGACCAGGTGAACCTCGTGTTCAGAGTTCACGAGGGACCGCGTCTCGCCCTCGCAAAAGTGGAATTCTCGGGAAACCAGGCGTTTACTGACTCACAGATTCGCGGCTCGATGGAGACCTCAGAGGAGGGCTTCTTCTGGTTCCGGCCCGGGCAATTGCATCGCGAACAGTACCGGAAGGACTTGAGTGAGAACATCCCGGATTTCTACGGCAAGTACGGCTACATCGACATGGAGGTCCTCGGGGATACGATCGTCGTCGACACCCTGACCGGTAAGGGCCGGATCGAGATCGAAGTGAACGAGGGCCCGCAGTACCTGATCCGATCTTTCGAAATCGAGGGGAACACCCGTTTCCCGGCGTCCCAGCTCGCCGAGTACTTTCCGGATGTCGTAGAGGGCCTGCTTGGGGGCGCGCGGACCGCAGAGGCGCTGAACGAGATCAGGCCTCCGTTCGACAATGAGGCGTTTGACGAGGCCAGTCAGAAGATCGCGGACCTGTATCGCGACGCAGGCTATCTGTCGGTCAACATCGTGTCCGAAGTCAACCGTGTGCCGCCCGACACAGAGGGTGAATCGCCGACGGTCGAAATGCGGCTGGTCGTCCAGGAAGGACAGCCCGCGTATATCCGGTCGGTCAGCATCATCGGTAACGACTACACGCACGACGCGGTGATCCGAAAAGTCCTGCTTACACTTCCCGGCGACGTCTATTCTCAACAGCTTCTCATCCAAAGCATCCGAAACCTTCAGACGCTGGGCTTCTTCGAGACCCTTCCGCCCGACGAGGCAATCCAGATCAAGCCCCGGGAGGACGGAGACATCGACCTGGTATACCGGGTCAGGGAAAAGCAGACGGGGAATGTCAACTTCGGTATCTCCGCCGCCGCGGCCACCGGGTTGGCCGGGTTTATCGGATACGATCAACCGAACCTGTTCGGACAGGCGAAGATCGGACACTTCCGCTGGCTGTTCGGTCGTCGGTCGCAGGACATTGAGATCAGCTACACAGATCCTGAAATTTTTGGAACCCGAAACAGCCTGTCCATTGGAGTGCAGAGTTCCAGGGACCAGTTTCAGTCCTTCAGTCTGGGCACGCGGCGCCAGACCGGCGGGTTCTTCGAGTTCGGTATTCCGGTTCTGCGATTGCGGTCTACCCGATTCTACGCAGGCTACTCGCTATTCAACGATGACGTGTCGGATCTCGACGGTGGCCTGGGGGCGAACCAGCCCGGCTATATTACGCAGGGAACCAGGAGCACGATCAGCCTTCGACTCGTCCGAGACACGAGGGCCGGCGGTCTGTTTCCGGTGTCGGGAAGTCGGAACTCGCTCGCGGCTCGATTCACGGGCGGGTGGCTGGGAGGAGACGGAGACTACAGTCGCTGGGACTTCACGAGTGAATGGTTCGCACCCGTGGGCCGGATCGGTGGCAGCGGGGGAGGCGTACCGATCGAACTCGTCCTGGGTCTCGCGTTTCGCTCCGGGATGATTTTCGGCTACAATCCGTTCTTCATTGAACGTTATTACGTCGGCGGGACGCAGGTGGGCCAGCAGGTCAGAGGGTATGAAGAGGCGACGATCACGCCGCGGGGACACATTCCGAGGAATGCGCCGGTAAGCAGCCTTGAGCGGGTCGGCGAGTCGTACTTCACGACGACTGCCCAGTTTGGAGTCAAGCTGACGGACAACATCTTTACAAGTGCATTCATCGACGGTGGAAACGTCTGGGAAGTCGCTTCCGAATTCAATCCGTCGGATCTTCTCATAGGAGCGGGGTTAGGAGTCTCCCTCGTAACTCCGTTCGGTCCGATAGGGATCGACTACGCGTATGGATTCGATCGCAGAGACGTACTTGGACGAGCGGACCCGGGCTGGCAGCTTCACTTCCGGTTCGGCCGTCTATTCTGAAGTCACGCAGGATCGCGGGATTCGTCGACTGTCGGCAGGTCCCTGTTGGTCAGGCCCCTTTCCGGAGAGCGTATCGATGTACCTGGTTCGAATGACTGCGGCGGCCTTCATGGCCTTCTCTTTGGTGGCCGTTTCGCCGGCCGATGCCCAGAACGTTCCGCCTGCCGGGACGACATTCGTGTACCTTAACTCGGCCGCCATACTCCAGGCTGCCCCCGGATCCGCGGATGCGCAACGTACCTTCGATCGAGAGCTCGGGGAATGGAGAACCGAACTGGAGTTGCAGGCGGCGGCTGTGGACTCGCTGCTGCGGGACTACCAGCGTCAAGAGGTCATGCTCAGCCCGCAGGCAAAGGAGCAGAAGCAGACCGAGATCCAGACCCTTCAGCAGGAGCTCCAGAATCGCCGACTCGAACTGGAGAACCAGGCGCAGCAACGTCAACAGGAGTTGTTGCGTCCGATTCTCGAGAACGTGACGGGGCTGATCGAGCAGATTCGCACTGAGAACAGCTACTCGATGGTGTTCGACATTTCAACCGAGGGCGTGGTGGCCGCGGCGCCCGAGCTTGATATTACGGAAATCGTGATGCAGCGTCTGGGCACGAGTGCCCCCGCAGCCGGCGGTACGCCGTAACCAGTCCGCTTCGGCTCACCTCGGCCCGGTGCTTGGATCAAGTGCCAGGAGAACAGGTGTGGGAATGACGTATACGGCCAGGGAGCTCGCTGAACGGGTAGCGGGCCACGTCGAGGGCGATCCGGATCGGCGTCTGGCGGGAATCGCTCCCGCTGGGAATGCCGGGCCCGAGCATCTCACGTACGTCGTGAGCGAGAAATATGCGCGACATCTGGCCAGCAACGATGCAGGCGCTGCGCTTGTGCCACCAGACCTCGAGGTGGAGGCCAATGGCACGACTCTGATTCGAGTCGAGAACCCCGAGCTGGCGTTCAGCAGGCTGATCGTCTTGTTCGTGCCAGACGAGGACAGACGTCCCGGCGTTCACCAAACCGCCGTGCTGGAGACGGGTGTGAGCCTCGGGGTCGATGTGGCTATCGGTCCGTTTGTTGTGATTGGCCGTGATGCGATGATAGGAGACCGCACCGAAATCGGTCCCGGGACGGTGATCGGTTCCGGCGTGACCATTGGAAACGACTGCAGTATTGGACCATCGTGCACCCTCCTTAAGGGGGCCGTGGTCAGCGACCGCGTTCGGCTGCATGCTGGCGTAAGACTCGCCGTGGACGGTTTCGGATACGCATCCGGGCCTGAAGGCCCCGTCAAGATCCCACAGGTCGGGCGCTGCGTTATCGAGAATGACGTCGAGATCGGGGCCAACAGCACGATTGATCGGGGTTCGCTTGGCGACACGACGGTCGGTGCGGGCACCAGGATCGACAACCTGGTCCATATCGGACACAACTGCCGGATCGGCCGGAATTGCTTCATCGTGGCCCAGGTCGGGATCGCCGGCAGCAGCGTCGTCGAAGACGGAGTTCGCCTTGCCGGCCAGGTGGGACTCGCCGGTCACCTGACGGTGGGTGCTGGAGCGGCTGTCGGTGCGCAATCAGGTGTGATGACGGACATCCCGGCAGGGGAAGTCTGGTCCGGCTACCCGGCTCGACCCCACCGGATGTGGCTGCGCTCGACTTCGATGTTCTACAAGCTGCCCGAACTCGTCAAGCGGATCGGCGCGTTCGAGAAAACGAGCGGCAAGGAGGGGCCGTGAGCGCAGATCCTTCCATCGGGGCACCCGGACAACAGACGATACGGGACCCGTTCACGCTCGAAGGCACAGGCCTGCACAGTGGTCAGCCCGCAGTCGCCGAAGTACGACCGGCCGACGCCAATATAGGCATACTTTTTCGTCGATTGGACGTGCATGGCGAGCCGGAGATCAAGGCTGACGTCGACCTCGTTTCGGGTGTCGAGTGGGAGACAGTGCTGGGACCGGAGGGCACCTGCGTCCGCACTGTCGAGCATCTTCTCGCGGCGCTCGCCGCGCACCGGATCGACAACGCAGAGATCCTGCTACAGGGATCTGAGCCTCCGGCACGAGATGGTAGCAGCGCCGACTGGTGTGCGGCCATCGAGCGGGCCGGGATCGTCGAGCAGGATGCCGAAGCGGCTGTAGTCGAGGTCCGAGAGGCGTTCAGCATAGAGGACGGCGCCTCCCGTTATTTCGTCTCGCCATACGGCGGTTACAGGGTGAGCGCGGGGATCGAGTTCGACCATCCCGTGATCCGAAAGCAATTTGCTACGGCCGAGATTGAAGCCGACACGTTCTGTCAGGACGTCGCGCCTGCACGCACGTTCGGCCTCCAGAGCTGGGCCAAGGCGCTTCACGCGCGAGGCCTGGCCCTCGGGGCAGACTTCGAGAATACCATCGCGCTGACCGACGACGGGATCGCAGAAGGGATCGAGCTGCGGTTTCCCGATGAATTCGTGCGACACAAGATTATCGACATCGTGGGAGACATTGCGCTGGTCGGTTGCCGAATTCGTGCACATGTCGCAGCCGAGCGACCCAGTCACCGCGGAAACGTGATGGTGGCCCGGCGACTCCGGAGACTCAGATTCAGGCCTGCCGACGGAACTCCCGTGCTGGAGGCAGAGCGGATATTTGACTTCCTGCCACATCGATATCCGTTCCTGATGGTCGACCGGATACTGGAATTCGAACCTGGCCGTCGGATCGTCGGGCTCAAGAACGTCACGATCAACGAACCGTTCTTCAACGGCCATTTCCCGGCGCACCCGATCATGCCCGGCGTGCTAATCGTGGAAGGCATGGCGCAGACCGGAGGTCTGCTGTTAATGAACGAGGTGCCCGACGCTTCGACAAAGGTCGTCTACTTCATGTCGATGGATAACGTGAAATTCCGTCGCCCGGTTCGTCCCGGGGATCAAGTCCTGTTCGAGATGGAGATGCTCCAGTACCGGGGCCGTGTGTGCAGGCTGCGTGGCGTCGGCACGGTGAATGGGCAGGTCGTTGCCGAAGCGACCCTCATGGCCCAGGTGGTGGACAGGTGAACGGTCCGGTGAGAATTGACGAGACCTCCGTACACTCCACGGCGGTCGTTCATGCAGATGCCGTGCTGCATCCGGGAGTCGAACTCGGGCCGTTCGCTGTCATCGGTCCGGGAGTCGAACTCGGCGCCAATGTCCGCGTCGGAGCCCACGCAGTAATTGAGCGCGACACCCGAGTCGGCGAGGGGTGTCGGATTTCCCACGGAGCAGTGGTCGGCTCCGATCCTCAGGACCTGAAATACGCTGGCGAATCCACTCGACTGGAAGTCGGAGACCGCACCCGGATCAGGGAATTCTGTACCCTCAACCGGGGGACGGCCGCGACCGGGATCACACGGATCGGTTCGGATTGCCTGCTCATGGCATACACACATGTTGCGCACGACTGCACTGTCGGCGATCACGTCATCCTGTCTAACGCGGTGCAGATCGGCGGACATGTTCACGTAGGGGACTGGGCGATTCTCGGAGCCCTCACGGGTGCACACCAATTTACCCGTATCGGCGAGCATTCGTTCATCGGAGGTGCGACCAAGATCGCGCAGGACGTGCCACCCTATGTGCTGGCGGACGGGAATCCGTGTCAGGCGCGAGGCATCAATTCGGTTGGACTCCAGCGGCGCGGATATTCGCAGGAGTCGATTTACGGACTCCGAGCCGCGTTTCGCACCCTGTTCAAGAATCGCGCGTTGAATCTCGGCCAGGCGCTGAACGAACTCGAACTCCAGGATGAGCTCACAGCAGAAGTCCGATCCCTAATGAAATTCATCCGGGAAAGCGAACGCGGAGTCATCTCGTGACGGGACTGCGGTTTGGAGTTGTCGGGGTCGGGCGCCTCGGTAGCGCTCACGCTCGCGTTCTCCAGGAAATCCCAGACGTGGATCTCGTAGGAGTGCACGATACTGATACCGCGCGTGCTTGCGAGGTGGCCGAAAAGGTCGGAAGCCGGAGCTTTCCAGAGATTGGGGACCTTCTCGAACGCGTGGATGCCGTTGTCGTCGCAGTCACCACCTCGGGCCACCACGCAGTCGCGCGCGCGGCGCTCGAAGCTGGCTGCAACGTTCTGGTGGAGAAGCCGCTGACACCGTCGCTCGAAGAGGCCGACGATCTCGTCGCTCTGGCAGATGCCAGGGGGCTGTTCCTGGGGGTTGGTCATGTCGAACGGTTCAATCCGGCAATTCGAGCCTGTCGGCCTTACCTCAACGATCCGAGATTTCTCGCCTGTCAGCGCCTTGCCAAGTTCCAGCCGCGCGGCACGGACGTTCCAGTAATGCTGGACCTGATGATTCACGACATCGATCTCGTTCTTGGCCTGGTGGATAGCGAAGTCGAATCCGTGCACGCCATAGGCGTACCGCTCCTCACGGACTCGGTCGACATGGCGAATGCGCGCATCGTGTTCCGCAATGGCGCGGTGGCTGACATCAGCGCCAGCCGCGCCTCGGCGGAACGGACAAGACAGCTCAGGCTGTTTCAGCCGTCTGGCTACTTCAGTCTCGACCTCGCAGAGGGCAGGGGAGAGTATCTGCGTCGGAGGGAGGACGTCGATGCTGCGGCGCTGTTCAAGACGGGGGGGGCGCCCGACCTGTCGCTCTCGAGCGTCGTCGAGCGGGTTGCGCTGAAGGCAGAGCCGGCCGAGCCCCTGCGCCTCGAGCTCGAGGCATTTCGCGACGTACTGCTCGGCCTGCCGAGCGACGCGGCAACGGCCGCAGACGGCAGGGCTGCCCTCGAGGTAGCGCTGCGGGTCGGAGACGAAATCGAGCGTTCGAGCCATGTCCCTGTATGACATTCGTGAAGAGAGAAAGAAGCTGGGTTCCGGTACCAAGCGAGGACCCCGGACGATCGTCCTCATTCTCCTGCTGATTCTCGTCGTAATGCTGATCGGTTACCTCGACCGTGTCGGCTGAGCCGACGATCTTTCTTTCAGCTGGCGAGGCGTCGGGCGATCAGCACGGAGCTGAGCTTGCCAGGGCCCTGCGTCGGCGAATTCCGGGGATTCGGCTCACCGGTCTCGGTGGAAGCGAAATGGCGGCGGCCGGCGTTGAATTGCTCGCCGGACTCGATCGGCTGGCTGTCCTGGGCTTCGCCGAGGTCGTGCGTCACCTGCCGGACCTGCTGCGCCTGCGGAAAGAAGTAAGAGAGTTCATCCTCCGCGAAAACGTCGATCTACTGGTCCCGATCGACTATCCCGGGTTCAATCTTCCGCTCGCCGAATGGACGCATCAGCGGGGAATACCGGTCGTCTACTATATCGCTCCCCAGGTCTGGGCGTGGCACGAGTCGCGTGCCCGCCGCCTGGCACGGATCTCGGACGAGGTGTGTGTCGTCTTGCCCTTCGAAACGGCATTTCTCGAGTCGTACGGGGCGAGAGTCAGATTTGTCGGACACCCGCTTCTGGATCGGAAGGCCTCTCAGACTCCTGTCGTGCGGCGGTCCACGGAGACCCGCGGCGGTCCAGTGCTCGGGCTGTTTCCTGGCTCGCGAGCGCAGGAAGTTCGGCGAATGCTGCCCGAGTTTCTTGACGCCGCCAGCCGACTCGCTGACGGGATTCCGGACCTGAAGATCTCTGTGGCCCGTTCAGCGGACCTTCCTGAATCGCTGTTCGAGTCCTGTCCCGCGGGATCTGTATCGACACCGGAGGCCGTAGCGTCCGAGGCGACAGCCGCAATCACCAAGTCGGGGACGATCACGCTGCAGCTAGCCCTTGCCGATGTTCCGATGGTCGTCGGCTATCGGGTCAATGCCCTCACGGCCTCGATCGCGCGTCGGCTGCTGCGGATACCGCACATCGCCCTCGTGAATCTCGTGGCCGAACGAGGCGTGGTACCCGAACACATCCAGACCGAGATGACCGGTGAGCGGCTTGCGGCAGCAGCGGCGCCCCTGCTCGAATTCGGATCAATGGAGCGGGAAGCGGTGCTGGACGGATTGGACGAAGTCCGGTCCCTGCTTGGCGAACCCGGTGCCGCAGATCGCGTGGCGGATTCTTGTGTGACCGCGCTGGCCACAGGAGCGAAACCGTGAACCGATGGACCGCGGAATCGGCTGTACGAATCGGACCGCCCGTCCTCAGGGTTCTGGCCCGCACCTGGCGGTTCACGGAAGTTCATCCGTCGGACGGTAGCCTCGGACCTCCGATTCGTCGGATAACCGGGGAACTGTACGCAATATGGCACCAGCAACTGCTCATGCTGACCCTACGGCACCGGGATCAGGATATCGCCGTCATG